>JAAUXT010123992.1_pt1 | contig 10672 bp, 16 predicted proteins | sample 7278171 | NCBI WGS metagenome assembly JAAUXT01 (sample SAMN14350112, study PRJNA611818) | marine sediment metagenome | isolation source: surface marine sediment (1.8m) | place: French Polynesia: Moorea | collected 2018-08 | reverse complement strand
TTATATTCTAAATATTTTTATATTTAATTATTACATACATTAGACAGGGAATAGATGCTTAATATCAAAATTCTGCTATTTTGCTGGAAATTACCTAGCATCCCTCCCCCCAGGGGCTGATCACATGACCCCTTGTGGTTTTGGGCACTCTTTCTGGAAAATGGTGGCGGCACAGCATCTCATAACACTTGAGGAAACTGAGTTGCTCTCCTTTCTACGTCAGAATATTCAGAGAAAACTTGCGGAGGAGGCAGAGAGACAGGGTCTCTCTAAGAGACACCCATGAGTTGTACAAGCCATGGTTGCTTACTTCAGCCTGGGGCTGCTACCCCATAACATTTTTAACCAGTTGGTCTGGCGCCTGGCACAGGATTCTTAGGTGAGTACAACCCATGTCACTCCACAGCCCAGGGCCCCACAGGGCGACACTGATGAGGTTATCAGTGCTGCTGATTGCACTGTTGACACGAACCCACCCAACCCAATCAAATGAAAACCAGAAATCACAATGGGATGGTTCCTTCCTTGAAACGCCACGGCAATGCGAACAGCAAAAGAAATGTCGCGAACTTAAAATTTCGCTCAATGCCAGAGTCGGGGGCAAAAATCTCACAAAAGCGAAAAGTTTTGTTGCTATCGGTTATCGCGCAAAAGCCAGGATTGTTTCGGTGTTGGGTTCGATACGCTGAGCACTCCAACGACTCACTATTCTTTGTCCACGGAAGTAAAAACTCAACTTTTATTTGCAGGTGGTTGAGTTTTTGATCGAGAAGCACGCGGACGTGAACAAGCACGGGCGCGACAGTAAGGGCTCCGGGGCGACGGCGCTCCACCTGGCGGCCGAGGGCGGCCACAGCGAGATCGTCGAGATGCTCATCCACGCGCACTGCATCGTCGACGAGGTACAAAACACACGCACACGCACACACACACACACACACACACACACACACACACACACACACACACACTTGCGGGTGCAAGCCGAGTGTTCGTGAGTGAATTCCCATCCCCGTTTCTCCTTTGTCCAAGACATAGCCTCGTGGTGTGTTTTGTGTACTTTTTGCCAGATTTTTGTGGCAGTGGCCAACCCTGCAGCCGTTGTCATGGGCTTGGTGTAGTCATGTGTGTCTCTGGAGATTCAAACCAAATTGGTTTGCGTTTACCTGAGTTGGTTTGCCCCCTGGTTGAAGATACCAGGTTCAAACCAACCAGAGTTGGTTTCGGGGGGAGGGGGTTGGTTGAAACTCAGTTGGTTCAACACACACCCCCAAGCGTACAGAAACCAAGTCAAGTTGGTTTTGAGATGAACCAACAAAAAATTTGCAAAAATAAAACATCATCTTCTCATTTCGTCTGAAATCTTGGGCCGCGGTCTCGTAGGTCTTGGATCCCTTGTTTGTTGGTGAAGCAGAAAGACGGTCGTATACACATCGGGGCAATTTCTCCGCGTTTGAATGGTTCGCGCTTAGTTTGTACGAAACAGACTTGCAGATGTTTGGCTGTGAAGCGCACTGACTCCCTCGGGTCTGTTTGTTGCAGGGGCGGCGTCTGCAGGAGAGGCGCAACGTGACGGCGCTGCACATCGCGGCGCGACGCGGCTGCACTCCCATCGTGCGCAGTCTGCTCGACGCCAAGTGCGACAAGAACGCCAAGGAGCGCGACGGCTTCACCGCGCTGCATCACGCATCCAGGTGCGCATGCGCGTCCGACCACCGGCGGCGATGCCGAGTCAGGCCCCGGCTCCACACCGAGAGCCGCCCTATACTTAGAAAATGCTTGTGGCGCAAACTAAACAGTAAAAGAATATGCATCGTGACCTTTTCTTTGCCTGACGCCTTCATAAAACGGTGAATGCGAGTCAAAAATGAGTCCCCACCGGCTCTTTGGGTCCGCGCAATGTGTTTTCGAAATTTTTTCACTGTCTTCTTTGATGAGATTTCTCCACTTCACAACAAGTGTTCAGTCGTGTTTTCTGAGTTGACTTTTGTTTGAACGCGCAGATACGGACACGCAGAGATCGCGAAGATGCTGGTGGACGCTGGGTGCGAGCTGAACGTCGGCGCGCGCTCGCGTCAGGCAGCCAATCAGACGGCACTGCACTTCGCCGTGCGACACAGTCACCACGAGGTCGCAAAGCTGCTCATCGACGCCGGCTGCGACGTCAACATGGTGCGGGGCCGGTTTTCAACTGAGTTTTCTGAAAGATGGACGATCTCATCTTTGTCCGACACAGAAGAGAGAAACAGAGGGGCGTCGCTGGCTTGAACCGTTCAATGAGTTTTGGTGTCAGTTTTGTCCTCAAGAGATTCTCTGTCTTCGAAATGAAGATCTTTTGCTGTGGAAGTCTGCAGCAGTCACTGTCGCAACATTTTCAAAAGTTCGTCTCCTTGACTCCCTTCACCGTGGGAGCGTGGGTGGAGAGATGACTCTCGCGTCCGTTCGTCCTGGATCTTCCTCTCCCAGACAGAAACGCGCTTTCTGTTTGCAGGCTGAGCAGACTGGGAAGCACAAGGGGCGCGAGGTGGACCGCAGCAGCAAGCGCTCGTCCATGCGCGAGGAGAAGACGGTCCGCGAGAGCAGGATCGACCGCTCCGACCTCGAGTCCTCAGAACTCGTCGATGGATACAGGTGAAGGAGCGGACCAGGCATCCCAGGAACATGTCCTCTGACCTCACACCATCCTTAGTTTTGCATCATTTAGCGACAGAACGATCAAATGCGCGATCTGGTGTTCCGTCGGACTTGACAACACAAAGGCGCGACTGACTCTCGAAAAAAAAGCAATTCCTTTGACTTTAAGAAACACGTCGCTGTCTCAGTTTCCCCAGCGTTAAAAAAAAAACAACAAATTTTGCAGCGCGCTTCACTGGGCGTCTGACAAGGGTGACGTGGAGATGGTTCGGATGTTGCTCAGAGCGAACGCCGACGTCAACAAACTGGCCACGTTCGACACGCACAGCAACGTGACGCCGCTGCACCTCGCGAGTCAGGACGGACACACGGGTGTCGTGACGGAACTCATCAAGGCCAGGGTGAGGTTCTCATCATGAGGGTGTGGAGTAGATCCGGGGGGCGGGAAGGGGTCACTGAAGTTCCGAACAATCTGCCCAAGTTCGATTTGGAGACAACAAACAATGCCAACAACACTCTTTAGAACATTCAAGACCGCAATTTAGACCTGACATGTGCCTTGTTTCTTCAGGCGGATTTGGACATCGGGAAGAACACGCGCGACCGGCACGGCATCACGGCTCTGGCGCAGGCCGTCTTCAACGGGCACACGGACACGGGGCTCGCGCTCGTGGAGGCAGGAGCCGACGTCAACGCCCAGGGCTCCAACGGGTCAGCTGCCATTTGGCTTCAAACTCAGAGATTTTTGTGCACGCACACCGAACACGCACACCCACACAAACAACAGGGTTATACTGGCGTACTTCCTCTCAAGACCCAGGCCTCTTTTGGTTCCACAAAGAAAATTTTTCAAGCCACCAAAACAAGCATCAAAACTGAATGGCCTCGCACAAAAATTGCAAAGACGATAAAGTGCATTTGTCCGTTTTCATTTTAAGATATTCAGCCTTGCACTACGCTGCGCAGCAGGGCAACATGAAGATGGCTGAGTGTCTGCTGAGCCGCAACGCCGACGTGCACCTGAAGGCGGCGTTCCACGACCACTCCGACGTGACGGCGCTCCATCTGGCGGCGCAGAACGGACACGAGAAGATGGTGCGGCTGCTCGTCAAGTCAGGCTCCGACATCGACGGCGGCAAGTCGATGGGCGACGTGGAGGGCATCACGCCGCTGCATCAGGCTGTCAGCAACAAACACCTGTCGGCCGTCAAGGCGCTGATCGAGCTCAAGGCGAACGTCAACGCCCGCGCCACAGGTACGTTTCAGTGCGGTGGGAGTGCGATTTGATCGTGTTACACGGATACCTCTTTTACACACACGCAGTCACTTTGAATGCTCGCCCCCACAAGTTGGTTTTCGAGTATGTGGTTGTTGAAATTCGAGCCAGGAGGAAATCCAATGTTTCCAACAATTTGTTTGTTGCACGCATACCTCTCTCACACCCACGCTCAAGGTCAGTCAGAGGCCAATGTTGCTGTTTTACTTTCCCAGGGGGGTACTCGGCGCTGCACTGGGCGGCGGAGCGTGGGCACGAGGAGATCCTCGAGGTGCTGCTGGACGCCGGGTCCGAGGTGGACTCCCGCGCCGGCCTCGGCGGCCACTCCAACATGACGCCGCTCCACGTGTCCTGCCATAACGGACACACGCCGCTCGCCAAACGCCTCCTCGACGCCGGCGCCGACTTCAACGCCACCCGCCAGTACTTGGATCGCCTGGGCATCACGTGTCTGCACCTCGCTACAGAAAATGGCCACCTGGAGACGGTTCGCTTGCTGCTGGCGACCTCCATCGACAAAGACGCGCAGGATTCGAAGGGCTTCACGCCACTCCACCTGGCGGTGCAGTACGGATTCACCCAGATCGCAGAGGCGCTCGTGGCCGCCAACGCGTCTCTCAAGAGGATGACAATTGCCGGATGGACTCCAATCAAGCTGGCTTCCAAGTATGACAATAAGCCCATGCTGGACATGCTGAATGAAGAGAGGCTGAGGAGGAAGGGACAGCCGATCCCGGAAGGAGACACGCCCAGGAGCAAAAAGAAGAGAGGGAGCGGCATTTGGGGACTGCTCTGTGGGTCAAGGAAGTCCATGCCCAAAGACTAACGTTTTGCACACAGACACACATGTGTGCGTGTTGTTTCGAAAGGGCCTTCACAGATCCAAACAAAACGGTTGGAGCGTTTTGCATATCTTTCGAAGTTTTCGAAAAGACGTGGCCTTACAAACATTCCTTTTTGCATATTTTCGAGCGCCTTTTGCTGTGCAATTCATGTCTCCACCCGAATTGCCACTTCGTGGGACGATGTTGGCGAGTCAGAAGTGCCCGGTGTCAAAACTGCACCAGGACCTTTCCACACGGCGCTCATCCGTGTGGAAACTTCCCACGGGCAGTTTTGATGGTTGCACAAGATCTTGCCGTTGTCAAAACATAAACAGAAAACACTGGCGGATACAGGGCGCCCACTCACCAATCTATCTCGCCAAATTTTGGGCCTCAGTCACCAAATCTTTCGTACCAGGGAAATTTGAATCAACTGCCCCCCTCTTTTTGGGTGCACACATGGGGTTGGACCCTGTTCTGACTGGGCTCGCCTCCCCGATCCTGGATCCACCAGATTTTAACAGCATTAATCAGCTGTAAAAACGTTTAATTTGGACATCAATCTTTCTCTACAGAATCATGTTCCAGGAAAATTCACTTGAACATTCCTTGTACAGCTGTTGTACAGATTGTTAACGCAAAGGTGGGCCACTCTGTAGTAACTTTGAAAAAAAAAGCGATTTCTTCGTGGAACTTACCAACTCCTGTTGTTCCTTCCAACCACCGTGCACAAGTGCTGCACACACATGAACCCGCCTCGGAGGCCACACACTGACACCAAGGAACCAACCCACGAAGATTCTGTATCGCTTATCTGTGACAAGAGTTTGACTTTTCTCGTGCGTGCTTGTCGTGATTCAGATGAAATGTGCTCGTCCTTGGATGACAAATTTTGCAAGCTTTTTGCCCGCCTGTGCAGACGGAACATGTATGCAAGTAGTACGTTGCAAAATGCAGCAATTTTTAACAGAAAATGCCGTGTTTTGAAATAAATTTACACCAATCACTTCAACGTGTTGCAGTTACATCTTGGGTGCCGTTCTTTGACGTTCTCCGATACCCGGTTTCTGCCCAGAGAACGTGACTTCCTGCTCTGAAACATCCAGGGCTCCATTCCCAGGAACCTTGATTGGAGCTCGGGATCCAAAGAGGAGAACGATGGTGCACCAAAATCTCTGACTTCTGGGGCACATACCAGTGTTGCAAAATCTAAGGTTCATGTGATTTTAACCCTTCTCCGTTGTCTTTTTTTTTCGGAGAAAGTGAAAGAACGGCACATCGGATTCGAGGTTTCTGAAATTTCGCGCCACAAAATTTAGGCGCTGGCGCATGCAGGACGGCGCCATCTCCTGTTGTGCGCAAAGAAATCCCTCGTACTCACTTGGAGCAACTGTGACCGTGCAACTGCACAGCAGACGAAATCATACTCGCACAAGAATCGTCACATTTTATTCGATCGTTGTCAACTGCGTGTGTGTGGAGTGATGAACAGATTTTCCAAAAGTGCGACCTCAGTTATGAAAGCAATGAGTAGACAGAAGGAGGCACGTCTTTTCGATCGAAGGCCAGCGACAGTGACTTTTCAGAAAGCATCCAGCAGTGAAGGGGTCAAAGATGAGGAACTCGAAGCTGTCTTGACAAAAAGCGTCCTGAAACTGGAGGAAATAGACACTGATCTTTACAGGTGAGCAGAGCTTGTCAAGACGCGTTTGCTGCAAAAGACTGCGAAGGTCTGCCAATGTCTGGCGAGGACCTTGGTTTGGTGACTTGCCAAAGAACCACCCTCAAGGGGGGGGGGAGGCACCGATTTTGGTTTCTGATTGTTGTGTTTGTGCGAAATCATACAGAACACCATTTTGGGCCGACACAGATTCTGCTGCGTGTAATGCACAACTTCTGTTTCGAATCCAAGGCATGACATTTCAATTGGACCAACTGCAATCAATTGAGCGGTGCCTTGAATGTTGCTGCAGAGGGACGAGCCTGTGGAAACCGGTTGGAGCGAGGTCTGTGTTTGGAGGGCAGATCATCGGACAAGCGATGGTTGCAGCTTCCAAAACCAAACCCGACGGCATGTCTGTGCACAGTATGCACTGCTACTTTGTGAGACCAGGTGGGCGAAAACTGAACAAAACGAAACCTTTCTGTCCCGCGATAACTGCGAACAAAATGTTGGGTTGTTTCCCGAATCCCTTTTTTGGAGTTGTTTCTTTCACTTCCAGGAAGTTACAAGAAGCCGATTATTTACCACGTGGATAGAACGATGGATGGGCGGAGTTTCTGCAACAGATTCGTGAAAGCTGTACAAAATGGCGAGGCGCTGCTGTCACTGCAGGTGAACTTTTGGGAAATGTGCCTGTGTTATTTTGTCGCAGCATTTCACTGGGGAATCGAGTCAGGGGAATGGGGGTCGGGCAGATTATGTTTGCGGCATCGCGCTACCTCCCTCCTTTGGAACACACATATTTTGGCGTGCCCTTGTGATTTTCACCAATGCATTGAGCAGCCTTTGATTTCAGGTTTCGTACCACAAGCAAGAAGCGTCAGAAATTGAGTATCAGTGCAAGATGCCGAGCGTGCCTCCACCAGAAGAAGTTCACAGCATTGAAGAAAAATTCAAGGAGTACTTGAGGTGAAAAGCAAGTTTTGCGCGCCAAAAACGCTCGCCCTCAGCCAACAAATTAAACAATTATTTTCTGTGTCATGCACTTTGATTACGAAAGGCAACGATTTTCCTTTGTCAGTTACGACACTCTGACTGAGCGTCAGCGACAATACATCACAAGGCGACTGGCGAATGAAGTTCCGATTGAAATGCGACCGCTCGACCCAGACGGGCACTTCCGAATCGCGGGGGAAGAACGGGAACCGCGCCAAATGTACTGGATGAAGGCCAAGGGATACATCGGTGCGTGTGTGTGTGTGTGTGCGCGCGCGCGTGTGTGTGTGTGTGTGCATGCAAGATTGCACTGGAAGGAAATCACAAATTTTCAAGGTATTCAAAGCGGATTCACCGAAGACAGGCCCAGATTTTTGCAATTGTTTGTGTTTCCGCATTCGTTCGACGCCGTCAAGGACAACATTTTCATCCAACCATGTTGGAGGTTTCTTTTTCTTGGTGTCATCGCACCTGTCAGACTTTCCCAGAATTATTTCCGCGCGTCAGCGTCAAGTTTTGCTCTCCCCAGGAGACGACATGGAGCTGCACCGCTGCGTCGCCGCCTACATGTCGGACCTGACGATGATCTCGACGGCGCTGTCCGGCTTCCAGGGCTTCCGAACAAACATGGCGGCGTCCCTGGATCACGCCATGTGGTTCCACACACCGTTCCGTGCGGACGAGTTCATGTTGTACGAGTGCAGGAGCACCAGAACAAGTACGCAACGAAGCGATGCCACTTTACCTTGCTCATATTTTTCGCAAAGCTTGAAAAAGTGATTTGTTATCATTTCGGTCAAACATGAAAAACAAAGGTTTCACGATTAAATTTATAAAAGAGAGAATTATAGGCCAATCTCTCTATGTAATAATTTAGGGAAAATTTTAGACAAAATAATTTTTCAAACATTATATGCATATTTAGAAAAAAATAATTTATTTAATGAAAATAATTATGGTTTCAAAAGAAAATCTAGTTGCCAACATAATTAATCTATGATGCTACATAATGTTTATGAAAATCTTGATAAAAATCATGATAGTCTAGTTTTATTTTTGGATGTAGTAAAAGCATTTGATAAAGTTGATCATAATATTTTATTGCAAAAAATAAATTATATGGGTATTGGTGAAAATGTTTTCAGATGGTTCAAAAATTATTTAACTGACAGATATAGTAGATGTGTTATACATGGTCATGAATCAGAATTATACCATATACAAAGTTCAGTAACCCAAGGGTCAGTTTTAGCTACTTTATTATGGAGTATTTTTGCATATGATATAACAGAAAATATTATAAGTAATCCATATATTTTTGCTGATGACACAGCTTTAGTAGAAAAAATAGAAAGAGATGATGTAAACAATGCATTTAATGTAATTCAGTTTGACATTGATCAATTGTTAGTTTGGTCCAAGACAAATAAAATTGAATTTAGTGAAAATAAAACTAAATATATTGTAATTAGTAACAGTCATCATGCTAACTATCCTGATCTTTATATGGGAAATAAACAATTAGAGAGAGTTACAATTTATAAACAACTTGGATTATTTTTAGATCAAAATTTAAATTGGGAAACACATATTAATTATACAATACAAAAAACACAAAAAGTTGTACATATGCTAAAATTAATAAGACAAAAAATTGACTTTAGGACTAGTGAAAAATTATATAAAGGATTAATAGCTTCCATTATAGATTTTTGCAGTATGTTTTATATAAATGCCACACAAAAAAATATAAAAAGAATAACTAGATTAATATACCACTGTGCATTAATTGTGGTCAAGGGATCAAGATTTATATCAGAGAATAAATTATTTCAAGAATTAGGCTGGAATAATTTTACTGAAAGAACAAATTATTTATCAATAACAATGTTTGCAAAGATTAAATTAACACAAACCCCTAAAGTAATTTACAATAAATTTTTCCTTGATCTTCCAATTAATATTGGTAGAAATGTGGGAAAGCTGAAAATATTTTTTTTCTAAAAAAACTAAATTTTATAATTCATTTTATTTAAAAATGATTAGACTATGGAATACCCTTCCCAATACTGTAAGAGAATTGAATAACTACCCTGATTTTCTAGAAAATATGCACAAAAAATACTGTATTCATGCCTATAAAAAAGTGAATCTTTTTCATTATGATACAGAAATAGACAACATTTACCTAAAAATAAGATTTCATTGCAGCAAGTTAAATGCAGATCAATTTAAATTTAATATAATACAAAATTCAAAATGTTCCATGTGTCAGAAAAATAAACAAGAAACAATACATCACTACTTCATGGATTGTGAAAAATATGAGCTGCAAAGGAAAATTTTAAAACAAAACATACAGAAATTAGATCCACAAACAGGAAATTAATACAACTAATTCAGGGAGATATCAGTATTGACATGCCAAATTATACCTATAACAATATATATCAATTTATTAAACTTTATATTGTCACAACAGGTAGATTTGCAAATTAAATAAAGAGATCATAAATGCATAAATGCACCCTCTGAATGCACCCATTTGCTCCAATGTACTCATTCCTGATTTAATTTATTTATTTATTTGTTTTGTATGAGTGTGAGATCCGTGTACAGACAGCTATCAATAAATCGTTCAAAAGCAAGGTTTCACGGTGCACAATGAAGCAGGGGTCCAGGGGTGATTGGGGTCAGACCTTCTGAACAACCTTACCGCGAAGGCAGGGTGGCCGAAACGCCCACCCAGCTGAAATTCAAAGGTCCGCGCCACGCCACTGCAGTCAGATCACTGCAACAAATTATCCAATTTCACATTCTTTCTTTCCGTGTTTGTTCTAGCTGGAGCCAGGTGTTTCACACACGGTCGAGTTTGGAGGCAAGACGGAACCCTGGCCATGTCGGTCAGTCAAGAAGGAGTGGTGCGGGGCCAAATCTCCAGCAGCTGGAAACCGACCAAGAGTATTCACAACCCACCAAGCTCAAGAGACACGACTGTGAAGAGCAAACTGTGATTGGAAGTTCACATCTAAAAAATTTTTTTACGATTGCCAAAAAATTTGAGGGCAATATTCCAGGCACCCAGCCCGACAAATGTTTCAGTTATTGAAGATTCGGTTCACCTTTTGTGCTGGCTACATGTGGACTTGAATGATTAAACTCTACATTGTTGATGGTCGCGCGTAGCCGGCCATCTAGGTCCCGCTGTTGGCTTAAAAACCCTTAGCATTCATGTGTGCATCTGTCCACACTTTGGAATGTAACCTCCCACCCTACCAG
>JAAUXT010104323.1_pt1 | contig 10672 bp, 10 predicted proteins | sample 7278171 | NCBI WGS metagenome assembly JAAUXT01 (sample SAMN14350112, study PRJNA611818) | marine sediment metagenome | isolation source: surface marine sediment (1.8m) | place: French Polynesia: Moorea | collected 2018-08 | reverse complement strand
ATGAAGATAGAGCATTGATGTTTGGTTCATATGAAAGGTCTCTAAAAGCACTTTCAGAATTTTACAATTTGGTTGCTATGGCAACCTTCTCCCAAAAATCTTTGTTCCCCCCATGCAGCTCCCCCCATGGACAAAGCTAAATTGGTCAGATCTCAGCTTCTAATGAAGATAGACCATTGATGTTTCATTCATATGCTGGTTGGGACTTTGAACTGCACTTGCCTTGAGCACTGCTTCTTGTTTGGCTTGCACCGATTTGGCTCACTTGAGCCCAAATCGTGCAACCTACCTCAAATCACCTGAAAAATGAAGTGGGGGGTGGGGGGTAGGGGGTGGGAGGTTACATTCCAAAGTGTGGACAGACATACACATGAATGCTGCTGGTTTTTAAGCCGTCAGCGGCACCTAGATGGCCGGCTACGCGACCATCAATTAATTTGAAGTCACGATTGGGATGAACCTGAGACCATACACCCGTCTCTTGGTTCGGGGAGCCTGGCCAGAAAAGTTGCCATCACACCGGGCCCTGTAACTCCACGCTTCATGATAAATTGACGTCCGGTCCCATGTTTGCGAAGTTGAAACCAAATCCGGAATCCGCCTTTGCGAAATGACAAAGAACACGGATCTGTTGACGCGAAACTATTTCGAACTCACGAACGGCAAAACAATTAAGATTGTGTCTGATTTCAGCTGCTGAAGACGTGTGCGTCTGCTTATTACAGAGCGTGGGACGAGGACACTGACTTCTTCGACGTGCAGGTGCTTGACTGGTGTTCACAGTTCACAAACTGCATTGCACTTGCGCTGCAAGCGGATTGTTCACCAAACAAGACTGAGATCAAACTCGTTCATTTCAATGTTGCAGAGGCCGACAGAATGCGAGGGGACAGGAGGCCGCGTGGCCTACGTTCTGCTCAACTTTCTCACCGATTCCGATTTCATCGGCCGCAACCAAACCAATGAGAACCTGCAGTATGCCGCCATGTTCCTTGACATCTATGGAATCGCGTGAGTTCAGCTGCACACAACAGACGTCAAAACTTTGCTGAAATGTGTCCTTTGAACCTCGATAGAAACTTTGGAACCTTGCTGAAAGAAGAGGGGTCAGAGGTCTTCCAAACTCAGTGAAAAAAGTTAATCGATGCACCAATAAGTTTGGCGTTTCTGAACAAGATTCTTTCTCTCTAATGTGTCGATGTGCAATTAGTGTTCGGAACAAAACCCATGGATGTTTCTTTTGGAACTGTGCGTGTTTGGAGAAACGACTGGGGCACAACCATGGGGCACAAACTCAAACAACACAGCACCATGTTTTGGGTTCTTTTGCTGGACGGTGGAAAGAATAAGTACACGTACTTGTCGGGGGTCATTGTGGTTCTTTATTGCTGAGTGCGTTTTGCTGATCTCAAAACAAACCACAAAATGTTTATCAGTTTTGCGACGCTCGCGGGTCCCAACTCCTGACCCGTAGTGAGAGCTTTGCCACCCCCGTGTCCATCCCAGATACGCCAGTGGACACAAATGAACCTGACAAGGGGCGGTGTGGAAATGTGAGAACAGAACTTTTAAGTTGAACGTACTTTCCTTTGTTGCAGTGGCAAGGATTTCTACCTGGACGAGATACACAATCGCAACTTGAGAGGCAGCTACGTGCGGATCTCGGCTATCGACACAACGGAGGACGGCAGGTTCGACCTCTTCGCCGTGTTCCTCTTCAGGGAGATGGTTTTCTTCATCGTGGCCATGGTTGTCATATTCATCGTCGTCGGTCTGTACCTGAGGTCGGTCCTCATCATGATGCTCACGCTGCTGGACATCATCTTCTCGTTTGGCATCGCCTACTTCCTTTACATGGTTGTTTTCAACCTGCCTCGTATGCCCGTGTTGGGGATGCTCTCCATACTTCTGCTCATCGCCATCAGCGCCGATGACGTCTTCATTTTCTGCGACAGCTTCGAACAGAGCAAGGCGGCAAATCCAGAAGCAGGTCTCAAGCTCTGGATTTCAGAGACCATGCGCCACGCGGCTGTGTCAATCTTGGTGACCAGTCTCACCACGGGCGCGGCACTGTACGCCAATTTGGTGAGCGACATCACAGACATCAAAAGTTTTGGTATAATTTCGGGCACGGCCATCGTCACCAACTACTTGTTGATGGTAACGTGGATCCCAGCTGGTGTGGTCGCCATTGAGAAACTCAACGCCCACTGCTGTTCTCAGGTTCAGTGCTGCGACTGTTTCAACAAGTTCATCGCTTTCCTGCAGAGAATTTCCCGGTCCTTGTTTTACGACATCTTTCCAGTGTGTATCAGCAAGGCTTGGTTTGTGTGGCTGTTTCTGTTTTTCGGGTTGGGTGTTGGTGGAATTGTTGTCACGTTTGTGAAGCCCAAGCTCGACTTGCCCAGCAACCAAGACTTTGCTCTGTTCAACAGGGACCACATCATTGAGGTGTGGGTTCAAGACTTGAAGTACAAGTTCAGGTTCTTTCAAAAGGAAAACGAAAGGCTTCGCAGCGGTGTTTACCTCATTGCATTGTGGGGCGTGAAAGGTGAGGACACTGCAAACCACTTTGATCCAGATTCAAGGACCGAACTGACATTTGACTCTTTTGATCTGAGTCAGCCTGAAGCCCAAATATGGATGCGAGACTTCTGTCAACTCCTGCGGAATGCTTCATTTGTGGACCAGAGAGAAATTGAATTCAGGCAATGCAGTCTGGAGAACTTTTATTCTCTCACTACTATGAGCTGTGCCAATCTGGCCGCGACCCTTGGACCCCTGGTTTCACATCTGGACGACGATTGTTGTGGTTGGAATGATGTCCCGAGCGCACCTGATGTGTTCTCTAAATGCTTCTTCCAATATTCACAGCTGCTTGCTCAAACTGGAAGATCAGATCATTTTCTTGGAACTCCATACTACGAGGTAGGGACTCAGTCCATGAAAGCATTCGCATTTCAGTTCAGAAGTAATCAAGCATGGACAGGCCACTACCAAACTATGGAAGCCTTTTACAACAACATTCAGGATTGGATGGAGGCACGACTGGACACCGCTCCAACAGATCTCAATCGAGGATGGCTGACGTCGAGATTTTTGACCTTTGACTTGTTTGACCTCCAAAGGTCTTTGGCCTCTGGATCATACGCTGCCATCGGAGTTTCAATGGCAGCAGCGTTTCTCGTCATGTTGGTCACATCGTTGAACGCGCTCATCACTTTTTACGCAATTTTCACCATCTTCATGACCATTTCTGTGAGTGCAGGCGTGTTGGTGTTGTTGGGATGGGAGCTCAACATCGTCGAGTCTGTCACACTCACCATGTCTGTGGGCCTGTCAATAGACTTCTGCATTCACTACGGAATGGGCTACAGATTGTCTGAACTCCACCTGAGAAGGGACAGGGTGTACGAATCATTCAGGAGAGTTGGTCCGGCCATATTGATGGCAGCCGCAACCACCTTCATCGCTGGAGCCTGTGTGATGCCTGCAACAATTTTATTTTACGTCCAGCTCGGAACGTTTCTCATGTTGGTCATGGTTTTCAGTTGGTTGTTCGCAACATTTTTCTTTCAATCCTTGTGCTATGTGGTTGGGCCAAATGGAAATTTCTGCCAAATTCCCTCTCCTTTCCGGAGTTGTTCCAGTGGATACAGGTCCAGCACGAAATCAGAAGAACCTATTGTGGATACATCTGAGACCCAACCCAGGAAGTCTGGGAGAAGGGTCAACGCCATTTCTCCAGCTCCCAACGAAGACCTTGGATTCTGGGCTCACCACCAGCTCGGATCTTCCCTCGAGTCTGGTCGCAGCGCTGTCAGATTCCCAGTCAGCAATAACATCAATCTCAGGCTCACGACCCACACCTTTTCTTCCCTCGGCGAGAAATCGCACGGTCTTGCCAGGCACATAGCATTGAATTAACTTTCATCCAGTGTTGTTGTTCCAGAAAAGTGCAATGGACACGAATCTAATGAAACAAATTTCTCGGAGCTGTGATCTGATAACCGTTGAATTATGTTTTATTGGCTTTGTCAGACAGGTGTTGAACGTTTCTGATTTTATTTTGACAAAAAAAACAAACACTGTGAATACAAACAAATGCCTTGAATTGAGACGATCTGTGTGGAATACCGTGGTATAATTCTCTCAAAGAACATTGAACACGACACGCAAGATAGACTGACGGAAAGGTTTGGAAGGAACTTAAAAAGCGGAACCAGGATTGACGGCGGAGTTGGGGCAAACTTTGGGAAAGGGAACTCCAAACACAAGACTTTTATTCTGTTGGAAAAAAACTGCACTGGTGGCGCACAATTGGCTAGTTAAAATAGTTTTAAGGGGTGGGGGCATGGCTCTCTGCTGGTTCCGCTTTTGTAAATCAGCTGTTCCTTACAAAACCGATCAGGTCGCACGCACGGGCATCATGACAAAAGGACAGGAGAGTCTCCGGTTGATGACATTTACTCACACTTCTTTGCGCCATGAACCGAGCGTGCGTACGACGGCATCTATTCTGAAACAAATGACCAAAAACCAAAAGAACGCGATCTTTTCTCCTTGTGTAACGGATCCAGGGGATGGGGCCTGCTCTTTTCTTTTTCACAAAAATATTTCAAGGTCGGAGTTGCCCGTCTGGTCGCTCAAGCGTAGAGCCGACAGAGGGGCGTTGAGAGTGTCTCCCCACCTTGGACAAGATTTCTGCACGCCCTGCAACATCCGTTCCTTCTTCAAACAGCGATCACGAATGACAAAATTGTTTGGAGTCTCTGATGAAACATTCTTGCCATGCAAAGTCGCATACTTAGGCACAACAGATCCTGCACGTTCCGACGGGAAACGCGCGAGTGTCTTTTCCTTTTGCAGGTTTTTCATAGACGTTGCTTCAGTCGACAGCTTGCAAGGTTCAATGTCTGACTTCGTGTAGACATGTGCACAAAAAGCTCGGCAAAAAGCGCTTTCTTTCCAACTCTGTTTCAGGTGTTTTTTCTTCGCTCAGGGTTGTGGTGCAAATCTATTTGGCACAACGCTTCAGCCCCTCCTGCCCTTTGATTTTTGACGGTTCCACCAACAATCGGAACATTTTTTATAGCTGCAGAAACAAAACCAGCTGCACAAACAGAACGGTACAACAATTGTCCTGATGCAGGAAAAGTGAAACGTTGTCTTAGTGGCAACATCCTGATGCAGGAAAAGTGAAACGTTGTCTTAGTGGCAACATCCTGATGCAGGAAAAGTACAAGGCACGTTCCATAGTAAGTTTCACGCATTTTTTCATCACCGACGCAGTGCAGTGAAAGTGCCTATCCTTTGATTTTGGTAAGGTCCATATTTAGTCTTCATGTGGGCAAAGTGGGATGCTGGTGTGTTGTGTCTGTGAGTAACCAGAGCAGAACAAAGATGCAGTGTTGTGACTGTCTGACAACTGCATTTCAGATGGTGAAGTGTGCGATGTGTCAGGTTGGTGTTGCAAATTCTGTTGAAGTTGTGGCTTCATTTTCTGTTCAAAATGAACCAAATTAGGATTGAGCAAAGGCAGAACATCAAGTTCTGTGTTCAGTCTGGGGTTTCACATGCAGACACAGTGACTCGGTTGCAGAATGTGTACCAGAACAATGCTCTCAGTGCAGTGAGTATCTGACGTTGGGGGAACCATTTCAACAGTGGTGAAGTCTGTGTGAAAGATGCTCCACACTCAGGAAGACCACACACAGGGAACAATAACACAACCAGGGCCCAGCTGTGCGGATTTCTGCAAGAAGACCATTGGCAGACAGTGAGACAACTGGCCAGAAGATCCCAACTTGCGATCAGTACTGTTCACCACACCTTCAAAATAATGAAGTTCACAAAGAAAAGTGCAACATGGATTCACCATGACCCCACCAATGACAACTAAGCGACAAGAATGAATGTCTCCAGAGCCAATTTGAGGAGATTCAGGCAAGATCCAACCTTTTTGGGGCATGTCATCACCATGCACAAGTCATGGATCTTTGCCTTTGACCCAGAGAACAAACAGCAAAGTTATGAGTGGTTGTTGGCTGGTGAAGATCATCCACAAAAGGTCTGTCATGAGGCTTCAGTTTTGAAGACAATGCTCATCATTTTCTGGGATTCACAAGGTGTTGTGCACTGTAAATTCATGCCCAATGGCCAAGGTATTGGTGCTGCCCAATATCTTCAAATTTTGAAGAACTTCAGGGCTTCTGTTTGTCAGCGCTGTCATGACTTGTGGTTTGACAGATGTTTGCGCACTCGAGGTGGGAGAGCAAGACCCAACTATGTTCTGCACCAGGATAATGCACCAGCTCATCAATCAAATCTGGTGCACAGACACCTGGAACAGGTGGCCATGCCCTTGCTCCCCCATCCCTGTACAGCCTGGACCTAGCTCTTTCAGACTGTTGGTTGTTCAAGAGAATCAAGAAACCTATCAAAGGACAAAGATTCAACACAATCCAGGAGCTTCAGGACCAGGTTGACACCATCATCTGAAGCATTCCCACTGAGCAATATGCTGAGGCCATGTTCAGACATCCCACCCACATATTTTTCACATGTTGAGTTCTCCTGTACACTGTACTCGATGCTCATTTGAAATTTAACTCATTGCATTATGAATACTCATTCCAATCCATTAGTTCATCAGGTTTGTGTGACAAACCCTCCTCATTGATATTCATGTGAACTTAGCAACTGAGAAATGTGTACATCATGTGTGATTTCATGGACAGAGGATTATTGATTTTCATCCATCCAAGAAGGAGAGAGAGAAAGCTCAATCAAGAGTTTCTTAATAAATAAATCTCATTATCAGTTACAACAACTACAAGTATGTTTTCATCATTGATTCAAGAATTTGACCTCATTGAGGAAAAGTTTAATGAGCCAAATCTCATCAATGGTGACCTTAAGGGTCATCTTCGAGGACAACCAGGCTCTGCCTTTGATGCAGATACTTGGAGTACAGAGTGGACTGCAAGGATTACTGCTCGAAATCCACCAGTCTACACATGTGCAGGATGAAAACCAGGATGCAGCTTTGCATCAATGCACAGGGAGGACATTTCAAGTGACATTGAAGACACGGGATGTTGTCCAGACACTAGAAACTGTGAATTTTTTTAAGCAGAAACATTGACTGCATGTCCAGGCAGTACAAAGTGCGCATCACACCAGGTACTCATGTACAAAACTGTGAATAAAAGTGTCTGAGTGTGAACTGCTTCAAAAAATTTTCATTCCTTCACACACCCCAGTGGGTGCTGTGCACCTCACAAAAAATTGCATTCGGTTGTTTTGAAAGTGCTCAAAAAAAGAGCATGAAACTTACTTTTGGAACGGGCCTTGTAAATATCGAGATTTTTGTCTCGAAGTTGCTATCTGTTGGTCTCGATATATTATGTTGCTTTCTCTCGATATTGCTATTTCAGGCTTTTAGACATCAAGATTCAGACAAGTTCGCGTAACTCGAACATAAGAACCCTGGAGAATCTGTAAAAACTTGAACTTGAACCGTACAGGCCTGTACCTTTGAAGATCCATCTGACCGTTATCAAGTGGCCATTTTTGGTTCAGCTGCATGAAGCGAGTCAGCAGTGAAACGTTCGACATTTTGGAGCAACAGTCTTGCAGGAGAATCAGTGTCCAAGGCCATTTCTGTGTCTGTGATGTCCCATGGATATTGCTCTTTGATGGTCGCGTAGCCGGCCATGTAGGTGCCGCTGACGGCTTAAAAACCAGTAGCATTCATGTGTGCGTCTGTCCACACTTTGGAATGTAACCTCCCACCCACACCCCACACCCTCACTTACTTGTTTGGCTATTGCAGTCTGGTTGATTGGGGTCGTTGCTGGAGAAAACATTTCAAGGAACCAAACCCTATGCAAAAGAAACCCTTCATGTGGACCAAACGTCAAGTTTCGAACCTGAATTTAGCCTGAGACAGAACCTTTTGCTTCTGATTGCGTTGCTCGGCAAAAGTGTCCAGAGATACCACAACCTGTTTAATTCTTTCTTTTGTGAAATTTAGTGCACTCAAAGACCTTTCGCCTGAACCAAACATCAGACATCTTGAGAAGCGAAAAGACCTTTCATAGGACCAAACATCAAGTTTTTGTCTTGAATAGCACAAGATATGCGTGTACAGCCATTTTCACCCACGTGGGGTGACAGGACAAGGGGACACCATGTTTGAGATGAAATTGTGGAACACAAAGTCAGCACAACAAACTAGACCTCAGTCCATGTCCTTTTGTACATTGTCTACATGGGGGACAGGAAAAAACAAACAAAAGGCACACCGGAAAGTGCTCTTCCCTGAAAGGGCATCGCACAATTATTCAACTTGCCGGTGATGTCTGGCTCATGGGAGCAAGAGCACTCAACAGAAACCGTGGGTTTGTCACTACCGGACGTCCAAGATACAAGGAAACCAAAGAAACACCACCGAGCCTGGAACATTGTTTTCACCCGAACAAAGGAAACAATGTTCTGACTGCAGGGAGAGTGGGATTATTTCCCAAGTTTTTGTGAGTTTATGGGAAGAGCAATTCACGAAGAAAGACTTTTAGCTTTGTTCTCAGGATTATACAGCACCCACAGGTCTGTCTAACTACTCAGACCTCTGCAGTTGCTACTTTGAGTCATGACACTCTACCCACTGCTTGGTGAGACAAGCAAGCAGTTCTTCAAAGTTCTTCTTCAAAGGCCCTTGAGTCCAATTAAGCTTCTGGTCCACGCGATGGAGACAAACCAGCACAAAAGAGTGTGCTTCGGCCAGGCGATTTTTGAACGTTCAAGAGACCTCTCCTGAACACGGCCCAGCGCTATCGTCTGCACACAAAATAGTGCTCATCGTGGCCTCATGTACTAACGAAATTCCTGTTGCTGGTGAGGCACTTGCGTGCTGTCTCGTTCGGTGTGAAGGAGATTTCCTCCAGGAAATTACCTTCTGAGCAACCAGTCCGAATCACTTTATATTTTTTGGTCCCAAATAATTTCTCATCTTCAGTCGATCCGGAGAAATCTATGTGACTGTTACATGCAAGATTTGCCCCAATGAATCAACAGACAAAGCAGTAAAATTCTCAAAAGTGCAGATCTAAAAACAAGTTTCAACTGCCACGAACATCAGCGAAACGTACGTTCGACATGCAGGAGCGTTCGCGGCACAAAGACTCCATCAACACACACAATGTTCAGTTTGATCAAGGGAAGAGTTCTGTCGTGTAAAGGAAGACTGACATTGCAAACACGATTGTAACAAAGTATAACGTCACCAATTCAACAAATGTATACTCAATGAAATATTGTCACTTGGGCTGTCATCAACTAGAAACACATGCTACGAGTCAATACGTGTATGGTGAACAACAACTTTCCATGCAGGGATAAACGAGTTCAAGACATGTCAAGTTTATTTCGACACTCATTGTCCGGAAAGGCATTCTTGGCTGATGTGTGGAGACAAATCCCGGCCCGGCAGCAGCTCCTGCACCTCCAGGAAGTCCGCTTCCGCCTGGTTCTTCTTGCTTCGCTCGATACACACGTTCACATCCTGAGTGCTGCGCGACAAGACAGTGTTGTTGGTCCTGCAAGCAAAGGGGAGATTCGTCCCACACGCACATGATGGGAGTTGATTAAGTCAGGAGACCAGCCTCAGTCTCCACAGCTTTGGATCGGCCTTGGATCAGGATTACGTACGACCACGTGGGGTGGTCGATGACATGCGCGTTTTGTTGTCTGTTTTGTGTTTCGTGATTTGTGAGAAACTGTGCTGCGTTCAGCTGATTCCTACGTGGTCAAGAAAAACTCTTCACAGAGTGCGTCCAATTCCGTTGTGAAAGGTGGACATTAATTCTGACCAGCACCTTGATGAAATGAGTCTCAAGTCGTACAAACAGATGAAATCTTAAACTTCAAAAAATTAATAACCTTGCCGGTTCAACAGACAACAGGACGTTCGTTTTCAGGATAAATGAGAATTGATCGTCCTTGACAAGAATGTTGACTGCACGAATTTGAGCGTGATCAAAAAAAGAAAGGAGCCAAAGAAGGTTTCCTCTTTCATGAATGTCTGATTTGTGACCCCCAGATGGAAATATGTTTTTTGTTTGAGTTCTTTTTTCAAAGTTCTTCGAGCAAGCGACGGCCAGGACAATTCCAGAAGGAAACGTAATTTTGGGCTTTGCCCAGCATTTCGACCCACTTCTGGTTGTAAAGTCATGGTCAACTTTCCCTTCAGGGATTTCTGTCTGAACGCAGTGGCAGGTCCTACAGTTTTGAATCCAGCTGATTTTATCAGTTTTGCGGGCCGCCAACCTTGAGAAGGGAATCGTGCGCTTGTACGAGGCCCAAAAGTAAGTTTTACTGGGAGATCTCGAACTTCAGTGTATCAAGCAGAAAAGTCAGACCAACAGTGCACTCATTGACCTCTGACCAAACACATTTTGAATTTGTCGAACTGTCTTAAATATTGAGTCTCCTGAGTTGATACAAAATTTTATGTTGTGGCATGGCTCCAAACAAAGTTGAAACATGTTAAACACTGTATATATCACGAATGAGTTGAGAGGTCGACTTTCGATGGGGTGCGATCTCCTCCTCTCACTGTCGCACTTGGCGACCCCTCAACTCATTCGTGATAGATGCCGATTAAACCACT
>JAAUXT010082014.1_pt1 | contig 10673 bp, 10 predicted proteins | sample 7278171 | NCBI WGS metagenome assembly JAAUXT01 (sample SAMN14350112, study PRJNA611818) | marine sediment metagenome | isolation source: surface marine sediment (1.8m) | place: French Polynesia: Moorea | collected 2018-08 | reverse complement strand
TATCACAGTCAACAGCATCGGGATATGTATCAATTTTCGGCAGAACAGACTCTCACTCACTCACACATTACTCAGTCTACACCTTCTCCATTACCACCATCCTTGCAATGGGTTTGATACCTCCGAAGTATTTCAAAGGCATCAAACGCATTCAATGTCACTTACACACACAATGCAATGCATTGCTTTCTTCGAATGCGTTTGGGTGCTTCGAAGTACTTCGAAGGTTTCAAGCACATTCGAAGTCAGGTACACACATGCACACACAGACACACACACCATGCATTGCTTTGGAACTTTGAATGCGTTTGGGTGCTTCAAAGTACTTCAAAGGTATCAAACACATTCGATGTCACTTACACATATAATCCATTGCTTTCTTTGAATGCATTTCAGTCCTTTGAAGTACTTCCAATATTAATTCAATGGTCATTCTCTAGTCCTAGGACTGGGTGACGACCACTGGGGATGGTCATTGTCTGGTCCTAAAAATGTGTCTAGGACCACGTAACGACTGGTCATTGTCCAGTCCTAGGTGGTCGTTGTCTGGTCCTGGTCGTTGTCTGGTCCTGTTACACCGGGTCCGGACCCAACGGGCATGAAAACACTCAGGTTCCTGGAAACAGGGAGTTTGAGCAAAAACCGTCCTGTCCCGTCAGCCACGATCTCGTTGTGTGGTGCATGTTTTCGAATCGAGAGAGGAAGACTGTTCGTGGTTCAGAAACTGTTCACACCAATCACCTCTCACACAAACGACCGGATCTTCGGCGTGTCAATTTATCTTGCTGGATGTTTTGTTTTGTTCTTCATGATTTATTGATGACAGTGGTCAATACGTCTTTCACGCGTTTGTCAAAACAAAGTTCATCAATGATTGAAAGATTCTCACACGATCAAACACAACATCTCATGAATTTTAGAAAAATATGATGGAAGGCTCTGCAACATTATCCAAATGTTTGTTGGATGATCGTGCAGTCTGTTCCTAGAAAGAGTCTTTGTGAGCTGTGATGGAAGTTTCCTGATGGGAAAGTGAGAAACTGGTCATGAATAACTCTCGCTATTTGAAACTTAATCAGAGCATCTCGTAATCTCGCTGCGAACTCTACCGACCAATTAACATGTGGAAACTGTATCCGCGGCAGATCTTCTGCTGTTGCTGCAATTTCAGGTCCGAAGCAAAAAATCTCAACTATGAGCTGCTGTCATGGACGCGAGATGAGAAATGCATACGTCGCGTCCGCGTCGCGTATCGTCGTTTCACGTCACGTCGAGTCGAGTCGCGTCGTGTCGCGTCACATCACATCACATCACATCAGATCACGTGACATCACGTCACGTCACATCACGTCGCGTCGCGTCGCGTCGCTCACAGAGACGCGGCGACTTGACCTCGGCGTGTCGTCTTCTCACGACAACGTCGCTGCTCACGACCCTGCCCTGACGCCTTTGTGCGTCTTGACGCACGTCCGGAAAAAAGTCGAGCTGGGGGCAGATCCGTTTTCACCACCTAATGTCATGAGGTTTTTCATGTGGCGTGGATGACTTTGCTTTCATTGCGAATAAACAATGGATGGATTTCGAGGAATGAGGTGAACGTAGGGGACGAACTCCCACTGAAACGTGGGCGACATTGATCCCCGTCACAGTGACGCATTCAAAGCGACGCCTGATGATTTGATTGTATAGTTCTGATTGCATATCAAACAGTGTACGCGCAGACACAGACCCCCACGCCTCATCCCGCAATGATTCAAACAAACTGGAGCACACCGTTTCCATTAGTGCGTTGATCAATGTTTAAATAATCCATTGACTCGGCGCAGGCACGAAAAACCCGGATTAGTGGTTCATCCCTAATGCAATTGTTTCATCCGCAGTGTGGGGGAAAGACCGCACAGAGGTGCGTCAGGTAAAATAGGTCTGGCACCACGCACGCACACACGCACAGAAAAGCACACCACACATGCATGCGCATTAGAGTCGACCTGTTGGAGTAATGAACAAATCAACTTGATGCTTCGCCAAATGAGTTTTGAGTCACATGTCAGTCAAGGGTTAGGGTCACTTAACCATAATTGGGATGAGTCAAAACAGCGAAACCCACACCTGGTTAAATCCGGAATCGCCTGGTTCTACTTCATGAGCACCGCCATGTTGAAAATCTTTACTATGCTCGTGCTTCCAAGAAAGTGCTTGAAAAAAACAGAAATGGTCACCAAAAACAATCTGCGCCTACGTCTGCACAAACACCAAAAGGCACTTTGACACAGGTGACCTGGAGGCGTATATTGGCAGATGCAAAACGAAATTTCTTTCTTTCTCCACACAGAGCATTCTTCTCATCCGTTGAGAAGTCAGACTGCGAAGAAATGGAACCTCAAAAAAAAAAAACTGTCGTTCAGAAAAAGCTTTTTCTGTGTTGCAGAAAAAGCCCAACTTTTCATTTTCAGATTGTATCCGCCAGCTCTGAATGCAGAAACTCGCAGCAATGCATCATGTTTCACATTTTCTATCACCTCGATACATCATGTGCGCTGATGGAGCCGGAAAGCCACGGGGCCAAACATGTTCTGCGCACAGCGTGTGAAGTCGGGCACCGGCTCAAAAAATTATTCAACAAAAACAGTGGTTTTTGTTCTTTGGGTACAGGCTTTCGTTTCTCTTTGAGCCGGGATCCGTGAGGACGAAAATAACGTCCTGACCTACGGTTTCCTGGAACCAATGAATTGGCGAATGCTTGAAAGTTTCAAAATTTCAAAAATGGGCACTTTTGACCTTTGTGTACTCCCGATTCGTTGTCATGAAGAAGTTCGATCTTTGACTGACAACAATGGCATCCCAATGTTTGAGGTCTTCTTCGTGTGGGGAGTTCGTTTTTCAATTTGGCTGATGTCTCTACTGTTGAAGCGAACAATACGCTGGCTATTTTGAGCACAACTTTGCGTGACCAAACCTCTCACTGAAATCTCTTCTGAAATGGCGAGAGCGGAAAAATAATCTGGTTTTTGCTGCGAGGTCACTGGGATCACACATTTCGGTGTGCAAACCATCATTTCATGAGGACAGTGTTCTCACACTGTTGGTTCCTATGAAATGACACAATGACCTTTCGAGACTTTTGGTCGAGAATGGAGTTGTGTGATTGAACAGGAACCCTTCTTGTGAGGTGAGAACCCATTTCTATCACGATACGAACACATGACAGGTTTGTGACCCCAGAGTTGTAGAATCTGTCTTCATCACAGGCAGACCACGAAGTCTGCAGCACACTTCCCTGCACTTGCGCATGCAGTGCGTATGCGCACGTCAGGAATTGTGTCAGATGCCTGCAGTTTTGTTTGAAGAGTATTTGCAACTCGGTTTCGATGGAACAAGTTGGCAGATTCCAAGTGAACGAGTGAAAATCCGACTCCAAATCGTGAGCTCCTCTTTCTCCGCAGACCAGAATTCTGGAATCAACTTTCACTCCAGAACCAAGAACCTGGATCTGACCCGAACCCAAAACTTGTGTCACTGTCCTTCACCACACTTGGCTTTGGCAACACGACCAGTTGCATTTGCCTTGGTGATCAGGTGGGGGATCAGCCTGCTCAAGAACCTTCAATGAAAAATCTGTTGGACAAAAGCGGTCTTCACATTGGTGACAACGTCAAAAAAAACTTGATGGTGTCTTCTTGTCGCGCCAACGCAACCTGCTGTTTGTGAACGAAAAGACAATTGCTGTGAACGAAAGACAGTTGATCTGGACGCTATTTCTGCAGGTGAAGTCAAAACCTGCCGCCGTATTCTCGCCGTTCAGCATGATCGCCCGGGCCGTGCGTGCGGTCGTAACAGCTTTTGGCGCACCAACATGATTGAACGCCATGCGCGGTTTGGCGTCCCGAGCGAATATTCATTTGCGTCAATGCGCCCACACACGTCAGGGATCCCCGCGGAGGAGGCGTGGAGCGACCGCGTACAGGAACCATGGCAACGAGGGGGCTGCGTTGGTACTTTGAGCTAATCTTGAGTGAGACGACGCAATAAAAGCGACGTCGTTGCACGTGACAACAGGACGCCCCCTGTGGATTGAAGTTGTCCACCTCCTGTCAGAAATGCGAGAAGAGGAGTTCTAAGTGACAAGCTCTTTGCTCAAGACGATTTCCGTCCGTTTGCTTTGGTCGAAAACGATTCATGCAGTGGGTGTCACTCAAGTTCACTCTGACTTGCTGTGGGACAGACAGGAGGCTTCCGGCGTTTCGTATCATATTGTTTTCTGCTCCTTTTTCATCTGCAGCGCAACGCAGTGAACATGTTCTTCTGAAGGTCCAGATCTGTATATGACGCGTTGTTCCAGAGATAACGTGTGTACACTGTCCCACCCAACTCAAACTCACCTCACTTGAAATTTCGGCCAAAGTGAGGAAATCCTGTTGACCACTGACCCATTGACAGAGAAACTTCTCTTTCAATCTTGGCAAACTCACTCCACAAAAAACCCTGGAATTTGGTGGAGCCATGTGTTTTCTTGACTTTCACCAAAAGTCTTGGCTTTGTACTTGTTTGCCAGGGGACAAAGTGACAGCGTGCTGCGACAGGAAATTTCCACAACTTTGTGTTGTGACGTGGACAGTGCTTTGGCCATTGTTATCGTACAAAGACATGCGAGGCTCAAGCACCTGCTCGAAAAGACAAGAACGGCAGCTGCATGTTGTTTGGTTTTGAAGCAAGAAACCAGTTGAAGAAACTCTTCTGGAGAACTTTGTTACACCACATGAAACCCGGTACAACGTCCACTTTGAACTTTGTTTCACCTGCGCCATCCTTGATCACCTTCTGCTTTCCTGTGAACGTGAGTCACCCTCTGAAGAACCATCTGTGGACGCAGCTGCCACCCAACTTTGTCATCTGAGTGGAACTTTGAGGGTTCAGTCCAACAAAAGCTTCCAAGTTTGTATCGCGCCACACGCTGCAGGAACAGACTCGCTGCAGGCACAGACAGACCGCTGGCAATAAATCCACTCGGGTTTGGCCCTGCTGTGAAAGCAACAAAGCAGAGACAGACGGATCTGATTCCTTTGCCCACAATGCTGTTGCCAAAGCACTTCAAATGGATTGGAGCTTGACATGCAGTTACTATGCAACAGGCGTTCTGTTCCCGTCTACTGTTTGCCAAAAATTTCTCGTCTTGTTTCCCGCGTGTTGATCCATTTTAAACCTTGACAAAAATATACAAAGACCATAATCTTTTGGTCCTGGATGTGCAACGAGACTGATGTTGATTTTATATGGACACAGGTGTGGGGTGCACGGCAAAACAAAAACTTCAACACCACTCACCTGCGCAAAATGAAATTCACGAGTTCCTTCTTTTGCAGGTCTGCTTCCTTTCTCCCTGTCGTTTGGAAAACTATCCAAGAAAATCAACGCTTGCGTTTATAAACCTGTTCACTGGCAATTGGGCGGTGACTTTATGTGCTTTGTTGGTTGGTTCACGCAACTGCGCCGCACAGCGCGGTGAAGCTGTCGCCGCCATCCGCGCACGATGCAGCTGTATTCGCGTCGCGTGCGCGTTTGTTTCAAGGTTTACCTGGCAACAACAACCTCCTCACGATTCAAATTCTACGCATCAGAGTCGTGTTGTTCAAAAACAAAAAATCTGCCAAGGAAACAGAATATCAACGGGTTTCTTTTTCAGAAAAAAAAAATAGGAAAACGACGGAAGCAAAAAAATCTGCTTTTCTTTCTGTTTTACGTTTTGTTTTGGAGAGAAAGACAGAGTTTTTTTGCGCACGCAAGATTTGGTTGTGGGGAAACGTGTGCCACGGAATTTTTGTCAGATTGTTGGAAAGACAGAAGGACCACGTTTCTGGCTTCTTCACCAATCGGGCAAAAAGACCTGGCGATGGCCAGAAAACTATTTTGACGTGGAAACGTGTGCGACACAACGTTCACCTCCAGTGAACCGTCAGACAGTGACTCCACTGTCCAGTCCAGTTTGCAAGAAAGAAAAGTTCGTTGGTTGAGGAGATCTGCTGGGGAAGGGCCTCGAAATTGAAAGGAAGGGGAGGGGGGATGTTGGGAGTGTCTTCCGCTGAGCGTCTCGCAGTAAAATTCACTGGAGAACCACTTTTTTCAGAAAATTGGTCTGCAACGGACACCCAAACACAAGCCTGTTCCCTGTCCAGTGATATTTGATCACCACGTTCACACGACATCAACAAACGTTTGAGCTGGAGTAAAGAATCTGTCATGTCCCTGAGTCATGAATGTATGGAGCAGAGTTTCCTTTCTTGGTTCCAATGATTGCCAAGGCAAGCATTTTCACTGTGCATCATTCTGAAAGAGTTTTGCAAAGTGAAATAGATGTGGCTGCAGACCCCAAAGTAATATGCCAGCACTTTGCTTGATGGGGAGGCTTACATTTGCATGCAAATTTTTCTCTTGAAATGTGTGCATTGTCTGCATGGGGAAGCGCTGACTGCAAGTTAAAGTGTGGGCTCGGAAATGGCACATGACATCCCAGGCCTGTGTTGTCGCAACTCTTCGTGACAAGGCTGCACCTGCGGACGTCCAAACACTGTTCTTCACACGACTGGTCAGCTCTGCAGTTTTCAGAGCTTTGTGCCAACCTCAGGACAAAACAAACCAAGTCAGACGATGTCTTTAGCATTTGTGAAAGTGGAACGGAGGGGAGACTTGTCCCCACCCTCAACTGAGATGCTAAAGACAAGTGCGAAGCCATTCGGATCTTTCAGCTTACCCTGTCCAAGTGGTTGAAAAGAAGCGAATCGAAGACGAAGAAGCACATGGCACTCATGATCCTTAGAAGTGAAGGATTCGATGTCTTGGAACGCTGCACAGACACCTAATGCAGCTGGTAATGCATGCAAAGTGTGAAAATGTAGTTTTTTATCTTTTCAAAATTTCTGTGAAAGAGGGATGTTCTACCCCAGCTCTCGGGCAATAATTTTCAACCGTAAAACGTCTTGAACTTTCCAAATCTTTATCCAGGCTCATCAGCCTCAATCAAGGTGACTTTGTTTTCTTGCGCCCGACACAGAAACGAACGAAACCACCGGAAACAAGAGGGCCGGAACTCAGGCGCATTTCCAAGAGCACGACCACCAAGAGTGCTTGGGACAATATTTCCTTGTCGCTGTCCAAATGTTGGTGCACTCATCGAGGGAAAAAACACTGGGGTATCAATCAAGGTCGGGGGGAAGACTGGCGATATTTTTTCATTGCTCATCGGGTGTGTTGACCGAGCCTTGATTCTTCGATAAGGCAGGGGGTATCTCATCCCCATGGGCAAGAGAACAGCCTCAAGCTGCTGCAAGTGATTTGTGGAAAGGTGGGTCAGCTTGATCAAGAAGAAGACTACTGAAAACACAAGGACAAAAGTCTGACGGCGAAGCGCGGAGTGTGTGGACCACACCTGCAGGAGAGTACACGCACTTGAAAACAAAGTGCGTTATCTGAAACACAAAGCCTCCCAGACGAACAAGAATTCAAAAAGCGCAAAACAGCGACGTGTTATTCCTACGTGCGCAAAGAACTTGACGTCGAGATCAGTTTTCCAAAGCGAGGGCCAATGAAACGAAAGGAAATCCGGTTGCGTTTTTGAATGTTCAAACAGAAATAATCTGCACCGGTGGGGTTTTGCTAACATGACACGAGGCTTTTAGTTTGTATTAACTCATTCCACGATTGGCAAAAATAGCATCCGTCAAATGCTGGCGGAAAAACAGGAAGCGAGCGAAGACACGGAGACATGCGATAACCTGATAGGTTTTTGAAACCCCATCTCCTTGTTCTATTCTCTCGTGGCCGCAGCAACGCGATTGGAACATTTGTGAACCTGGTTTATCATCGGCCGTCTCCGCTTGACGTCGACGTCGCTCTCACGTTCACGAGCCTGACGTTGCGTGACGCTGCGCGCATGACACGTGATGCGCATGACACGTGACCACGTGGGTCTCAACCTCCCCGCTCCCCCCCCCCCAAAAAAAAAAACAACAAAACTCACTGAAGTCGAGTTGCGTCGGTTCTGCCCAATTCATTGATGTGCATGTGTCCACACCTGCATGGTTATGTTTAGCAAAGCAGCTTTGAGACGTTTCTTCATTTCTCCTGGGGAATATCAGGCTTCCCACAACCATCGGTTTTATTGATATAATACCCGTTTTCAATCAACGAGCTGGCAAATAGGTGCTTGATGCAGACACTTCATATCCTTTATCTCGGGTGTTTATGAAAGGCTATTCTTGTGGGGAATACCCGCTGAATTTGTTTCTCATGTCAATTGACCTCGTGCTTCCAAATATTGCTTTACAACACGAAAAGGGATGAATACTTGATTTCCCCTTGTCTTCCAGACCTCGAAATCTGTTCCCTCATTTGTGAAGTCAGTGAAAATTTGTGGTTTGAGGGAAACGATTGATCAGCTCATCCACTCACATTTCCTCCACGTAGCATTTTTGCCAGGTCTCAAAATGACAGCAGTATTTTATCGTATCTTGTTACTGTCTAGGACCGCCATCTTTGTCGGGCGGAGTTTCATTGCAACCTGAGATTCTTGGCTTTGAGCTGCAGGTGAGAGTTGTTGAGTGCAGAAGCTCCTGCCTTGAGCTCGGACTGCATGTCTCAAGCTCAGCTCGAGTCCGGCTCACAACGTTTGAATCTGACACGTCAACATCAAGGTCAATTATATTTTTTGCGTACAGGTCTTGACTTTTCCACATTTTGAAAGTGATTCCATTTTTTCTAAATATTATTGAACAAAATAAACTGAAAACTGGGGTTTCTCATTCAGAATTTTTCTGTGTAAGGGGTCTGAACTCGACGTGACTTTGAAGTTTTCTCTCCAAACGTCGCTGTTTAAACTCCCTGGTGACTCAGCAGCAGCGAATCAACTCCACGGTCGGAAGCCTGGGTCGTCGTTTTCTCGTAATTCCTGTGAAACGCGAGTCGTGACAGTTTCACAATGCGTGCGTTGGCGGTCCTCACAGGACATGGAATGTTTTGATGAAGTGTGTCTGAAATACCCCGAACGTTTCTCAGGGAACTAAGACAGTGGAGTCTTTCATTTGTCACCTTTGACCGAGCCAGACTTTGAGACTGGGGAGGTTCAGCACGGCCTTAAAATCCTCGTGTGCGGTGCCCGAATTGCCAGATCAGTGGCACAGCAAAATTACACTTGGCATGCAGCCAATGGAAGGTGACCAAATGGAATCAAGCGCCGGTTTGGCAATTGGGACACGTTGGAAAAAGAGTGGACGTATTTGCTAAACCTCCGTTCTGTCCAAGAGGTGCATTCAAACCAGCTTCTTACACAGTGGTACATTACCTCACGTTTTGAAGGTTGATGACAACTTCACATTCAATGGACAAATTGGAGGAGCTGATCTTTCGTCAGGAAGACAAGTGGTTTCCAGGAATGAGGCACGTGCCCCCAGCGTCAAGAATTCGGAATTGAAGTCAGTTTCCTCTTCATGAGGCCAGGTTCTTCTCTGTTCGGTTCCTGTGCTTGGCTAATCACGGTTTGAGTTTGTTGTTCAAACGAAGCAGACACAAAAACTCTTGACTCCGAATTTGCAAACTCCGTGCGTTTATAATGTGACGTGTGCGCAGCAGTATCCAATCTCCGATCAAACTTCTGAGACGAGACGTGCCTCGACCTGTTTCACAGTCTCAGTTCAGTTCTGAGTCTCTGGTGTGGCACCAAAACGGTACAGTACTGCTCTTCCGAGCAACACCAAAAGCACAAGTACATTGTACTCAGAATAGCCAGCTCTGATGTGCAACACCAAAAGGTACTGCTCAGAAAAGGTGTTGCTTGGAAGACCCTCCAAAAATAAGTCATTCAGAAGATCCAAGTACCGCTTGGCAGAGCCAAAGACTCAGAACGGAACTGAGACTGAGACTGAGAAACAGGTCGAGGCACGTCTCTGAGAATGGGCACCGTGAGATCTTGGTCTGTGTGAGTTTCCCCCTTGACTCTGAATCGAACGAACACCAGGATTAATCCACACAAATAAACCTGGCAAACCACTGCTCACGCACTTCCATGGGAGTCTGACAATTCCGTCAGACGAACGCACAACATTCCGGCCCAGCCTCTGTCTCGGATAATCCCCCTCATCTCCAGTGGGCTGTTGCCACTCCTGCTGTCCCTCAACTGCCACTACACAGAGCGTAATCATTTCAAAGGAGGTCCTTCACCGCCATTGCGCGCGAGAAGCACTTGGATCTTCGAGCAGAACAACCCATTTCGGGAGGGACAAATGTGACGTCTCTGTGATTGCGTGAATCAGAATTTCCAGAACTGTTGTCTCTGTTTCTCTGTCTCTGTCTCTCTCTGTCGCTTCTCTCCCTCCCTCTCTCTCTCTCGCTCTCTCTCCCCCCTCTCTCTCACTCTCTCTCTCTCTTTTTCTCTGTCTCTCTTTCTCTGTCACCTTTTCTCGTGTACCCCACGCAACTAAATCTCTCAATTTGAGCTCTTCACAGGAATCCAGAGGTGTCAGTTGCTGAGGAACCTCGTCGACATTTTTTCGGCTTCTTGTTCTCAGATTTCGGCGATGTTGGCGAGTCAGAAGGGTAGGGTCCGAAAACGTAACAGTACCCTTCTGACTCGACGATCGTCCGTGTGGAAACTACCTATGGGTGGTTCTGACACTAAATTTGACCGT
>JAAUXT010070675.1_pt1 | contig 10673 bp, 14 predicted proteins | sample 7278171 | NCBI WGS metagenome assembly JAAUXT01 (sample SAMN14350112, study PRJNA611818) | marine sediment metagenome | isolation source: surface marine sediment (1.8m) | place: French Polynesia: Moorea | collected 2018-08 | reverse complement strand
TCTGTAACTTTGGAACGGAGCGATATTTTTCAAATCCGAAAACAGATTCTGAAAGCCCTTGGCAAGGGCTTTCAGCTGATACCAAACTTGATTGTATTAGGCACAATGTCCGACGCACGTCACACGCACCAACCACTCCAAATGGCAAGAAACTGTTCAGTAACATCCTGGCACTTTGAAATTTTCCCATGATGGTGGCAAAAGTCCGATTTCGGCTGTTTTGCAAGTTGAAATTTTGGATTTTTCTCAGTTTAATCTGAACTGAGCCCAATGGCGGAAACAAGCTTCACTGACTAGTCAGTAATCTTTAATTTCTGGGTGTTTTTAGATGGATCCAAACGTCCACCCCTTCAGAATACATGAGATTCTGCAGTGGCAATTGTCGACTCAAGGCTCCAAGATGGAGGTTGATCTGCGCGACATGCTGACCCATTTAATCCTGTTTGAAAAGGACAAAAAGACTGACGAACTGAGGCAACTGTTGTTGGAAGAATTTGAGACAGTCTGGGGCCAAATGCTGGTTGAAAGAACAAGGAATCTGACCATTAAAACATGTTTTCAAAGGCCTGGAAGAGAGTGGAAGGTCGGCTGAGATCGACCCCCCCAGCTGTCGACAAATTGGCCTCTTTCTACAGGCAGCTCCAGTTTGAGTGAAGTGAAGGCTAATTGATTCATCAAACCATCCATTTGTTGATATTTGTGCTGTTTCTGGTTGATTTTCTCAATAAAGTTGGTTGGCCCGAATTAGAAGCATCTTTCTCACGTGTTGGCCCAAATTAAAAACAGATGCCCGAATTAAAAACAAGGGGGGGTGGGGTCACAAAGTGACAGTTTTGAAAGGGAAATAATTGTTTTTCAAGGCTGGGCTTTGGATATGTTGGAGCCAGGAAACAGACCTTCATTTTGGTCCAGGTTTGACTCAAATCGGTGCAGGCAACACGGAGATACCGCGGGTTGAATCCAAAAGTTTGGTCGGCGGACGCAAAAACAGGCCCGAATTACCCGCATCTGCTCTAAGAGTATCTGGAACAGATTTCTCGTAAGAACGGTTCTGGTTTGGTCCTCTGTCACCCAGGAGCAAGCAGCCATCCAGATTCCCACAGTAAATAGCGGACCCATGACACACTAAGTTCCTGTGCTTGGGTTGTAAGTTGAACATTTCGAGACAGCACAGTGCCTCCTCTTTCCCAAACACCTTTAGTCTTCGAACCGCCAAATTCTGTGGTGGACAGAGTTTGTTGCAACTGAAGTGAACGAGGTTTTCAAGATGTTCTGTTGGTGCAGTTAAATTCTTGCTGGGTCAGATCGTGTGTGCATTTCCAGAGCGACATGAGGTGCTCGGCTACATGGAGGACGCGGTGCAGCAGCTGCTGGAGCATCGCGAGGAAAATCCCAAAGTCAATCCGACCAAATTTTTCTCAGATTAGTGAGTGGCACAAAGTTCAATGTATATAGCTCATGTAGCTTTGTGGTGAGTGGCAACAAATAATGCCGACTATTTTGATGCCAACTGATTCTTGCATTCCAGAACAGCAGCAAGAAAACGTGGTTCTGTTTTTGACAGTTTCAGCAGTGTCAAGGAAGGGAACCATGTGTTGTTCAGAGAATATTCCTACGTTTCCGCTTCGGCTCACAATCGTGCTTCTTTCGTCCGAATGTTCTGGAAGTGTTTCTGCCACATTGGCAGGAAGGGAGGTGGGTTTCTGGTACACACGCAATTTCTTCCAATTCCCATACTCTGTTGTTTTTCTCCGTCCACCCTGCTGTCAGAGTTATCGGCAGTCACGTTCATTTGAATTGCAGATCTGCTCAGCATAAAGGAATACCATTCACTTCTGTGTCTGTTGTGCCCCGATTTTCCATTCAAGCCAGTTCAGAAGACTGCCAGGTGAGCAGGAACTTGTGGAAGCACTTGGTATTGGAAGCGAGTGCTAACTCATCAACCATCGGTTGTGTCAAAAGACTCAGGTATCTGTGAATGCTTTGTTGCAGAATTATTCTGATGGACGACGCAGCAGATTGTGTGGTGTCATTCGCTGATTTCCTGTTTGCATTTCAAGCTCAATTTTGTTACGAAGGTAGCACAAACCTCACAAATGTTATTTGACCAATGGACATGCTTGCCTTGGGTGATTTGTCACAACAGAGGACGAAGCAATCCTTGTTCTCTAAATTTTTTGCACTCAGTCTCCTTCTCATGTTGTTATCACCAGAGTTTTTGAGCCAGTGCGCTGACGTGTACAAATCCCTGCTGGAGGAACCGCACAGCGCCAGGGAAACTGTGGTTGTGCCGACGTCCGACTCTTCACCAAGACCAGAGGTGATTGGCACCTTACAAAACGGTGACATATCGATGAAAGAAAAAAAAACACAACACATTTGCGAAAATGATTCCGCAGCATGCTCGTTGGCTGTTTGTGAAACTTTCACATGAGTACGCGTGCTGTGCCATTCCGTTCAAGATTCACCAAGGAGACACACCAGGCCCTTCTGAATCTGAGACGCACAGTGACGGGGTTGACGGCATGATGTTCTACCGAGCGCTTGCTCCAGTTGCCGAACAACTGGATCTCAGGTTGAGCTTGTCACTTACATACGCTGCAGAAAATGCCAGCCACAAGAAACGGAACCAGTTTGCATTGAGGTGTTTGATTATCAGTGCTTCATTCCAACTGAATTTGCCATTTCTCAGGGCTCCACCTGCTCCTTTGCTGAAAGAGATACTGAGCGGTGCGAAGCGCGTCACATTCTACGGGTTTCTCATGGCGATGGCGAAAAGCGAAGAACTCAACAAACATGTCGGTGAGTGATCTCGGCCGTGCAAGTTTCTGTGACTGCGTTTCCCAGAGTTTCCTGGAGTTCTTCGGCGCAGAAAAAACTTTCGAACTTTTTGCTGGGAAGAAGGTGACCAAAGTGCCCAGAAAAATCTGTGTTTCTGCTCCATGAAAACAAGCTTCCTTCTTCAACTTCCGTCGACTCTTGCTGCGAGCTGAGATACTCACAAAGAAGATTTACCAAGCAATAATTTTTTCTTCAGGAAAGCTTCCAAACAAAGTGGACCTGCTGGAAGTTCCCGAACAGGAGCTCTCCTCGTAAGATTTTGAAGGCACCGTTCTATTCCACCGTGCCAAAGCCGCTGTTTAACTGTCGCTGTAGCTGTGTTCCTGCACCAGTAGAAACTTCTCTGTGTGACTGCAGTTCCAGCACTCTTAGGTACGGGTAGCTCCTTTTCTCAGTCTGTTCCTGTGCACCGTAGAGTGGACCGAAAGAACGTTCGAGGATGCTTCAAAAGTTTCCAGATTGTGCATGTCATTGTAACTCCGAACAGGACAACGGACTGTACAACGGACTGTTCTGTTACTTTCTCGAATGAACCACAAAAGCTCGACCTTGAGTTGCTTTGACCCACTTTGGTTTGATACACCTCGTACGAGTTTGTGCTTTCGTGCCTGCACTGTGGATTTTGGCCAACAATTCAAGTGTGGTGTCGTTCATGCGTTCTCGAACATGGATGTTCATTTGACATATGTTCGCTGAAAAACTGATCTCTTGACGAAGCACCTGAGTGCTGTGTATTGTTGATGTGGAGCACAAGAAACACTCATTGTCGGCGCACAGAAGCAAAGCGAAGCTGATCTTCATCGCTGATGCTCTTATTTCCTGCTGCGTGGTTGCGACGGACAGACGGTTCGCAGCGTACCACCTGTACGTGTCCCGGGGTCCGCTGACCGGACCTGGACCGTCGGCGCTGCCCGGCCCGCCCGCCACGTCGCCCCGCGCCTCCACAGAGAACTCGCCGAGACCCCAGACAGAGGAGCAGCTCTCATCATTGCCTCGATGATGGCGTCATTTCGAGGCAGCAATCACTGTGTCGCAGGCACAAAAATCCCGATGAGAATCTCGATTCTTCCGCAGATTTGAAACAGACCAATCGACGATGTGTTCCGATTTCTGTGATAATTCTTTGCGCAATCAACTGAAATTTTGCTGCTCACCACACATGCAACAGACTGTTCTGAGTGTTCATTTGTATATTTTATTAATTTTCAGACAAACATTATGCAAAACTTGACGCGTGCGAGAGTTGAAAGAAAGTTGACGTGCATGATCAGCGGAAAAAATACCAAGCATATTTGCAAGTCACTGCTGGCTCGTAACAAATGCAGAAACCACATTGCACCATTGTCAATAAAGTACGAAAAAGTTCGTGCTTCAGTGTGCAAAATTATAAATGTCAAGAAATATGTACATGATCGGTTTTCTAATGAACGGGCGAGGGATTTCATTTCACAATCGTACAATGGTAAAAATGCGTTCGATAGATTTTCATATCCCAAGGATAACACGTCCTCCAAAATACAAGTCGAAGATAACTGAACACAACACTCGTTCTTATTCAGGCGATGACGACGCTGTCGTTGGTTCTTGTGTTCAGAAGAACGTGCTCTTCTGGCTGCCCAGATGAACCGCTGACTTGCTTTTGAACATTCTGAAACAATAGGCACTTCTGTGAAACGGATGAAATGCATGCACGACGACACAAACACAAAGTTTCATCCGGTGCGGAATGTGTACTCACGGAATTCTCTGTGGAATCACGTTTGGCTTGGCGTTTTCTTTGCTCGCAATTCGTTTCGGTGCAGTCGGAATCAGTGTCTTGCCTTTGTCAGCAGCCTCCTCTTGAGACGAACTGTGAGGAAGAAAACAGTCTGTACCGGTACTTCAGTCTTGGTCGTAGGCAATTATTCGGAGCGTTCTTCACATGATTCAGAAAAATGACACATAAACAACCCGAGAATTGAACAGGAAACTTGGAAATTACTTCTTGATTCCCGGTTTACCCGGACACTGTCTGGAAAATGGAAACATAAAGGTGTCCGTACAGAAGCCATGCTCAACCGGTTGGTTCAGTTCACGACAGAAACATTTCCAGTCTTTTGTCGCACGAAACGCGGAGCGTGTGTGACATGGATCGAACGTGTGTGACGTGGATCGAACGTTTGTGACGTGGATCGCACCTGAACTGCTTCCTACGCCGGGTCGCGGCCTGCGTCAGCTGCATGTAGCCGGGCAGTTCTCCCGCCGCCGCAGTCGTCGCCGACTGCAGCATAATACGGTCGCGTTTCTCTATGATGGACGGCAGCCCCATGCGCTTCACGTCCTCCACCAGCTGCAAACAAAGTTGACAGCCTCGAGTTTTTGCCCGCACATAGATGAACCAACAAGTGCAGCCAAATAAGAACTGCAGCTTACTTGTCGTTGGGATGGGACTTTGGGCTCTGGAAAATTTCAGTCTGGTGGGTCCCGCTCCCCGCCCTCTTGTGTGTGTCTGCCCTGATAAGTGTTCTTGCTGAAGTTTAGCCTTCCTGTCAAGCTGTCAATAATTTACATACCTGTGACTTGGGGACGTAGACACTGTGTCTGCGCTGAACGCCGCCCGAACGACTCGATGGCTGGAAGCGCTGTGCCTTGGACGCGCTGTACGGATGCTGACGCTGCTTGCGAGTCGATGTGGACCGCTGCTTTCCGCTGAAAGCATCCTGCGCGAATGTCAGCTTCTTTGGCCTGTAGAAGAATAATCTTCAACTGAAGGCTCTAACATCATGAAGCCAACCGAGAGAACACAACAAATCTGGCGCAAGTTCGATGATTGTGTATGACAGGACCTGAGAAAGTTTTTTTTCGCGGGCATCTCACCTTGTGTCAGGAGTCACGGCTGAGGGAAGATTGTCTCGTGAAGCGAGTGGAGATCTGGGGCTGTAGGTGTTGAAAGTCGTTTTCAACACCCGCCGCGGGGCTGGTGACTTCAGAACATCAGCAAACGTCTTTTTCCCTGCACAAAGCCAAAATCACACAAGTTGTGTCAAGCTTGCCACACTTTCAGCGAAAGGAAATCGTGTCATGCTTTCATCCAAAAGTAACTGATTTCTCCGTGTTTGGCAACAAAATATGAACAAGAGGTTCACTGACCAGCCTCGTCTGGGCCGGGCATGCTCTCGAAATTGAAGGCCCTGACGACGGACGTGTGGCGCTCGCTGCCCTGCGACGTCGGCGTCTCTTTCAGCCCTGTCGTCGTCTGGATCATCTTGATCACGTCAGCCGGAGACAAGGCCGGCAACTTGAGCCGACTGGGCACGGCTGGCAACGGATTGGTCGTTTTCGTGATTGTCCCACTGTTCACAGAATGTGGACACACACCGGCATCCCCTTGTGCCATTTGGCCTGGTCTCGCGACAGTACTCCGGTCCACGACAGGAACATTCACACTGGGTCGCTCTTTGGTAACCGTTGCAGTTCCACTGTAGTTCACCGTTCTCACTGCAGGTGCGGGCGAGCTTCGCGCACAAGTGTCCTTTGGTGAAAGCTTTTTCGCGTTTTCCACCATTTTCGGGTTGAACGTGTACGTCTCGTTCATGTCGTGGGTTGGTGCGAACTTTACACTCTGCACTTTCCCATTGGCATGTGGATTTGTACTGTAAACCCGAACGTTACTGACGTCACCCAAGGCTCTGACGTTGCTCACGTGAAGCAAAGGGTCTTTTGCCCCCGAGCTCGTCCCGCCTTGTGGAAGACCAGAAGCACCTTTGGCTGACACATTGGAGACACAACAAGAGTCTTTTTGAGATGGATGAACAGCGGGTGGCTGTGTCGAAGAGTCGAACGTGGACGCGGATGTCTGTGACGTGGTGGAAATGTTGAGACACTGCTGTACAGTGGATGAGATCGCCTTGCTGATCACATGACTACTGTCACTTTGGGTCAGGGCAACGCTGCTGTTACTGCAGGTGGACTGACCCATGTCGCTTTGAGCAGGGGTGGAAGGTGGAAGAGGAGTTACTCCCAAAGCTGATTCCTCCTGCCAAGCTGGCGTCATTGGCGTCACAGGGGTCGTCGGAAGAGCACCTGCAATGACTGCCCAGTCAAGATTTTGCGCACCATTCCTGAAACAGTACTTCGCATGAGAGACACCTCTAGTTCTTGGGGAGGTAATGGCAAGAGAAATGAAGTCACCTGGGGTGGACGTCATGCGAGGCGTCGCACCAGACACGGCACTGCCAACTGCAAGCGAGACGCGAGATCTCCGTCTGTGCGGCGTCTTGGCTGCAAGAAAAGAAGTTTACGTTGATGAATCAGTTTCAACTGACACCTCCTGCTGGAAAATCATTTCATCATCAACACTGGTCAACGTGCAGGCAATGCCTCAAAGGGGCTGCTTCAAAAGAGAGGCTCCAAAGTCAACCCTGGTGTTCAGAAAACAATTTTGATTTGACAGGAAAAAGAACTCACGCGTGATGGGTACGGAGCTGAGGACGGGGAATTCGACCAGCGGAGAGATGTCGAAGTGTGCCGGGTCGTGAGACGGTCCCGGAGATGCGACGGCTTCACACGCAGAGCGCTCCAGAAGACTCTCCTCGAAGTTCACACCCGCTTTTCCCTGCACCAAGTGCTGCAAGCTCTCGAACTCTTGGTTGATGTCGGACGTAGCAAGCCCGTTGCCCTTCAGGATGTAGTACTGATTCCGAGCCATCTGCAGCAACTTTATCACCAAGCTGGAAGCAAAAATCACGATCGAGTCAATTCAATGCGCCGGCTACAAAGAATTCAAATGCACAAATGAAACAAAACAATTGAGGTCCGCCAGGACTAAGTCGTGAACAATATTCAAGCTCCAACTAAACTTTGGTCGTGATGGCCAGGTCATGTACTCACTGTTCGTTCGCCTTAGCGGCGCGCTGTTGGTGACGGCACAGCTTCTTGAGGTGGCGCACGTGGCGGCGCGAGTCGCGCAGCTCCACCTCGAGGTGGCGGCAGCGCAGCTCCGCGTCCAGCAGCTGCGGTAGCGGCGAGTTCCTTTGCACGTTCTTCAACTCCGCCTCGGCGCGCTCGAGCCGCGCGCTGTTCTCGCCGACTCGTGCCTCGATCGCGCTCTTGCGCTTCAGCACAGTCTCCTGCCGCTTCCGGAACCCTGTCACTGCCGCCTCGAGCTTGCTGGTCGCCTGTGGTTCGCAACAAGACACCAAAGGTTAGAACAAGGCATTGTTGTTGTACAAATTCGAATCTCTTCCACAAGCCTCTTTTCACAGGAACTGGGTGGGGAAAGATCGCATCACAGGCGCTCGAAGAATTGATGTTCGGTACCCTGCGCCTCAGGAAACCAACACAAGACGCACCTGCTCTGCGTCTGCCGGGTTGGACAGCAAGACGCGGATGCGCTGCATCGAGACGTGTTTGAGATGGATCTTGAAGGCGAGGTCGCGCCACGAGCCTTCCATCTCGAGCAGCTCCTTCCTGATGCTGACGCGCTCCTCGAAGACGCTCAGCAGCAGTCCGCTCATCCTGCAACCCAACCGCGGCACATGACAATTGCGTCGATTTTCCCATGAAGGGGTGACGAGTTGCTTTGCCGTTCGTCTTTCCTACCGAAAGCTCGACAATCTAAGACTCTGCGGTCGAACCAACCTGGTCATCTCCTGGAGAACGTTGTCGTCCAGCCGGCTGCACTTTGAGGGGAGCACGGCTCCGCTCTCGTACTGCTGCAGTTTGTCTTTCAGTTCAGCCACCTGTCATACAGGAACCCGAAAATCACAAGTGCTGATCTTGGACGGAATGTCAAGAAGACAGATAAAATGTGGGGAAAGATCAAATGAGGGGAAACTCAAACGATTACACATATCAGAACGAACCTCAGTGCGCAACTCCTCGACAATCTGCACGTACTTCGTGACGTGATAGTCCACGTTGACAACACGCCGGGTCAACTGCAAAATCGTTTCAAATGCTTTGTGGACTGCCACCGGTAATTGTGATTTGTGGGTGGAGCGACGTTCAAACTGACGGTCAATCACAAAAGAACTCGAAAAACTATCTCAAGCACTGTTGTGAGAAGATACTCACATTGGCCTTGATGTTCTTTGCTCGGTTCGCGTATTTCAACGTGTTGTATGTGTCTTCGTACGACATCGCCGACGGACTGGAAAAACAGGAGAATGTGTCAAATGTTGGCGATGCGAGGTGAGCTCTTTTTGTCTGTATATCTTCATTTTGTCTCGTGGGGTCAACGCACCTGACTGCTGCTATCATCACGGTCTTGCAGTTGCCACCCAGAGAGTCCTTCAGGAGCCGAGTCAACTTGCTGTTGCGATAAGGGACGTATCCCTTGTTCTGCAAACAGAAGGTGGTGCTGTTCAAACAAATGAACCATTGCAAAAAGTGATGTCAGACTCCAGAGCGTGCTAGAAAGTCTCACAAAGCTGAAATACATGTGGTTTGAACTGAAAAGAACGAGTGGGATTACCAATGAATCGCAGTCATTTCCGTCACGAAGAAACTTCTTACTTTTCCCTCAGCGAGCGCGTTGATGCAGTTTCCCAGCGCAAGCAGCGAGCGGTTGATGTTCGCACCCTCTCGGAAGCGCGCGCCGCGATTCGTCGTCACCGTCGCGCGCTCCGACCCCGCCAGGTCGATGAGGGACATCTTGGCGACCGTGACATCTGCCGAGAGACCCGCCGTCCGATCCTTCATCCGCACGAACACCTGACAAGAGAGAAAACGCTACCGTGTGGAAAAACACAAGATCTCGGCCTGTTCTTTTGGAACAGGTGTACGTGAGGAGACAGCTGTACCTGGAAGACGGCGTGAGATCGTGATGACTCAGCGTTGGCGTCGGTCGGGTGTTGAGTCCGGTTCTTGTTGCCGAACTCCAACATGTGCATCAACTCTGGGGCGCTGCGAGGCTGAAAAATTGAGCGTGACAACCGGGGTTTACAGAACACACGAGGACAAGGAGATTCGGGTTTGCGTAAAGCGTCCGCAAATGGAACATACCTTGTGCAATGACAATCCACTGATCGTGACACCTTTTTCAGGATCTTCTCGAATGGGCAAAAATCCGTCTGGCTTCAGCAAATCACGGATTTGCTCGTTATAGACCTGAAAAAAAGTGGCAAACCCCAGCACATCAACATTTGTTGCAACAGAATGCAAAAAAACAACAACCATCGGATTTCTGAACTCCGACAATGACAAATTGTCAGTGATACAAGGACCCTACCTCCATGTAGGAGACAGCGACATCGCACGACTTGGTCTCCTTTTGCGCCTCGATGCGCGTGTAAAGATCCATCATGGTGAGGAACATGACGCCCGGCTGGTCGGGGCGCCCCAGCATCGTGAACGTCTTCCCAGCACCTGTCGCACCGTACGCAAATACTGCAAACACCATCAGAGGAGTTTAGTCGATGTTCGAACACTTCCTCACGCGGACTGTTGCATCGCTGTGTTGCGTACACGACATCTCGACCAACCCCGAAACGAACCTGAACAGTTGAAGCCATCAAGCAGAGCGTCGAGGGCGGTTTTGGTGGTGAGCTCGTACACCTCTGTGTTGGTTGAGCCCGCGTCGTACACCTGATCAAACGCGAAGCGAATGTCGCGGTTCACTTTGCGCAGCATGTCGCGACCTTGACGCCGCTTGCGGTGAAAATAGTCGGGGGAACCCTCCTCCTTCGGATCGAACACCAGCATGTGATCATCCAAGACCTGAAAGGCAAACGATTTCTTGAGAAACAAGAAGCAGTGCTCAAGGCAACTGCAGTGCGAAGTCCCTTGCAGCGTTGCAGCGGCGTTAATGTCATCAATTCTTCCTTGTTTATCAATTCTTCCTGGTCCTCCTT
>JAAUXT010150358.1_pt1 | contig 10674 bp, 12 predicted proteins | sample 7278171 | NCBI WGS metagenome assembly JAAUXT01 (sample SAMN14350112, study PRJNA611818) | marine sediment metagenome | isolation source: surface marine sediment (1.8m) | place: French Polynesia: Moorea | collected 2018-08 | reverse complement strand
GGGGGGGGGGGGTTGGACCCGCTTTTAAAAAAAATGGTCAGTGAACATCACTGATCATTTCTGGTCATTTTTCCCAAAGTGGGTCCACCCCCCACCCCCAGTTAGACCCGCTTTACACATACGGATGGACATACAGACTGATGGTGATTACATTAAGCGTGTGGTACACGGCCCTCCGGGCGACCACACGCTTAAAAAACTCAACTTGCACCCAATTCGAACTCTGATCCGAATAAATGTGGATTGCCAACCATCCATTGGCTCAACGCCAAAACACCCCATTGCCCGATTCGAATTTTGACTGACGAGGAATGATTTCACTCGGAAGAGGGCGTTCGGATCGCGTGGTCACGTGAGTCTGAGTGTACCACAAGACAACCACAACTCGAACGAGCAACAACGGCTTTCAGCATGTCGCACACGCCCAAAGTACGCACGTGTGTTCCCGCACGCATGGGCCCGCGTGTGAGACATGCACCAGGCTTGAGAACAAGAACACCATGCGCTCAGGCAAAGGGAACAGACTTGGGTCTGTTCCTTTGCCAACAACGTGTCGTCCACTGACAGAGAACACGCGTCGCCACGGCAACTGTACCTGAGACTCGCTTTCTGACATCTGTCGCGAGAGAGAAAGAAAATAGCGTCAAGAATTAAAGCTGCACAAAAATGCTCCACTTGTCTGTCCAAAACACAGCGGGGGGCGGACCCAGAAGCCGCCCCACCTCCAGTCGCCCTCCCCCACTGGAAAAAACTGACCCGCGATCATTTGCGCTGCAGGCGGGTGGGGGTACTGACCAGATCCCTGGAACCGCCCCAGAAAAACCACCGCGAGAGCCCTGAGGTGAAAATCTGCTGTTCGTGGACAGGGTGCATTCATTTCTTGCCACAGCAAACATTTTTCCTTCTCAATTTCCAAACTCGTGATGAGCATCTGCTGCAGCTGAGGTTGTGATGACGTCATAATTGTCTCACCATGTTGGTCGGCGTCCCTGGGGGAGTCGTGGTCGCCTGGGTCGTCACACTCTCTGCAAAATTTACACACGCAAAGATCTATAAGAACACAGCAACGAGCAATCTGACAGCCAACAACATCAGAGTTCGGTGCGACAGATCTGTCCAGAGGAGAAAGGACCCTGGATCTTGTCTCCAGGGTCGGGTTCACACTAGGTGCATCCTGCGTCGCGTCCCTGTTCAATAAGAGCTGCGAGCGTGGCCTCCCACACAAATGGAACACAAAACGCATCCAGTATGAACGAACCGCAGTTGATTGAGCGTGTGTCTATGACACACAGAACAGGAAACTTACACCTTAAACTTCGAAGCACAGCAATTTTGTCAAGACCTGGGATTCAGAAATGAGTGTCCAATTTGGATGCACAAAGGTCAAAAAACTTCCAACACGTCACAAGAGTGCCGTATTCACCCATGTGTAAGTCGCACCCAAACATGGCACGCATCCCAACTGGGACGCATCCCAAGTTTTGCCTTGGTTTTCTGGTGTCATGTCGTATGAATATTTTGTATTCTCACACCAAGACGCACCCCTGCTTTTGGTATTCAATTTAGGTAGGTCACACACATGAATGTGGTAACACGTACCGTATCTGCGCATGTGGGGTCGGCGGGAGGGTCGGAAGGGCCGGGGGGTCCGGGCGCTGGCGTCCTGGGTCCCGCCGCCGGAGACGCGGGACAAGCGGGAGACGCGCGAGTCCCTCGAGCCGGAGCGCTTCAGGAAGCTCCATACGCCCCCGGGACGCCGGCTGGATCTACTCTCGTTGCTGATGGACTTCGACAGGTGCAGTCGCGGTCTGTGGAAAGTAAGAACATTTTGGTGAAAGTATCTGGACGAGACTGGCCACACCGTACATTCTGTTTGTGCATATTTGGCGCTGCGACAGTCCCTTCTTGCTCAGCGTGGCGTTCTCAGTGTGAGCAGCGTGCGCATGCGCACTGGTCAATTCGCCAATGAGCAGTGTTTCTTCTGCATGTGCCTCGCTTGTGCAACAAGTGTTCGCACGCTGCGTCGTCTCTTCCCGCGCAGCGCCCAGGGAATGACCCGTCCAGGGAATGACCCGTCCAGGGAATGACCCGTCCAGGGAATGACCCGTCCAGGGAATGACCCGTCCAGGGAATGACCCGTCCAGGGAATGACACGTCCTGCGTGCCAAATATGTGGTGTCCCCGCTGCCCGTACCTCTCCGGAATGTCGGTGGGTTCGGACGGGCCGAGGTTGACGGAAACCTCCGACGCTGTGACGATGACGTCATCTTCGGGGATGGTCGCCAGCGGAGGCGCGAACTCCTGTTCCTCGAGCTCCACCCTGGAGACAGGCAAGAGAACGTCAGGGACGTCAACAATTTGAGACGTCACGTCAAAATGTTTGCGCAACGGAACAGGAAAAAGAAGATGGTATCGTGGGAGGGACATCAGACTGGGGTGGGCGTGGTCGAATGAAGCTGAGAAACCAGCACACTCACACAGGACAGAGTCTTTATCATATGACAGCTCCGATGGCAGTGCGTGTGTGTGTGTGTGTGTGCGCGTTCAAGGGTCTGTTTTTCTGTGTCCCTCCCTCTCTGACTCTGTCTCTCACACACTCAATCACGTGACTGTTCCGACGCCAGCGTGTAGGAACACACACACACACACACACACGCACGCACACACTCACTGTATGTCTGCAGCAGACCCCATGTGCGGTGCCGTCTCACGTGACTGCTCCGACGCCAGCGTATAGGAACACACACACACATGCACACACACACACACACACATGCACACACACACACACACTCACTGTATGTCTGCAGCAGAGCCCATGTGCGGCGCCGTCTCACGTGACTGTTCCGACGCCAGCGTGTAGGGCAGTTCGAACTCGGTCTCGTCCCAGTACTGGTCCCTGATGAGGTCCGGGTGCTCCTGGTGCATCTCATCTACTACCAGGTACGACACCTGGTGGGAGAGGGCAACACCAACATCATCACGTGACCCAGGAAATACGCCAATGTGGTTTTGATGCCCAAGCAAATCTCTCTTGTGTTTGTGTGTGTGCGCGCAAATGTGTTCTGTGAATACGCGAGAGTTTGTGTTTTGTACCTGCTTGATTGTCTTCATCCTTGTTCACGACTCTGACCACGTCAGCTGGTGTGTACGTGTGTGGGTGAGTGCACGTGTGCGTGTGCGCGCTTGCATCATCCATGCGCTGTGCGTGTGTGTGTGTGTGTGTGTGTGTTTGTGTCTGTCTGTGTTTGTATGTGTTTGCTTGTGTGTGTGTGTGTGTGTGTGTGTGTGTGTGTGTGATTTTGTGTGTGCGTGTGTGTTCGCGTGTGTGCTCCTGTATGATTTTGAGCCCCACAAACCTGCAAGTTTCTGTCGATGGTGCCGTTCATATCGAAGTCGTCGTCGTCCTCTCCGAACGGGTTGATCAGCACCTCGGCCACCTACAGTAGGTCATCACGTGATCCCAGTCACGTGGGTCTGTACCTGTTGCCGCGCAATGCATCACGGGTCCCAGTCACGTGACCTGTCTCCGCGCAATTCACAGTCCCCAACATGAGAACAGTGTCGTTTTGGATTGGCCAAGGTAGAAATAAGAAATTCATTTCTCTTTCGCTTTGTGTCTCAATGGGATTTGTTCAAATGGTCCGGAGGAAACGGTTTCCGTTGTTCTTCGTGACGTTGATGTGTTCGCAGTTGGGATCATTACACACACACGCACACACGCACACACACACACACACACACACCGTCAGACTGGCCCTGATCCCACCTCCAACTCCCGCATCCTGATTCTGGACCAGCTGGTCATGCCAAAGCGAAAGTCTGTGACGGCGTCTCACATTCGCCAAAATGCTCTTTTGAAATGTCGACTGATTCCATGTCACACTGACCTTGATTCATCTTTTGACCTTGAGTCAGACTCAACTGTGACCTTGAATTCGAACTCATCACTGACCTTGAGCCAGCCGATGTAGAAGAAGATCTGGAGGAAGGTGAAGATGGGCACGTACAAGTCGTAGTTGAGCGTGTTCGGTTCCTGCACGAACTGCCGACCCATCAGACTCGACAAAACGAACGTGTACACAGCAATGGTCGCGACCTACAGACACAGAAAATGCTATTTTGTGCTTGTTTGTGTGTTGTTTCCCTGCAAGGTTTTTGGCTTTGGGCTTCAAGGTGTTTTTGGTCAACTTGTTTCCACATTTTTGGATGTTTGTTGGTGTGTGTGTGTGCGTGTGTGTGTGTGTTGTGTGCGTGTTGTGTTGTGTGTGAGTGTGTGTGTGTGTGAGTGTGTGCGTTTGTGCAACTTGAATCAGTGGAATGTGGGCCTCGGATGAAGTGTGTTCTCCGCCATTTTGGACGGAGATCTCAAAGTCCCTTTGCCTCTTTGTACCATGGTGGGTTGGTGTGTGATGGTGTGTTTGTTTGTGCGTGCGTGTGCGTGCGCGCGTGTGTGTTTTGATACCTGAGTGTAGACGAGGGGCACTGAAACCCAGTCGTAGTTGAACAGCGTCCCCAGCATGCCTCGGTATTGGTTCACTTCCTGAATGTAAGCATTTCATTCAGCGACAACCACACGAATTTCCATGTTTACAAGTCATTCGCACCTTGCATCTTCCAAAACCCTCACATTTTCAGTCTGACAATCCCTTGGCGTTGCGCTCACTGAGCAACACCACGCGCCGTGTTCTGCGCACGCGTCGCGCGTCACGTGCTGCATCACGTGGTACGTCAGTGAACGTCTGACATCACGTTGCAACTCACACACGGCCACGGGCGCTGGGTTCACTGAGCGACGCAGCACCCGTTGACATGTTCCGCGAACGCAACGTATGGCGTGCTGCGTTCAACGTGTCACGTGTTGCACCACGTGTCTTACTCACGTCAATGAGCGTCTTTACGGCGAAGTCGTCTCGGATCCGCCCCTCTTTGCGCGCGCGCGTGATGAGACTCGTCGTCCACACGAGCGGAACGAAGTACTTATTGTGTGGCGTCTTCATGTTGTCCAACACCTCCTCCTCGTTCCGGTTCATGAAGCCTGCGACACCATGGGAACGGTTACCTTGGTGACAGCAATGCTCATGATGTCTTCACGGAACAGGGCTCAGGAGAAACGCGCGCATTCTTAGGCACCTTGATAAATACCGGAAGAGGGACAGACCAGTGGATCGACGGACAGACAGAAGAAACAGACACAAATGCACGCGCGCACACAAGCACGCACACAAACACACACACACGCACACACACACACACACGTGCGAGCACATAGAACAGGAGACACAGGTGGGGCCTCAGAACATGCACGTACAGATGCACACACACACACACACACACGCACAGGCGTGCACACACACAAGCGCGCGCACACAGTGGCGAGGGCACGCACGCATGCACACGCACACACACACACGTGTGCACGCACACACACACACACACACACACACACACACACACACCTGCTTCCGTATAGTGTGCGATGGTCGGGAATCTCTTCTTGACGGCGGTGGAGATGGAGGCGAGCGTGATCACCAGGGAGAGACACATGTAGCGCATGATAGTGCGGCGCATCAGGCGCCCTCTGTCGTCGTGTCCGTGCACGTTCGCCATCACAAACAGCGCCATCCGGTCTGCAACAACACACAAGGTTCTATACCCGAGAGTCGTACGCTGGCGCTCTGATTTCCGTTGCTGTTGGCATCACACATGGTCATGTGTTTGTGAGCTGGCCTGGTAACTGCATTATGGGACGCGAAGATCATCTCCAAAGAAATGCAAGTGGGACGCCTGACATGACAAACCTGATGGAGATCCTGGTTGCCATGGAAACATGAGTAAGTACGAACCAAGTCACCATGGAAACGTGACTGTGTGCCTGGTTACCCTGGAAACGTGAGCACGAAGCTCATCAGTGCAGACAATTTTGACAATTGGAGGCTCATCACTGCGAAAACGAAGCCTGAAGCTGGTCACCATGGTTACGTGAAGAAACGCCCGGTTGGTCACCTGGCGGCGGGGATATGTTGATGACCACATCACCAGCAGCGCGTAGATACGAAGCTTGTCACCACAGCAACGTGACTGTAAAGCCCATCACCATAGCAGCGAAGTGCTGTCACCATAGAAACGTGAGTCACCTGGCCACGGGATGAGGTTGAACTGCTCCCACCAGCGCGATAGGACGAGCGACACGTAGAAACCGAGGACGAAGGCGATCGGAATGAGGTTGTTGTACGCTTCGCAGTACCGAGACACCATCTCAAACACTCTGCAACACGTGACGCCCCAAACACGTGACCACGACGTCACAACACGTGACGTCAATACGTGACCACGTGACGTCGTGTGCACAGTGCTCGGCTTGGTGCACTGCGGAAAGGCGGAGCCTGCAGCAACCCGCCAGGGGCGCGTCCAGGGGTCGTCCAGGGTGCACCCAGGATTTACAGGAAACAATTTTCTCCGACCTTTCTCTGCCTGGAAATAATCTGAGAAAATTTCCAGGTTTTCCAGACTGAACAGACCAGAACTACTTTCACAGAATGTACACAGGGAGAAGACTGGTTTCCACGCACAAATCAACGAAGGTTGCGTCGACCTGGCAACGTACGGAAACACAAGGACGATGCGCCTCTGTGTGATACGTGCCTCTTGCCTGCTTCAGTCAGAATGAATCGGTACGTGAAGCTGAAGCAGTAGTAGATGATGATGAACACCAGCGCCTCCTTCCACATCAGCTGGTAGATACTGCCTCTCCACCTGAGGTAGAAAAGGAACGAAGCGATCACAATAATGTCGGTACGCTGCCTGGTCCTAAGGGAGGGGAAGGGGGAGGGGAAGAAGTGTGAGCGAGGAGGGGAGGGGAGAGGAGAGGGGAGGAAGGGGATGAAGAGAGAGAGAGAGGGAGGGGATGGAGTGGGAGGGGAGGGGGATAGGGAGGGGAGAGAGAAGGGAAAGAGGAAGGAGGGGGGAAGGGAGTGACACAAGACATCAGTGAGTGCGCTGCAACTGGTGAGTTGATTTCCAAAGCAACGGTTCCCATACAAAGCTCGGAACTCACTCACCTCGCCAGCAGACGGAGGAAGCAGAAGAAGCTGGAGGTCGCAACTTTTGCTGTGTATGTGATTGTCATGTCGAAGTTATCTGCAAAGACAAACGTGCACGGGTGTGCATAGATACGTGCAACAGAAGGGCGACGAAACAACTGGCCGGCGGAGGTGATCCCAACTTCGAAAATTAACACGGCAAAACTTTCCTGCAGGGTTTCTGTCCACAGTCAGCCGTGCATCTGTTCACTGTGTGTGTGTGTGTGTGTGTGTGTGAGAGAGAGAGAGAGAGAGAGAGAGAGAGAGAGAGAGAGAGAGAGACAGACAGACAGACAGACAGACAGACAGAGAGTAGCAGCAGCATTTATTGAAAAAGGTCAAATTTGGCTGCAGACGAAAACATTTTGAACTCCCCCTTCATCCACTAGCACGGTGTGAAGTTATCCATTTGGAGATGCACAAAGGCTTCCTATGGCACGATCACTTCTCTAACACGACGACTGAACTCAGAGCGCCGTCCTTACCACGTGGAACGATGCAAATTTCTCAGTGTAAACAAAACCAAATACCAAAGCGGCTCAGTTACCAACGTTCTGTTTCGTCTGCTGGATGAAGGTCCGCCGCAGAAAAATTGTAACCCGTTCACATATAAATATTTGCACTGCCTAAATATTCTTAAAGAGTTTTAAAGTTTGTACATTTCACTTGAAAAAAAATTGTTTTCTTGAAATCATGCTCCTAATTTCAACTGACTGCCAGATTTCGAAGAAACAGGCAATAATATTCTTCGATTCCAGCTGCTGCGGTGTCGCGCCATTTTTGGGACGAATGAAGTCATTTCCGCTTGAAATTTGCAGGGGAAAGGAACATTCATGTAAAAATTGGAAATTGGTGAGTTTGAATGCCCATTTTATTCAGTTTTGCAGTTAGAAAGAAGAGGCCCGAGTAGATGGGGAAGTTTTGGAGGAATAGGTTGAGCAGCAACCCCACAATGGTCGAAAAATCGGGGATCAAGATCTTCAAACAATGAATCTGTTCAAAGCTGAATTTGGCAGCCCACTTCAGGACTCAGCGTTCGGCCACTTGATCAACATTCGTTTCACAAAATTTTGGATGAACGACGTGTGAAATTGTGTGGTGTTTCTTTCAAATCGGTTTCTGCAAGTTCTCTGTCCTGAAGACCTGTTAGTCCACGCTGTTTCTATCACTTGGCTCGATCCCAAAAGTGACAGAATGTAGCTGCAAAAGGATAAGACGTTCCTTTGGCCTGTCCTGACCCAAGGATAACCTCCAGACTTTGAGAGTGAGTCCTCTTTTCCTTCATTTGTGACCCACAGATGGCCCTGAGACTTCTCAAAAAGCTTATTTTACCCTTCAGTTTTGACTTGCAAGCAATAATTCGGTTGTCAAACAGCTGTAAATGATGCCTGTTGTGAACTGGGGACCCCAAAGCCCATTTTCACACTGGACGCGCGATTCCTGACGTCCTGGTGCCAGTCAGCAGGTGCTCCCTCGCTGTCAACCCACTTGTCTACAGGCCCGCAATGCGCAGTGACTCAGATGGAAGACGCATCCAGCGGTGGTTTTGGTGCCGTTGTGTGTTTGACGCACCTTTTTGCCCCACACTTGAGCTTCAGAGGGGTGCGTCCCATTTACGAGTGTGATTGTAGCACTGTCAAGTCCGCGGTTTCAGCGAACCGCGAAGCGTTGTGCAATCACCATCCTTTGTGTGTGTGTGTGTGTGAGTGTGAGTGTGAGTGAGTGCGGGTATGTGTGTGCACTCGAGTGATTTATCCGGGGTGGGGGTGAATCACCCGAACATTTTTTGCTTGATGGTGATCATTGTTTCAAAAGGACCTTTGCACGTTGCAGTCTGCAGGCCCTACCTCGGTCAGGCATGCATCCGGGGTAGAGGGGTTGGGGCCGCCGTCTCTGTCTCCTCCAGTGTCATGATCGTGTCGTTGCAGACTGCTGACCGGACCCGAGCATGGGGAGCGTGGACCTGCAGCAGCTGAAGCAGTCGTTCGTGCGGCTCGTGCAGCGCGTCGAGCCGCTCCACATGCCGCAGTTCGTCGTCTGGCTCGACGTGAAGCTCGCGGAGTACAAACTCAACGGATACATGAAGCTGGGTAAGAACACATGACGTCACTACTCTGTATTTTGGGGGCCGAGAGGGCTGGCCCCCTCAGCCCCCTCTGGTGGGGACAAGCGTCACACTGGACACCAGTGTGGCAAAAATATTCGTGGTGCTTGAAGGAACGGGTGTTTCGTTTGTACTGGACATGCCCGTTCCAGGGGAATCCGTCCGTCACTCACACTACGAGACTTAATGTGTGACTTACACACCACGATACGGGTTGACAGGGGAAGAGTTGAAAACGCGGCCAGCAGAAGAGTTTTTGTGGTGTATCTTGCTTCCCTATTTTGTTGAGAGTTTATCCTTGAAGAGATAGGAAGTGACCCCAACGCCGCGGCCACCGTCGGCGTCTTGTGCGACGCGTCACGTGGCGTCGTCGCTGGAGACGCGGCGTTGCCACGCGACGAAGGCGGCGGCGTCTGTGGCGACGCCCACTGACGCAAGATTCGCCGGATGACGCGCAATGACTCGTACCAACTCGTTTATTTTTCTTGCGCACAGATGAAGACTTTGCGTCTGGCCAAACATGGATGGAGTTACTCGTGAGCGGCTTGGCCAATCAAGACGAAGCGAGCGCCAAGGAAAACCACGTGCGCATCAAGGAGGAGCCCACGGACGGCGATGACGTCACTCTCTACATCCACAGGGAACCCTCCAAGGACTCCGGTCTCCGTGGCAACGCGAGTGAACCGGAAGTAACGTTGCGTCACTCCCGCGGCGACTCTGTCTCCATCTTGCGAAGCACGATTCAGACTTCCAAACCCTCCTCTCACGGTTCTGGGTCCCAGGACCCGGTTCCCTACAGCCTCAGCTGGAGCAAACAGGGCGGGTCACTCAACAGCCGCAGCAGCGGAGGGAGGTTTCCGGGTCACGTGGCACCAGGTGGCAGCAGCAGCGGCGGCGCAGGCGCAGTGAGGCCCATCACGCTGATGGATCTCAAGTCGAGCTCCGCGGTGTCCAACGTGCACCCGTTCCACGCTTCGGCCGGGCTGCAGCCGGCGTCCTTCTCCGGCGTCGGCGCCGAGAAGAACGGCGCCTCCAGGCCTCCCTTGGACTGTCCTATCTGCGCAAAGGTCAGTACACACACCCGGTGTGATGAAATGGCCAGATCCCCAAACCAACTGACACGGGTGTCTGCTGCCTATTTGAGGTCCCACGTGAAATGGCCAAATACTCAACAGGGCATTTGCAAGTGGCGTCTGGCCAATTCAGGTTTGGGCCTTGTACCTGTGCCTGGTCATTTCAGGGACTTGAACTGAGGACAACTGGGTCAGGTAATTTCAGGTCTCCGCCCAAAATGCCTCGACACCTGTATCCGAAAACACACGGGTGTCCTCGTTTCATTCCACAGGCCCTTCCCACATGGTCTCGCGCATCGCAGACAGGTTTCAAATTAAAACCAGACATCCCTGCGGTCAGGGGGGGGGGGGGGGGGGGGGGGGGGGGGGGGGGGGGGGGGGGGGGGGGGGGGGGGGGGGGGGGGGGGGGGGGGGG
>JAAUXT010028601.1_pt1 | contig 10675 bp, 6 predicted proteins | sample 7278171 | NCBI WGS metagenome assembly JAAUXT01 (sample SAMN14350112, study PRJNA611818) | marine sediment metagenome | isolation source: surface marine sediment (1.8m) | place: French Polynesia: Moorea | collected 2018-08 | reverse complement strand
TTTGACAGGAAATTCAGACATCTCTGTGGATGTGGATGGTGTTGCAGTAGGAACTGCATCCACTTTTTTGCCTGCTTTCTTGGGCATTTTTGTTGACAAACCTTTTGTTTCATCCAGTAGATTTTCGCAGGCACACACCTGTTACGTCCAAAAACGGCATTTATGACGTCATAAATGCCATCCCGCAACGTCCAGTGTGTCTGTTGTCATTTTCCGGACGGGCCGTCCAAAGGCCATCCCGTCCGACTGCCCCGCAACATCCAGTGTGTCACGACCCTTGGCGTCTCTCCATCTGTATCAGTCTGAAAATGATTTGGGGGATGTGTTTTGCACCTCAAGTGAGAGAGAGAGAGACAGAGCGGGAGAAAGTGAAAAGAGAGAGGAGCCACAGGGAGAGAAGAGAGAGGGCGAGAGCGCGCGAGAGCGAGAGAGAGAGGGAGAGAGAGAAAGAGAGAGACAAAGCAGAAAAAAATAGTAAGAGAGAAATATACAGATGGACAGAGGCAGACAGACAGAGAGACAGACAGAGACAGAGACAGAGACAGAGACAGAGACAGAGACAGACAGACAGACAGGTCGCACGAATGCATGTGGCACCAGGTGAAACATTCACCTGCAGCTCAAAAATGCGACGGTTCCACGCTCCCGCAGTGTTCACATTGTTGAGTGGTGCACAAAAACTTTTTACTTGGGATGAGAACGTGAATTTGTGAAAAGCACTTCCCATGGACATTCACCACTTGGGAAGAGTCTCTGAACTTGACGCGTCAAAGGCCTAAGATCTCACACATGAAGCGTCTGTGTGTGTGTGTGTGTGTGTGTGCGTGTGTGTGTTGTGTGTGTGCACTCCAGCATTGTGGTGTGTGTGTGTGTGTTCTCGTACCCGTACACAGACATTGTAAATTTATGCAACACACCAGTGATCTGTCTCATTGACATGCGACACGGACGTCAGTTCTGACGGGTTCGTAGTGAGGGGGACATCTCACTGTGTGCTCACCCATCTCCCCACATCACACACACAAACACGGCCTTGTAGTTTTCACAACAGCCCATTGGAGGTTTGTGGCTGGTGCCTTGTGCGTGCTAAGTGGGTTTAATATGGGTCATGCTCTGCTGTTGATGAGAGACCCGCGATAAGGATGCGGTGAGGTGGGAGCCTGGTCGGCACAGGTACCGTAGGAGGGACTGACGGAAGAAAGCAGCAAGTCTGACAAAGGAATAATGCATTGGGAATATAGCTGCAGGGACAACGTGCATTCCAAGGTATGTGTGGAGCACAGTGATCAAAACCACGTGTCATCACAGATGTGCTGAACCTCAAGAGAAAATAGAGCCAAATCCATTTCAAAATTTTCTGGGTTGTCAGAATGGCGAATTCTCCAGGTGAAATTGGAAGGTTGTACAGAGGATTAGGTATGCCGCGTCGCTTCTGTGTTTGGGGGACGCCTCAACTCACTCCGCAGGATAAGTCAACACCATCATTTCCTAAGACTTCTGTAGCACAAGTACATTACCTGTGACAACCAGGTAAACACTGAGAGGTTTTACCATACGTATCATTACCCTGTGAAAAATGGCGGGGTTTGACGAGGGATCAGGGTACTGTGATAACATGTGGCACCGGGGCTTGAGATTTGAGACGTCCACTCTCTCTTCAACACTACAGAAGAGACAGGGAGAAGGGGTATCCTATTACCGTATCCAGCCGTGTACAAGACGCACCTTTTGGCCCTAAAATTGAGCAACAAAAGTGCATGGGGGTGCCTCTTTTACAAGGGTGTGAATTTTCATTGTTTTAATAACATCTGAATACCCCAAAAAATGGGTTTGCTTTTGGGGTGCGTCTTGTACATGAGGATCCTCTTACCATATCCACCCGTGTAAAAGACACACCTTTTGGCCCCCAAATTGAGCGTCAAAATTGCATGGGGGTGTGTCTTACACAAGGGTGTGAATTTTCCTTTTTTCACATCTGAATACCCCAAAGACGGGTTATTTTGGGATGCGTCTTCAACATGGATGCGACTTATACACGGGTGAATACAGTACGTAAGGCCTGTGCACGCACTGATGGAACCTATAAAATTTCCTCTCATACCTGTCCCGAACCTTCAAGGCAAAACGGACAAAGAAACATATTTCGGGACGTTTTTGCATAGAATAAATCAGGTCCTGTCTCGACTGGGATAGTTTCAGGCAATGATCATAAATTTTGTACTTTTTGAAGATTTACACAAGGAAAGAACTCCAATTGCTGTTTGGGGTGGTGTGTTGGCTGGAGGCCCTGTGTCTGCATGCAGTTATGAGCGTCTGAATGCCATGCACAAACCAACTGTTGATTTTGCGAACTCCTTTCAAAAAGTGTGACAACAATCCCTTGGTGAAAATTTTTGTCAAGACCTGCTGTTTTACTTTGGTCGCAGCAGTGTGGTCTGGTCTCTGAACCAAGCGCTAGTCTACAGCACGGTTTTCTCGAACGTTTCGCAAACATCGGAATGAACCAGGGACAATTCCGAAAACATCAGAATGGTACCTCGGAAAATCACACTGTACTCGTATTGTAGAAAAAGTTGATCGGAAGGTGTCCCGCACGGCAAGCCTCTAAACCTCTGTGCCTGGACGACCCGCGTCTGAAGTCCGCGCGTTGCACTGCGGGTAATTTACTGCATGATGAGGCCTCCCAGACACACATGCCTGTTGTGATCCCAAATGAGGTGTCTGCACGCACCGTACAATGGCGCTCAGTCCGCTGAGGGGGGGGGGGGAGAGAACGGTGTCTGTTCCTCTGAAGACGCCACGTGGAAGAGCTACCACCTTGACATCGTGACCTCTGGTAGAGCCCACTTTAATTGAGGTCATCTGCAACAAAAACGGATTTTGACAACGGTGGGATTATACAATGACGTTTTGCTGAACGTCACGTCAACGCCAACGTCAAGTAGTGTGGTCATTGGCCAGTGCCGTGGAAACTGTGCACGACATCGTCAAATTGTGTGCCCCTTTTCGACGTTGGCGTTGACGCGAACACGACCACGACCAAGAGGGCCGTGCATTATCTCCATTGTGTCACACTTCTTTTTTCAATTCTTCCAGGGTCACGACGTTCGCGCACGCGTGGGTGTCACAGATCTAGTTTGACGCACGCGCAGCGGAGGGAGACGTGAAGGCAACGCAATGGATCTCGGCAGATGACCCCAGCTGTTGAAGAGAAGAACCAAACCTCAGGTGCGCCCTCAGGTACGCAACTGGAAGGCAGTTTTCACATTGAGTGACGCGTGGTCGTTTTAGACCTTGACGTTGGCGTCAAAATTTAAAGTTAAACCCAGTGGTGGAATTTTTGACGTCAGCGTAAAATAATGACCACGCGTTGCCCAATTTGAAAAGCCCGCAACTCGAAAAATTCTTCACAGATTCAAGAATTTCAAATGGTGCAACCATGAAATGTGATTTCAACCTTTGTTTTCATCCTTTGTTCAGAGCCGGTTGCCATGGAGCCCAAGGTCAGTATTTGCGTCAAAATGGGCGTGGTCATCCTCTTCCTGTTCGGCTCGTCCTTCAGCTACTTCCGCCTCTGCGATGAGCCAATCGTGCTGCAACAGGCGTGCGCCAACCAATCCGCGCTGCTGACGTCACGGGGCCACGTGACGCAACACGTGACCGGGCGTCACCGCTCCGTCCCGACACCGCTCAGCCTATCAGAGACGAGGACACCTGAACACATTGACCTGGAGCTTCACAGGATCATCTACAAGAGTCCCGGGATAGATCTCTTCATGTACGAGGCGTACTTGGACGACAGGAACAACGAAACTTACCTGCGCATGCTCGGACTGCAGAAAAAGGACAAGGTCAAGGGCGACTTCAACTGCAAATGGACGACGTCAGAAAAGGGCGTCGAGGTCACCACGGAGGTCAAAGCTAAACGCATTCTAGTCGACTCCACCTGGCCCACGTGGACCCCACACTTTGCAGTGGACTTTGACTGCAAGCTTCCGCATGGGCTGAAGCCGCGCGCAGCCAGCCTCGTTTCCGTGGACGGGAAGCACAGCTTCCGGATGCCAGTGACGATAACGGAAGTGCAGCCCAACCGGAAGACGCTCGGCGTTTGCGTCAAGCCGATCACGGGTCACTTCAGCGTCGCGCGCGTCGTCGAGTGGTTCGAGCTGGTGCGCCTCGCCGGCGTCGACCAGATCATCCTGTACAACTCGGATCTGTTCGGCACGGCTCGTTACGTCCTCGATTACTACTCGCGCATAGGTGTCGCCACCGTCGTCTCATGGCCGTTCCTCCTCGCCGTGCTCCAGAACGCTGATTCTCCCTCCATCTCTCCTGAGGAACGCTACGGGATCTACCAGCAAACCTATCTCCTTGCCATGCACGATTGCCTCTACAAATTCAGGGCTTTATACGAGAATCTCCTCTTTATTGACCTTGATGAGGTGCTGCTCCCTACCAAACACACGACTCTGGTGGAGATGACGCGGGCCATACGGAATACGTACCAGAAGGGGGCGGGGTTCCTCTTCAATACGGCGTGGCACTTCGAGGAGCACGGGGAGCTGCGCAACGAGTCGCTCCCGGAGTACCTCTACATGCAGCGGTTCGCGCGCGCCACGCCCCCTGGTGACGTGCAGCCCAAGAGCATCATCGCGGCGGACAGGGCCATCAGCCTCAACTTCCACACCGTGCTCGACGTGCCGCGGCACGACTACAGCAACGAGGTGGGTGCGCGGCCTCAGTTGCAGGTCCAGTGGGTCCAGCAGGTCCATGGGCAGATCAAGTAGCCTCAGTCATAGGTCCAGTGGGTCCAGGGGTAGGTTCAGCGGGTCCACAGGCAGGTCCAGTGGGTACAGGGACAGGTCCAGCAGATGCAGGGGCAGGTCCAGTGGGCCCAGGGGTAGGTTCAGTGGGTCCTAGGGTAGGTCCAGTGGGTCCAGAGGCAGGTCCAGTGGGTCCAGGGGCAGGTCCAGTGGGTCCAGGGGCAGGTTCGAGGGATTCAGGAGCGGGGACCCTGACCCGTTTTGCGCTGCGTGGGGGAATGTTTGGTCGTCTCAAATTCTTTGTTTGGAGTCGCGCCCCCTCCCTAAAAATGTCAAAACAGCGTCAAGACAGCGTCAAGCACCACCCCACTCCGATCCCAGATCCGCTGTTCACTATTCTGCTGAGCAGTTGCAGAATCTAAGCGACAATAGGCCAGAAGATCCTCAGATCAAATGGGTCTGTGAAACACACACACACGCACACACATGTGAAACGCACACACACACGCACACACACATGTATGTGAAACGCAGACACGCACGCACACACACACATGTATGTGAAACGCACACACGTATGCACACACACAGGTCTGTGAAATGCGCACATGCACACACACACCCGTGAAAGGCACACACGCACACACACGTGAAAGGCACACACGCATGCACACACACACACACTTTTGAAACGCACACACGCACGCACAGACACACACACACACACACACACACACACACACGCGCGCGCGCGCGCGTATCCTCTTTCTGTAACTTGCGCTCCACTCAACCACCACATCATCACGAGATTCGTCTTTTCGCTTCATATTTCTCACGCACCCACCCGCCGACAATCTTTGCGTCCACCCCGCCCTGACCACACGTCTTCCTCCCACAGGTGATGTCTGCGCAGGACTTCGCGTATCTCCACCACTTCAGAGGGCGCTGCGATCAGAAGTTCGAGCCGTGGCGTTGTAAGGAGTTCCTCACGCGTCCGCGCGTTGACCCTGTCCTCGTGCGCTACAGGGACGACATGCGCAAGCGCGTCAAGAGCGTGCTCGACTACATGCAAGTCACGTGACCACCAGGGGGCCCCACTGCATCCAGGGGATCCAGGGACATCGTTCTGCCCACGCCCGTACTGTTGGACCATGAGGCGCGGGTCTCAGGGACCAGAGCCCAGCCAGGGCGGCCTCTGTTGGAGGATGTGACGCGGGATGCTCCAGTGTGTCAGAGGCCACCCATCACCACAACACACACTTACATTGGTCAACATCCCTTGAATCTGGGAATCAGAGGAGGACACACTTCCGTCCTCCGCGTTCACTGACCAGAACGTGACTTCATCCACGCAAACCACAGCCACAAGTTTTGGGAATGAAAGTGACCTGTGTTTGTCGGACAAGGGTACTTTCCAGGGCCGAATCCAGGGAGGGTGGGGCCCTTTCCTGGCCCCGCCTGTGTGTTGCCAGTAATTCTTATCAACAAGGTGTCAGATGATCAACATTCACAGTTTTCCTCTGTTTGGGGATCCTGTGACCAAACAGTTCACGATCCAGCATAGCCACAGCTCATCTCGCCACACCGCCCAATCCCACTACAAGAAACCCAACACAAGCTCTCCTCCAATCCCCGACCCAAGCCGCCTCTTCACCAAATCCCCTCCCCACTCAAGCCTCCCCCCTCCCCAAGCCCCCTCCCCACCCAATGCCCCTCCCCCCACCCAAGTCCGTTGGAACCCCCCAAGCCCTGCCCCCAAGCTCGACCATGGTACTGGGACATCGCACCCGTAGAACTTCGCACCGAGCACTGTTTCAAGATTGTTGAACTCAGCGGGGAACTGCTGTTGATCAATTTTGACGACGCGAGATGGGGGAGTGAAACGTCTTTCAGAAACACCGCCACGACCAGAATCAAACAAGAACATTGCGTGTTGATGCGAGCAGCAGCCGAAGTTCGCAGCAGCCGAACCATGCCGTACCCAACCAGGGGTGTTCGAACCTGTCACACTGTTTAGGAACGGCATGGAGTCCACATCAAGACTGAACTACCATATCCACCCTGTACAAGACGCATCTTTTTGTCCTGAAAGAAAGCACCAAAACTTTGGATGCATCTAAAACATGGGTACGAGATTTCTCAACATAAAACCCAATACCAGAAAATCAGTGTCAAAGTTGGGGTGCGTCTTATACTTGGGTGCGACTTGTATATGGGTGAATACGGTAACCGAAGCCGAGTGTCTTTCAAGTTCCAACAACCACGTCATTGCCGCACTCACACAGACTGTTTGAAAGAAAATATTTTGTTTGTCGCGTTTGTGGTGCACCGGGGGTTCAAGTGTTTTTCGTGTTGATTCCGTGGTGCTTGTCGTGGGGTTTGCGCAGTGGGTTGTGGGAACAAATTCCACGTGACCGATTCCAGTTGAAAAGTTCTGTGATCTGTACCTGTCTGTATTGTTTGTAGTTTTTGTCTCAACATCGCGCGCAAACAAGTGCAAGAAGTTCACGTGTGGATGAACTGACTGCCTCTCGTGAACGAGGTAAGGGTTCACACACGCTGAGAACTTGTTTCCTGTGAAATCATACGTCGACTGTTCGAGACCTTTGGTCGAGAAAAGTGTGGAACCTTTGAACAGGAAAAAGTTTTTCAGCGTGTGTGAACCCTTACCTGCAGTACCACAGTAAGTACGAGAAGCTTTTGTGACCGCAGCGTTGTAGAAAAACGGCGCGCGTTTTTCCGAGCTCCACGACACCGAGAGATCCGGATCCACTTCCGCTTCCGGTGCGAGACGAACTTCCATGTGCCCGAGAAATCCGCCTCTTGCGTTGATACATGTGTGAAATCCTGTCCCGTTTGTTGTTGTTGCCAAGAGCCCCTTGCCTCGAGTTTCGTTCCCCCCATTGACCTTTGTTTTTGTCATTCGTAGCAGTGTTTGCAAATTATATAATCCGAAGGGTCCATTTTGCGTGTCGCATGTGCGTGGTGTACGCCGCCCGTCAGTTCACTGTTTGTGTTGAATAAATCTTCAGCTCCTGTTGCGCAAAATGTGCGAGTTTCTTGCTGTTTTTGGACAGGTGATCGACAGGAAATTTCTCGCTCCCATTCATGTCGCGCGTGTCCAACATGTGAGACACCTCAACACCCACGATGGGATTTTGACGTCTCTTTGGGTGGCGTGTGCTATTGCACCTTCGACGAACAAGCAGTGAGAGATCTGATGACTGCAGGCTTCAGTAAATCTTGACAGACCTGTGGATCCAGGATTGGGGCGGTGAGTGCTCCTTCCTGACTGCATTTCAACACCAGTTTCAACGAGCGATCTCGAAGCAAACATGCTCAAATTCCAACAGAAACGTTCGGGAAATAGTCATTTTTTTGCCGCACGCGCAAATGCCCCCCTCGCGCGCGCGCGCGTGTGTGTGTTTGTGTGTGTGTGTGTGTGTGTGTGTGTGCGAGTGTGTGTGTGTGATTGTTGCGTGGTTTGTGTGTGGTGTGAGGGGGGTGTGTGCGGTGTGTGTGGTGTGTGTGCACGTGTGCGTGTGTGTGTGCGAGTGTGTGCTTTTTGTGTAGTTTGTGTGTGGTGTGCGTGTGGTGTGTGCAGTGTGTGTAGTGTGTGCGTGCGTGTGTGTGGTGTGTGTGCGTGCGTATGTGTGGTGTGTGTGTGCGCGTGTGACGTGCATTTGCGTGGTGTGTGTGATGAATTCCTTCGTCAATTCCACGGGAGGTTGAAGAGGAACGGCCCCTGGATCTGCTGCAGAACGGATTGCGTCAATCCAAATGTAACAACTGCCTCGACGCGTGATTCCAAATACGGCAATGAGGATCTACTGCGCCCGGCCGTCACCCAGGCTTGTTGTCACACAAGGGACTCAGCACAACACGCGACCTGCGCCTGATGTACGTCGCACCGAACAAGGAGTCGGGCCTCAAACACACTGCGTCTGAGGGGAGAGGTGCGCTGTTTGCACGTTTTGAGAGACACACGCTGCTCACAGTTGAATGAGGCTTCACACTGTTCACGCCATTTTGAACACCTGATTCCAGCCGCTGCTTGTGCTTTTGCCTCAAACTGTGTGAGGTTGAGATGGGGGCTCAACAGGACAAGGTCTCCCACACCACCCACCCACACGCACGCACACACACACCACCTACACACACGCACGCACACACACCTACACACACGTACCCACACACACCTACACACACGTACCCACACACACCTACACACACGCACGCACCCACCTACCCACCTACACACACGCACACACCCACACACCCACCCACACACATGCACACACCCACACACCCACCTACACACACGCACACACCCACACACCCACCTACACACACGCACACACACATCCACCTCCACACACCCACACACCCACCTACACGTACCCACACACACATCCACCTCCACACACCCACACACCCACACACACACCTACACACACGCACACACACCCTACACACGCGCACACACACGCACACACACACTCCACTCCGCCCCCAACCAACCACCCACCCACCCATCCGTCAACAAAAGCGTACCTTGCTCCCCCCCGCCTTGAGTCACAGGCGAAATTCCTTCACAAACTCCAGGCAAAAGAAATAACAATTCAGGGTTCCAGCACTCAGCCGAGCCTCGGGTCCAGCTGTGATCCCCGGGCTGCGTAGCGGAGTGCGGAGAGGCGACACAATTGGGTTAGCCTGACGATGTCCAGGGGCGGGGCTCATCAGCGTAATGCAGGACCGATGCTGGACCCCAGTGTGTTGTGTCAGTGGACCCCAGGGTCAGTCAGTCTACACGGAGATGGAGATGGAATCGCAGCGGAAAGGTGTATTTGGAGGAACCTGCGTGAGTGCAGAGATGCACAAATTTTGGAGGGAAATGTAGCGTGGCCTGATGAGCACAACATTGTGTGTGTGTGTGTGTGTGTGTGTGTGTGTGTGTGTGTGTGTGTGTGTGTGTGTAACATTGGTGGGCAGCGTCTCTTCGTGGGCAGGTCACTTTTTGGGTGAAAACGAGGCACCAGAAATTGCAGCAGAATGCAGAATATTGCAAGGCACGCCTTTCGCCCTGCAGTACTTTCCTGATGCGTTTCTCTCTGCTGTTTTCGTGTGTTTTTCCTTCCGTGCTTCAAAGCCTCGGGCTGAACGCGTTGTCCAGGACCCTCCCACTATGTACTCCACTTAACGCTGCTCAGCGTGGACATCGCTGCTCGTCTCCGTGCCGCCCCGGCCCCACATGTCCAGGCACGCGGGACTACGTGTCCTCGAGCGTTGGGCTGCACCGAGCCGACGTCCACGGGAATTCTGGGTAACTAGCTGCGCGGGTCCTGAGCGGAGGTGACAGCCTCCCTGCTGCTTCCGTTACGAGCTGCGCATGCGTCGTGGTCGTTCAATCAGCTGATGGGGGGTCATCACGAGCATGCGCAGAAAAGGAAACAGGTACGTGCGGACGTTGACGCCTGGTTCCCTTTCTGATCCACGTCAAGACCCTGAGCACCCTCTCGCGGATCCATGGATCCACAGGCCCGAACCCGAAAATCCTGCAAACATTCATGATTTTGGTTCTGTAATGCGTGAACCTTGTACGTTGAAGAAGGGAGCCAGTCAGCGTCTGTGTCTGTGTCTGGAGCCGCAGCCGTGGATGGGCGGCGAGAGCCCCCCCCCCATCCACCCACATCCCCAACGCGCTGTCCTCAATCCTGGACCCGTGACCGTGGCAGGGAGATTGTCCTGTGAGAGCAGCTGGAGCCCCCCCACCCCCATCCCCACCCCTACCCCCACCCCCATCCCCACCCCTACCCCCATCCCCATCCCCATCCCCATCCCCATCCCCATCCCCATCCCCATCCCCATCCCCATCCCCATCCCCATCCCCATCCCCATCCCCATCCCCATCC
>JAAUXT010068058.1_pt1 | contig 10678 bp, 10 predicted proteins | sample 7278171 | NCBI WGS metagenome assembly JAAUXT01 (sample SAMN14350112, study PRJNA611818) | marine sediment metagenome | isolation source: surface marine sediment (1.8m) | place: French Polynesia: Moorea | collected 2018-08 | reverse complement strand
GCGGTATCTTCACGCCGACCGAGGCTGCCGCCGTTGCCTGCGCTTACGCTCTGGTGCTAGGCTTGCTGATTACCAGGGGCTTGGAGGTTAAAAAGATCCCCGCAATCTTTGTCCGTAGCGGTGTTGTGACCGCCTCGGTCCTGTTGATCGTATCGATGGCTTCCATCTTTTCCTGGCTCCTGACGGTGCTCCAAATACCGCAAACGCTTGCCCAGATGATCGCCAACCTTACCGATAGCCAGGCGATGGTGCTGTTCATCCTGGCCGTTTTCGTTTTGATGTGCGGACTAGTCATCGATACCCTGCCTGCACTGATCATCCTGGTGCCGGTGCTGGGTCCCGTGGCCGATCAGTTCGGCATTGATCCGATGCACTTCGCCATTATGGTTGTGCTGAACCTCACCATCGGGATGGTAACCCCGCCTGTGGGACCGGTGCTTTTCGTCGTGAGCACTGTTGGACAGATCCGTGTCGAGCGTCTGGCAAAGGCAATCATCCCCATGCTTATTGCCGAGCTGGTCGTGCTGGCACTGGTCATCATGTTTCCATTTCTCAGTACAGCAGTTCCCAACCTATTTGGATTAACCCACTAACCAACCCAAAAAGGAGGAGACCATGCAGTTAAAGAGAAAATTTGTCGTTGGTATTATGGTAGCGATGCTAGTACCCGCATTCGCCTGGGCGGGCCCCAAAGTGATAAAGTACGGTCATTTTCAACCAGCCAAACTGGACCAGCCCAAACAAGCCGCAGCGCTGGCCTTCAAAAACTACGTCGAAGCAAATACGAAAGGATCCCTGAAGGTCGAAGTCTATCCGGCTAGCCAACTGGGGGGAGGCCCTGCTGTCATGGAAGGTCTGCAACTCGGAACCATCGAAATGGCTGTGGTCCATGACGGTCCCATTTCTGCCACTTTTAAGCCGTTTATGGTATATGCCATGCCTTACCTCTTCGATGATCAGGTCATGGCCTGGACCATAGCCGACGGCCCCTTTGGTAAGCAACTGGCCGAGGCCATGCGTAAGAAGACCGGCATCCGACTTCTCGCGCTAGCCGACAACGGCATCCGCAACTTCACTAACAACAAACGCCCTATCCGCACACCTGATGATATGAAGGGTATGAAGATCCGGGTCATGACCGGCCCCATCTGGACCAAACTCGTCGAGCCCCTGGGTGCGAGCCCATCACCGGTCCCCTGGCCCGAGCTGCCGGCAGCCCTTCAGCAAGGCGTTGTAGATGGACAGGAGAACGGTGTGACCAATATCCTAGCCGCCAGTCTCTACCAGAATCAGAAGTACATTACGCTAGATGGCCATGTGTACAGCTGGCACGCCTATATGATGAATGAAAACTTCTTCCAGTCGCTCTCGCCAGAGGAAAAAAAAGTGGTCCTCAAAGGGGTTGACATTGCAAAGATCATCCACCGGGGCATGACCGCAGCGCAAGACATGAATGCGCAGTCCATTTTAGGTGATGTCGGTATGGAGGTGACGGCCTTGTCTGCCGACGAGGTCAAGGTTTTCAGGGACAAATCTCAACCTCCTGTGAGAGCGTGGATCGAAGAGCAGATCGGTAAAGAGTGGGTCGACAAACTATTCACAGAAATTGAAAAGTATCGCGCCAATCAGTAAGGATAGTCCTGAGGCCGGGCGAAGAGCTTAAAAAAATTTCGTCCGGCCGTTACTTTTTTCAATATATCTATAGGAGAAATCATAATGTATTCAAAAGAAACGATCGATGGGTTCATGAGGGTTGCAACCGCTTCCGTTGCAGATGCCGTAGACAAGATTGCGGGCAGACGCGGCTACATGGATTATCAAATCAAACCGCGAATCAGCGAGAAGAAGATTGTTGGTCCCGCCGTTACCGTCAAAGAAGGACCCACCGATGAATTTCTTCCACCTACCCATGCTCTGGATGCGATAGACGAGTCTGAAGCAGGCAGTGTCATCGTAATCGGGATCGAAGGCGAGTCAAATGTGGCTGTTTGGGGAGGTCTTATGACCGCCGGGGCTGAGGTTAATCAATTAGCAGGGGCTGTATTGGACGGTGGTGTTCGAGATATTATTGAAATCCGGAGAGATTCCGATCTACAAGTATTTTCCCGCAGTGTGTCACCGGGTACGACATTGGGACGTTTCAAGACCCTGGATGCCAATGTCCCTGTCACATGCGGAGGTATTTCGGTCAATCCTGGAGATCTCATTATTGGTGACCTGGACGGGGTCGTCGTTGTTCCCAGGGAGCATGTGGAGGCTGTTCTTGAGATGGCTACGGAAATTGAGGAGCGGGAAGCCGAACAGGCCCGGCTTATCCGTGAACTCGGCTCACTGAGGGAGGGCTTGGCCAAGTATGGCCGGATTTAAGGAGAGGAGACATTATGCAGCCTGAAATTATTGCGCTCGGTGAGCCTATGCTTGAATTCAATGCCACCCAAGAAGGAGATCTTTCCGAAGTTAATCAGTTCAGGGTCGGTTATGGCGGCGATACCAGTAACTTTGCCGTCGCCGCTAGTCGTCTGGGAGGTCGTGTGGGTTATTTAACGGCTCTGGGAAACGATCCCTTCGGCGATCGTTTCATGAAGTTGTGGGAGGCGGAGGGAATCGACACGTCACAAGTCAAGCGAGATCCTGCGTCGCCGACTGGAATCTATTTCATATCGCGCAAGGACAAACAGCACCACTTCACCTATTATCGGAACACATCTGCCGCAAGTAACATGAAAGCGTCTGACCTGCCGCTCGACTACATCCGCGAGAGTCGCGTTCTGCACCTATCGGGTATAAGTCAGGCCATCAGCCTATCGGCCTGCGATGCGGTGTTTGCCGCAATTACCGAAGCTAAAAAGAATGACGTTCGAGTGTCTTACGATCCAAACCTAAGGGTCAAACTCTGGCCCATCGAAAGGGCCAGAGCCATCATTCACCAGACCGCTGCCATGGCGGATCTTTTTCTTCCCAGTTATGAGGACGCCACGGCATTGACGGATTTAGAAAATCCCGAAGCGATTGCAAGCTTTTATCTCGGTATGGGGCCTCAGGTAGTGGTGTTGAAATTAGGTGCCGAGGGTGCGCTGCTTGCCACGCGTGCCGAGGATGGGACCACCAACACCATGCAGCGGTTTAAATCTTTTGCGGTCGAACCTATCGATATGACCGGCGCCGGAGACACATTCGATGGTGCCTTTGTTGTCTCGTGGCTGTCTGGTCAGCCTCTCGAACATTGTGTTCGTTTTGCCAATGCCGCCGGCGCGCTTGCCACCACCGGCCTTGGTGCGGTAACCCCGGTTCCCCGCAAGAGCCAGGTCGATGCCTTTATGGAAAAAAGTAAGTGAGGGGGATGCTGATCGATGAGTAATTTTCATGTCGTTATTGTAAACTTAGGCTATCCGTCATTCGAAACAGAACAAAAAATTCTCTCACCTTTGGATGCGGCCGTCATCCCAGCGGAGTCGGACTGCACTACCGAAGACGAGGTCATTGCCGTAGCAAGGGATGCCCATGCCATCCTAGTACGCGAGGCGCCTGTTAGCCGACGGGTCATCGATGCCCTGGGGCACTGTCGCGCCATTGTCCGCTATGGTGTGGGCGTAGACAACATCGATCTTGACGCTGCCGCCGCCAGGGGTATCTACGTGGCCAATGTTCCAGGTTACGGGACAGAAGAGGTTTCCGACCACACGATCGCGCTATTGCTGAGCTGTATTCGTAATCTTCTCCAGCGAGATCGAAGCCTTCGCCAAGGGCGGTTTGAAACCGATATTAACGACCAAATTCATCGAACCACGGGAAAGGTTCTGGGGTTGATCGGCTACGGCCAAATAAGTCAAGCGGTCCACCGTAAATGGAAAGGCTTTCAACCCGCCCGCGTTCTAGTCAGCGATCCGTATGCTGATCCGCAACTTATCACGTTTAACGGCGGTGAGTCCGTGGATCCGCAGACACTCCTTACCGAATCGGACTATGTATCGCTGCATGCACCTCTAACGGACGAAACCCGCCATATCATCGATGCCGAGGCCCTTGGCCGCATGAAGTCGACCGCTATCCTGATCAACACCGCACGTGGAGAATTGATTGACGAGACGGCGCTGATTGACGCCCTATACAATAACCAAATTTTAGCGGCGGGCTTGGATGTCTTCGAATCCGAACCGATTTCATCTGATCATCCGTTGGCCGTTCTTCCCAATGTTATTTTGACGAGTCACGTGGGCTGGTATTCAAAAGACGCCGTCACCGAACTCCAGACCCGTGCGGCCGAAGAAGTCAAAAGAGTTCTTAGCGGAGAAAGACCGGAATGCTGGGTGAATCCCTGGTAGATTGATTAAAAAGCGACCGTTTAATTAAAGGAAGAACACATGAACAGTATTTCGGTTTTTAAACGGCTTTGTCGAATCGGGATACTACCTGTGATTCGAAGTCATGAAAAGCGGCAAGCCATCACCGCGGTTGAAGCTCTAAGACGAGGTGGAATACCTGTCAGCGAGATTACTATGACTGTTCCGGGCGCCATTAGTGTGATTCGGGACCTGATGGATCAAAAAGATGATCGTCTGATAATCGGGGCTGGAACTGTGACCGATGTACAGACATGCGGTGCCGCAATTGATGCCGGATGCCAGTTTGTGGTGACACCGATTCTCGACCTTGAGGTGATCCGTCTGTGCCGTAGTAAGGAGGTTTGTATAATCGGCGGTGCACTTACACCAACGGAAGTCCATGCCACGTTTCTTGCCGGAGCAGATGCCGTCAAGGTCTTTCCGGCCAAAGCCCTGGGTGGTCCCGCCTATATCCGTATGTTACGCGAACCTTTTCCCGATATTCCCCTCGTACCGACGGGAGGGGTAAACCTGGAAACCCTATCCGCCTTTTTTAAGGCCGGGGCTCTCCTCGTCGGCGCAGGCGGGGATCTCGTTAATCGAGATGTCCTGCGCAGCGGAAACATTGAACAGATCACTGCGCGAGCCCGCGAATATGTTTCTGCTGTCGCCAAGCTAAGAGAATAAAAGCCCCAGCCTAATAGATTTACCGGATTTTTCCGACAACCATTAGCAAAGCGTAGGAGGACCGAGACATGGAAAAAGGAACCGATGCAATAACCTGTCACCAGTATGCGATTGGACGGTCGGCGGCGTTGCGTATTGCTTTGGTGATCGCCATCCTAATCAAGGTTTATCCGGCCTGGGCTGCCGATTTGAACATCGTGGCCGAATGGAATCGGCTGATGTATGATATTCAGGATAAGAAAATAGCTGAAAAATGGGAGAAAAGCGAAATCTACGGCAAAGCCTTGATCCAAGGATTAAAACTGGACTCGCAATCCAATATGTATGTCAGTACCGCACGCTGGGGTGGTCAAGCAATACCCGCGACGCTGAGCAAACTGGTCGATAAAAACGGAAGCTGGGTATTAAAGCCGTACCCCAACGAGGCCATGAACGACGTTGAAAATCTAGACGGCCTCAAAGCGGTACTGGGATTTGAAATCGATCGCAACGACGTCATGTGGATTCTCGACCAAGGGCACATCGCCGGTGCACCTTCCGGCCCCGGGGATGAAAAGCTTATTCTGTGGGATATCAAATCCAACCGGGAGATTCAGCGCTATCTTTTCTCAAAGGACGATTCAGATAAAGAATGCTCCTTTTTAAATGATCTGGTTGTAGACAACGACACGGGGTTTGCCTACATAACCGATTCCGGTATTTTCTGCAATCCTCTTCACGGAGGGTTGATCGTCTATGACAGTAATAACAACAAGGCCCGTCGCATTCTGGATCGTTCGCTTTTCACCAGTAACGAACCACACTTCTTTTTTAATATTGATAACCGCCAGGTCCTCAAAAATGGCCCCATGTTGACGGGTGCCGATGGCATCGCACTTTCAGGAGATAAGCAGACCCTCTACTGGACCAACCTGACAGGCAATATTCTTTATGCTCTGGATACAGATCTGTTACGGGATTTTACCGTTTCGGAAACCGTCATTGAAAATGCCGTGCGGCGGGTAACGGTGCTACCGTCCAATACGGATGGGATAACCTCAGACCGGAACAACAACCTATACCTGACCGCCCTCACCCTGAACGGATTGATGCGCCGGGACGGAAAAACGGGACTGCTGGAGCGTTTTGTTTTTCATCCCGAGATGTCCTGGCCGGACACCCTTGCCTGGGGACCCGACGGCGCCTTGTACGTTGTCAGCAATCATTTGAACGTTTGGGTCGACAATGAGATGGATTTCGATAACCCCGAAGTACCCAATTTTCGAATATGGCGGATACTTAATGTGGGGCCAAGCTACACACAGCCTTGACTCAAATTATTCAGAGATATTGAACGACTCTTATACGCGACCTCTGGCATAGCCGGAAATCGCTAAATTTTTAAAAGCCAGCGATGTTTAATAAGCAAGACGGAATTCTGCTGATTGTAACGCTTTCATCTATTGCCATCGGTGTCGGCCTACCAGTGGTTGGGAGGCCGTTTTCCGGCCTCCCCAAATATTGTATGATGGCCCTGCTGTTTCTTAGTTTTCTATCGATAAGGATTCTTAGCATATGGCGGACAGCCAAAGCACAAATCGGCCGCATCGCGCTCATCCTATGTTACAAACTTTGCATTTTGCCCATTATGGCCTATTTCCTATTCAGCCTGCTCGCCCCGCAATACGCGTTGGGCGCTTTGCTCTTAAGTGGCATCTCTACCGGTGTCGTCTCTCCCTTTTTTGCCGATAGGCTTGGTGTCGACACGACCTTTGTGGTGGTGATCGTCGTGCTCAGTTCCGTTTTAGTTCCCTTTACCTTACCGCTGCTGGTTAGCTTTTTTATCGGTAAAACGATACAGATCTCTCTTGCAGGCATGGTCGAGCTTCTGTGCCTGGTTGTCTTTTTACCATTGGCTGCTGCTCAATTGATGAAAAAGATCAGTAGTCGGCACTTGGAAGGCTTGCAGAGGATTCGCTACCCACTATCTCTGGTTCTTTTTGCAGTTACCAACCTTGGTGTTTTTTCGGGATACGCCTCTTTTTTCAGAGAGAACCCATCTATGATCGCAGAGTCTTTCATTGTTTCATTTGGCCTGGCGGCCTTCTACATAATTGCAGGGATTATCGCGACCCTCAAAAGGCAGATATCTGAGATCGTCGGTACTATCATAATTTTCGGCATCATGAACAATATCCTGGTCATTGTATTCAGCTCAGAATTTTTCGGCGCATTGGAACCAACCTTGGCGGCCATTTATACGATTCCTTTTTACTGCCTAATACTGCCGTTGAGGTTGCTTTGTTCATGGAAAGAAAATAGGTGCTAATTCAGTTTTTGTCTCTACAGGGCAGAAAGGTACAAAAAAACTGATATTTTCTAACTGTAAATTAGGTGCCGCAAGGCAACACCCCAAAAGGGTTATGAATCCGAGCGCAGCAGACTCAAAGCCGGGCTGGCTGACGTGTCGGCGCGTGAAAATTTCTTTTGACATCATTTGTTTTGATCCTATTATTTGAATACAAAAGTCTACCCATATGGTTTGAGTTTAGTTTCTGTTATTTCACCGCCAAATCCTCGCATCATTTTCAATTCTTCAAGGTCAGTTCCAATTGGGTCAGATCGGTTTTGTTCTCCAATCTATCTGTCATTTGATATCTTTTTTCGTGATCCTAAGTTGCCAGTAGCATTGGTCTACTTTTTGGGCTTGGTTTTCATGTCCAGAGCTAATGTGGTTTTCCTGTTATTCAGGGCATTCTCTCTGCGGGATAGGTATTTAATAACGTTTTAAATTAAAAGGGGGAGATCATGTTAAAGAATGTAAGCTATAATCTACTGGAAACTATCACCATCGTATCAAAAAGCCTTTACCGGTATGATACTTATCTGCACGATGCAGAAAATAGTGCATCCAGCCGAGAATTATGGACGACGATTAAAGCGCAACGAGAAAAAGAATTATCGATACTCTTGAAAGAATTAAAAAATCAGATCGACAGCGGAATGCTGGCTTTGGAATAGCGTCTCGCATATCAACTTCCCATCGGCCTCATTACAGCAATAAAGGCTCGATTGATACATGGCTGCGATTTTACACATCGTTTTCCCTGGTGGATAATTGCGGTTGGCGCCATTATCATCAATTCTAACTTCCCGCTGCCCTGATTTCAGGGAATTTTTCTTCTACATCTATCGCCATGACGTGGACCTCATAGCAGATTTTACCTTTCTCAATGTATTCGATCATGTGACCGACGATTTCAATGCCTTAGTTCAGAGCTTGGCCTGTTTGGGCAGCTGGGGTAAGCTCACCCGCCTGTCGGCTATTTTGTCCGGATCAGCCGGCGCTGTCCGAACGCATCCCGTCAGCCTCGCCATCACAAACAAAAAAGCGGCCCACCCCTCGAGGGGAGCCGCTTATGTGTTTATAGTGAATTGGTCGGGACGAGAGCATTTGAACCTCTGACCCTGCGACCCCATAGCTGGTTTACTTAGAATTGTGTAGCCATTTAAAAATTAAGGAAATTGTTAAAATCATATCACCCAGGCACCGAAGACAGGATTCCAATTCTTGAATCGGCAAAGGCTTTGGGGTGACCATCATAGCTCAACACCACGGTCTGTCTAAGGCCTTCCGCCCGGCTTCGTTGGCTCGCCTATTGCCCTGATACCATAGTAGTGCCATTCGGCAGCCCCCTTTGTACCCTCATTGGCAAGTGACGTTTCATCCACATCAAGAGTAAAAGACCCGGCATGGCAAGGAAAGTCGATATAATGAAGAAGATCGCCCAGTCCATCTGATCAGCGGTCCAACCGGATGCCGCCGAAAGCCATGTCCGGCCAAAGGCCATCAAGGAAGTAAACAAAGCGTACTGGGTTCCCGTATAGGCCGTATTACAAAGCAGCGACAGATAGGCCACAAAGGCAGCCGACCCCATGCCTCCCGAAAGGTTTTCAATGCCTATGGTGAGAAACAGAAATCCCACCTCTGGTCCTATGGCTGCCTGGGCGGCGAACATCAGATTGGAAATCATTTGTAGAATGCCGCAGTAGAGCAGACTATCCAGAATTCCGAAACGTTTGACCACCTGACCACCGAGAAAGACACCCAAAAGGGTTGCAAATACGCCAAAGATCTTACTCACGTTGGCGATCTCCACCTTGGTAAAGCCTATCAATACATAGAAGGGGTTTGCCATTACACCTGCAAAAGCGTCACCGAATTTGTAAAGCAGGATAAAAACAAGGATTGTCATGGCCGTGCCAATCGTGGTGCGCTTGAAGAATTCTACAAACGGGGCAACCAGCGTCGCATGAAACCAACCACCTTCCGGATCTATCGTTCCCTCCTCTGGGGTATTGGCGCGGGGGAGCGGGGCGAACAGGGTGGTGATCAGACCAACAAGACCGAGGGCCGCCATGATTTGATAAACGATTTGCCAGTGAATGCTGGAAGCCAGATACAGGGCGCCCGCACCGGCAGCCAGCAATCCAAAGCGATAGCCCGCCTGGGTCATGGCGGCACCTGCACCCTGCTGGTCTTCATCGAGGACTTCAATACGGTAGGCGTCGATGACGATGTCCTGGCTGGCTGAAAAGAAGGCGACTGCGAATGCCAGGAAGGCTGTCCACTCCGGGCTTGATACAGGATCAATGACACCAAGTGCAACAATAGACGCCATCAAACCGACCTGGATTAATACCATCCAGGATCGTCTGCGCCCCAGAATTCCGGACAGGAGTGGGAGATGAACCCGGTCGATCAGGGGAGCCCACAAACATTTCAGATTGTAGGGCGTGCCCACCAGAGCAAAGAGGCCGATCGTGGTAAGCGAAAGACCCGCTTCGGCCAAACGGATGGAAAGGGTGGCGCCGGTCAAAAGAAACGGCAGGCCGCTGGCAAACCCCATCAGGAATACGATAATCAGGCGTTTTTCCAGGTATAAGGCCCTGGTTTCTTGCAGCCTATGTATCAGGAACTGACCGATGGCTCGGATGTTAATTCGATTTCTATTGCTCACTGTCAATCCACGGCATCATGCCACATCGGGCGACCCAACAGTCGTTGCGCGTGATGGATCGCCGGCATTGGTTTTGGTCGATGCTTCAGATCATTGTGTAGCGGGGCGGCGCGCCTGCCAGCCATATTCGATATATTCCCAGTCGAACCGGTTGCGCCCCAGTGTTATCATATTGAAGCCTTCCTTGGTGCCGTGCCATGCACCGCGCCACCATTTCCCGCTGATGGCGCCGCCGACAATGAATGTCGTTTGCTGCCAGCGGATCATTTCTTCGACATGCAGATGCCCCTGCAACACCAGGGGAACGTTGTGGTCTTTGAAGGCACCGAGGACTTCAAGGTTATTGACGACGACTCTGCTTTCCGGGGCGGGAAACGTTCCGCCTTTGGTGGCCGAATAAAAGGCCGTCAGCAGCGGTATGTGAGTGACGACAACGATGGGTGTCGATTTGGACGTGTGGGCCAAATCCCGTTTCAGCCATGCCATTTGTTCCGGATCGATCATTCCATGATAGTGAAAGTCATCGCGTGTGACATTGATCGAATCGAGAACAATAAAATGATAACCGACTGCATCGAAGGAATCATAGGTTCGTTCGAGTCCCATCCGCTCCCGGAACATTCGGCGGGGGTCGCCTGCCGGTGGAGAGCCGGCTTTGGGATTTGCCGC
>JAAUXT010041025.1_pt1 | contig 10678 bp, 13 predicted proteins | sample 7278171 | NCBI WGS metagenome assembly JAAUXT01 (sample SAMN14350112, study PRJNA611818) | marine sediment metagenome | isolation source: surface marine sediment (1.8m) | place: French Polynesia: Moorea | collected 2018-08 | reverse complement strand
GCATTCTGAGTGCGGTCAGTTCATTTTCACACATTGCATAGTATCACTGACCTTGCAGACTTTGCGCGATCGTCAGCATGTTTGGCCAAACTTATTTGAATCAACCTCGTAAGTCTGCATCTTTGTCTGCGTCTGCGTCTCATGTTGGCGGGGGGGGGGGGGTCGGGTGCCAGGTGCAACTGAAAAAAACCTGTGCTGTAACAGGGGTCTGTGGCTGTTCTGCACCTGAAAGGGTTGGGTGCAACAAGAGTTTTGACTCGTTGCTTATTGGAAGGGCCCGGATCAGGTGCAACATTTCTTTCGTCCAACTCCTCCTGTTGCACTGTCCCCTCCAGACACAGACGTGTCATGCCTGGTCTTTCCTTGGTGTTGCAACGCAGACGCATGCAGACACAAATGCGGACTCAGAACGGTCACCGTTTCAGCTCAAGCTGATGGAAAAAAATATATTTGAGGCAGTCGTTGCGCTGCAAATGTGCTTCTTCGTGCGTGTCGTTCTGATTTCGACTTTCCTTTAAAAATGTTGTTGTTGACATGAGAGGCGCAGCCTCTGCGGTCATGGTCACGCTACATGGATCATGGATCCAGACAGTGACTTCAGCGACAAAAAGATGAAAAATTCTTCAGTTGTTGATGTTGAGAGCCATTTGGATTGGTTTTGAAGAGTGCATGTCAAACACGGGACATCTTTTTTACAGGAGACCACGCAACCCCACAGCACCTTGCAAAAGGTGCTTTTTTGTGGATTCCACTTTGGGAGTTTGTTGCAGCGTGTTTCACATCTTTCTGTGTTTTCACATGTTGTCATGCACAGTTGTTGGCACAACGTCGCAACATTCGTACATTTCAATTCACTCGAGTGGAACACGGATATCAACAAGTTGGAGTCAGTTGTCCGTGTGTGCCAGGTATAGCAGTTGAACTGAACGCGAAATTGTGATCAAAGGAAGTTCTTTTATGGACTATATGCATGAATATAACCCGAGTCAACACAGTTGGTGCAGTTTGAGGTATTGAGGACTGGGGAAGAATCGTTGGAAATGAGGTGAGTTGATTTGATCAAGGATCGCGTCCGGAAAAATTGAAACAAATACCAAAAAGAACAACATTTCTCTCAATTTCCCACCTTTCTTCACTTGTCAACCAGGAAAGATACTCTGCCTGTATCACAGGCTGTGTGCTTGTAGTTTTTCTGCATCTGTTGTGTGAGCGCCTGCAAGGAGTTTTTCCAAGTTACATCAGTCTGCTTTGACATGCTCAGGTGCAGCTCAAGGGGACTCACTTGGTTGTCTCACCAAGGCAGGGATGGGTGCACAAACTCGACTGGAGAACAGCCCGGAGATATTCGTGTTGTTCATAACTCAAAACAGAAACACGATCCCCCTGAGGTCAATGGATCCTTTTTTTGTTCCTGATCAGTGTCAACTGCCAGACATCAGGGGTGTTCCACACAGGTTTTGTTTGCACAACAGGCCCCTGAGCCTCAATGTTTCTTCTTCGTTCGATGTTGAACAGTTTTCCCCTTTTCAGCCAGATGCAACTCTTTCGATGTCAAAGTGGAATACCGCAAGGAACAAGTCACCTGCAGGGGCCAAAAACCAGAAAGGCCCCAGAAGAGACTCCCTACTCTCCAACAAATGCTTCACGAATCCTGGCTGTTGGACCATGTGTGCAATGGAAGGCTGGAAATTCTGCTTTTCTCACCGGTTGTCAACATCAAGTGATCCTGCCTCCATGGAGGCCGTTTGTGCACCTGAGCCAAGAGGCGGCTCTCCCGAAACGTTGTTCAACTGGTCCAGCCTCTGACCAAATCCTAGATCCACCCCCAACACACCGGTCTGGCGATCTGTTTCTGCTTTCGTCTTGTTTGCATAATATCCAATGTGTTTGTCTTCAGAGACTTTCGGAAGAATAATGTAGACACAGCACCTGCGGGCGTTCACGACCATCTTTCTCTCGCCAAGTACGCTGAAGGACGTGCACGATGGACCAGCAGTCAGGAAAGCCAGGTCAGTGTGCGCTCTTGCGGTCGATTCTCTGCAAGGTGGCCCGTGGAACCAACCCAGATTTGGTGCAGCAAACCAGACAGCCACACACACACACACGCACACCACACACACACACACACACACACACACACACACACACACACACACACACAAAGAACCAGACCACGCAGTTGGAGGTGTGATACATACAGACCTGGAGGAGCCCCATTTGCCAGCACTGAAAAGGTATTTGTTGCGTCAGTGCACATTGCTGTGTGGTGATGCTGATTGGGCCAAAGCAAGAACAAGGAACGGGGAAGAAGAAACTGTCTGTCTGCCTCTGAAAAGAAAAACGCAGAGTTGGCCGCTCGAGGGCATCCATGCGCGCGCTAAAGAGGATGGTACAAAATGCCATTGCAATGGATTGTTCTTTTTGTGTGGCTGAAATCATCTCACTTGCGTGGCTGCAAAGTTCCGAGGGGAGAACAAAATAAAACGCCAGTTCCCTTAAAACAATTTCCGTAGAGTCAAAAATGTTTCTTTCAACATCTTGAAAAATCCCTGCAGCACGTCTGACGCACGAAGACTGGACGAATGTCCAAAGCTGCCCGCTTTACTGTACGCGAGAGGCATTTTCAGGAGGCGTGGTCGTGTCGAACAGCGTCGCGATCGGACTCGGCGTCGGCGCCGCTTCGCTCGCGCTGATCGTGGCGCTCTTCTGCATCCTGAGGAGGTGCGTGTGTGTGCGTGTGTGTGTGCGTAGACCTGTGAGTTAACGACAGAGATCTCCTTCCCAAGGGAGTGGAACAGGAACTGTCGCTCAGGGAACCAAACTCTTTACCGAGTCTTTCTTTTGCTGCATTTTTTTCAGGACTTGCAAAAATAGGCGTGAAAAGAAGAGCAGGGATGCACCTCGAGCTGAGACAGGGCCAACTCCTCAGGGAGAGGTCAACACGAACTCAGTTCCTGCGGTCAGTTCTGTAGGAGCTGGAGACGAAAACGGTGGCGCAGTCGAGCTGCGACGCTCGCGTGCACGTGATGACGCCCCACGTCAGTACAATGTCGAACTGAGGCTTTCGTCTGTGGACGTTGGTGCTGCGCCCCGAGTGTCGGTGAAAACGAAAAGAGATCTGCGCAGAAGCGTGTCAGAACCTCCGCCTCCATCCCCGCCTGGAACCTCACCCGAGGTGCAGCTGACAATGCCCATCCCGCCCCCGGCATACAGTGACATATCCTTCGTGCAGAGTCCTGCAGGTCAGAACCAGCACAGATGAAAGACGCACTCAACACGGACCCCCGTCCCTGTCCTCCCGAGTTCTTTACGTGAACTGAACAGCGTCCGGCTCTGTGGCAAAATTCACTTGCAATGTGCAGACGTTGGGCCCCTGGAGTGATCAGTTCCCATGCGTGGCACTACCGGATTCTTCCCAGCCATGCAGGTCACATGGAACCTACTCTAACGGCACATTCTCTTCTATTGAGTACCACAAGGCACGCAATGCGCCACAAACGAATACACTTTTGTTACTCAACAAACCAAGGCACCGGTATTCACAGTCTGAAAGGGTTTTCTGTGGAGAGTGAAAAGCAGAAAAAAAGTGTTCACTGCGTTTGGTCAGACAAAACAGAAATGAAAAAGTCTGCCATCAAAGAGTCAAAAAATTGAAACACATGAAGACTTTCAAAAACTGTCTCAATCGGACTTTCAAAAACTGTCTCAATCGGACTTTCAAAAACTGTCTCAATCAGGTATTTTTGTTGGAAATGTTATGAAAATAACACAGTCTATGTACAGAAGACATTGTGTCATCGTCTCTTTTTGTGTCCAAAAAAAGAAAAACAAAGACACTTCACGAATGTCCAATTGTCGGATGTTGCTGAATTTAGAAACAAATCAAAGTTTCAAAACAGAACAAACGCAAGCATTCATGCAGAAAACAGCAAAACCAGAAATCGAAGGATTATCACTTGTGCTTTGTTTTGTCAGAAAACAAACCACAGTTTCACATTCATTCAAAGCGAACGTGCACATGAAAGTTTGTTTCACCATCACAGACCTGTGTGAGTGAGTGTGGTAAATGCACGAGATGAGATTTTGTTTCTTTCTCGCAACAACGTATCAAACAGTAAGTCCTGGTCGCGGGGACCCGATGGTAGCGTGCCATCTCTTGGGGTGCGGGTGGGGGTGGGGGGTCGGGGGTAATGGCCTAGTTGGGAGAGTTATGGTCTCAGGGGGAGGGGTGGTCGAAATGTGGGCAGGTGCACACATGAAGGTACTGGTTAAAGGCGTTAGCTTCACATAAATGGCCGGCTTCCGCGACCACCAATGAAATGTGGTGATTCGCGCTTTCCCGCTACAGCGTGCGCAGAGTGTCCCCTCGGCGTCGGTGGGGTGCGGCGCGCAGTTGCAGCAGCGACTGCGAGATAAAACCATGGCAGGGTGCACCTTGCAGTCCAACAAGGAATTTTTTTTATTCATGCTGAAGACGTTGCAAACTGGGAGGAGCGGTGAGCTTTTTTCGTGGGAGAGAGAGGTTGAGGTGGGTGGGGGAGGTTGGGGCGAGGTATGCCATCCTGACACCAATGCTGGATTCAGTGACAAGCGATGAAAACCCAAAGGGCTCGACCAAAACGAAAAATTTCTGTGGAACCATACATGGGGAAGAAAGGTCATCTTGTTTCTGGTCGCTGGATAGTTGCACATGTATCTGGGGCAGTTTGTGGGACACGCGTCCTCGGTTTACCCCCAGGGTTGAGTGTGAGTGTGAAGTTGAGTAGCTTGAGTCTCAGTTTCAGTGATGTGCATTTTTTCTCTCTCTCTTTCTCTTTCAAATGTACGAGAATTATTTCCGTGGTGCACGCAGCAAAGTTTGTCCTTGACGATCCTTTTAGAGCACCACTGATTTTTGAGACTGACACTGAGGCGATCGTCGCTCTCACGTTCTGTGGCTACTGAATGAATGCAGCGCCCTACTTACTCACAGCGGCTGATGAATAGCATCTGTTAGGAACACGGAGGCTCTCAAGTATCGCTAACTAAACACACAGTGGAGCACTTAAAGCCGTAAAATACAACAACGCTTTTTGCTACTGTGTGTCAGGGGTGGAAGACGAACATGGTGAGTACAATGGAAATGCTAGAATAGATTTGCCCTTGTGGAAGTTTTGATGGTCGTTCAGCAAGTGAAAAGCTGAAGGGAAAGAAAAGCATGGTCTTGGATATTGTGGTGCTCGGAGGGGTCGTTTTTGACTTTCGGTGCTGAAAAAAGATTTGACGCTTCTGCAACGGCTTTGGTCACAGTGAGTTCACACATCACTGGAAAAAACAGTTCCTGTTCATCAATCACACAACGCAACCCTCAACCAAAGGTCTGGACAAGTCATTGTGCGATTTTGCAGGAACTAGTGTGTGGGAACCCACACTGAATGCTCGCAACAGAGCAGGAGTCCACTGCATGTTCGAGGACATTGACACCGAGCTTTGGTGTCTTTCTACACACCTGCTGAAACATACCCGCATGTTTGTTTAGGGACGCAACCTGCTGTTGATCCAAACAGCATCAGCATGACGAATCTGCGCGGGACACTGGCGCACTGTCTGCCGGGTGAGTTCACGAGCGAATTGACATTTCATGCAGGTTGTTGCGACAGGGTTCTCACACACGTGTTTCAAGTTCAAACTTCCTTTGCATTCTGAACTGATGTGTAACCACCAGGAAAATTCTTGCGTTTGTGTTCCCCGCCAACCGTAGGACTCTCCACACGATGTCCTGCCTCAGTCAACATACAAGAGAGTTTTTCAAAGCCACCTTGTGCGATATATTTTGTGTGTGTGAGTGTGTGTGAGTGTGTGTGCGTGCGTGTGTGTGATGGTGTTGTTGCGTCTGTGTGGAATCATCGAAGGTGACAGGGGTGCGGGGGCGAGAATGCAGTCGTCACCCAAGTTGGGATTTTATCTCATTTTATGTTTTCAAAAAATTCCCAAGAGGCATGTACCATCCTTGAGGCGTTGGCATCCCCCTTGTTCAGGTTGACCTCGACGAAAAATGTTCAGAAGCACAACGATGACCCAGTCACTGTCCCCTGAGGGAAGTCTGACTTGAAAAGAAACCTGTCGTGTCGCGCGGTTTGAAACCACACACTGAAATGTGGCCAGCAGCATGGTGGTTGTGAATGTGGACTTGTTTGCAGGCGTGGCGCTCGCGGTGCAGCTCCTGCTGCTGTACCTGCCGCGCGCCGCCGGCTTCGAGGCGATCCACAGCAACCAGGGCCTCACGTCGCTGCCCGTGGACCGCATCGCGCCCGGAGCCACCAAGATCTACCTCGACCGGAACCTGCTGACGCGTCTCCATGTGAAGCAGTTCACTCCCTACAGGTGCGGTGTGTGTGTGTGTGTGTGTGTGTGTGTGTGTGTGTGTGTGTATGTGTGTGTGTGTGCGTGTGTTTGCAACGGTTGCCAACTGTTTGGCAAATCTATGCCCACAGTCTGTGTGTGTGTCTGTGGTCACGTCAACCGAAAAATTTGAGCAGTTTACACACTCACTCGAACCAGGTTAAGAAACTCACGTTGTCGAAGGCGCAGAGTTTACGGAAGTTGTGCTGGGTGATTGCAGGGCGTGCACGTCGATCGACCTGAGCGATAATCGCATCGCCGTCGTGGAGGACGGAGCCTTCTATGGGCTCAAGCAGCTGCGCACTCTGCTGCTCGGCAAGAACCGACTCACTCACCTCAGGTCAGATTCTCCACTCCTTCAACAACGGGAAGCCACGCCGGGATCTGTGTTATGCTGATAAACCTCAGACAAGGATTCATTTTGGGATCAATGGACCTGTCCGGTTTGGGACTGTTTCGGCATTCTGGACGCAATATTTAGTCCCCCAAGGTCACCGGAAGTTGGGGTTCTTTCTGGGACTGTCTTGTGCTCTACTCAGTCGACACACGCACACGCCTCTGAGGTGGTCATCATTTGTCTTGTAAGCTTGTTGGGTGAATGTCTGATGGTGATGGGTCTTGCTCGGCAGGATGGACATGTTCGCGGGGACCGGGAGCGAGCTGCAGGAGCTGCACGTGGAGCAGAACTTCATCCGCGACATCGAGGACGGAACCTTCACTCAGATGGGGAAATTGGTGGAACTCAGGATGTTTGAGAACAGGTGCGTTCTGCGAGCGCTCATATGGGTGAAAGAGTAAATGCTGTACCGGACTTCCAGGGTTCATGCTCTTTGTGGTTGTGTTATTGTTTTGTCGTTTCAGGCTGGAGAAGCTGAGACCAGGCATGTTTGAAGGTCTCAAGTCCCTCAACATCCTGCTGCTGTTGTCCAACAAACTGACGTGCCTCGATCAGCACCACTTCTCAACTCTGCCGAGGCCTCTTAAGGCGCGCAAAACACAACAAGCAAAATTTTCATGGTCACTTTCACCTTTTCATGAACTTGTAATTCGCACACGCTGGACCAACAATGGAGTCTCGAACTGTAGGTGTCATTCTACGGGAATCCGCTGCACTGCGACGGCACGCTCTGCTGGATGATGGACGAGGTGGCCAATCGGCAGCTGTCGTGGACCGTCGATCCGTACTGCACGTCCGGAGAGCGCTGGGACACTCTCAACTGCTCCAATAAAAGTAAGCTTTGGCCGACGGGGGAACTTGGTCCGCTGCTCAGCGGTCATTTTCTGCGGGACTCCCCACCCCACCCCCACCCCTGATGAGTCACCCAGCCAAGTCATCCCACAAAACTTGAAAAGTTTTCAGGTCAAATCTGCAACCTGATCGCGTGGAACCGCGGGCTTTCTTGCCTTCTTCTTTCCAAAACCTTTGTACAAGGGGAATACTGAAAGTCTTTTCCGTCATGTTCAGCACCTTGCTGCGGTCAGGCTTTGTGCTTGTCCGCCAAAGCATTGTTCTCTGTAGTCAAGAGCGGTTCGAGCGCTGAACATGACGGTAAAGACTTTTAGTATTCCCCTCGTATTTTCACTCAAGTGGATCAGCAGCCATGTCGTGTAACGCGATCCTTGATCGATGTTGACTTTCGGTCCAAACACCCGTACTGGGAGTCCCGGTCATGCACATTCTGCGAGGAATTATGTCAGAAGACAGAACTACTGCACGTTTGATGTTGCATACAGGTGGGTATTGATCAGTTTCGTGATTGTTTGCTTGCAGACAGCTGGAAGTCCCATTGTCCAGGGCCTCTTGGTAAGTTTGCGAAAGAACGATTTGAGCACGATTGGTGAAGAATAATTTTTCGTACGAGTGAATGAGCACTTTGGTCAAAAACAAATTGTCCTCGTCGTGGAGATATTTGCGTGATGTTGTCCAAATCAAGTGCAGTCTCGACGAAATTCGTTCATGAATTGTATTGTTGGCACAGCTTGACGTAAGATGGGACAAAAACAACTGTCAGAAACATCCGTCTCACTGGTCTCGTGTTCATATCATGTTGGTCATTGCAAGGCCGCAATCTCTTTCTGCTCGGGGATGAAAGCGACAAACTCCGTTTCACGCTCTTGTTGTTTTGGCTATTGCAGACGTGTACCTGTGGCTGGTTCCGCTGGCGATCGCCCTGTTTTTCCTGTTTGTCATCATGCTGTGCTGTGTCAGCAGGTGAGGCCTTTTCCATGTTTCCCTGAATGCACAGAGCGATGCACAGAGCGTTGCGCCGACACAACGGTAACTGACGAATTTCGACGTTGTAGCCGCACCCGCAGATGAGCGCGCGCAATTTACTGACCTGGATGCTTTTGCGTGGCAGAAAAAAATGTTTTTGTGGTGTGAGAGAGGGCGCAGAAACTGCTGCAGGCTGCTTCCACGATTTCGTCTCCAATTCTCAAACCCAGTCTGTCGCACTTTTGTCAATTGCGCCGTCAGGGTGGAGCTGGACAATGCACATCTGGTTCCCTGGATTGTTCAGCGCCCACGTGTGAGGCCAAGAAAGTGCAAAGTGGATAAAAACACCAAAATACCACAACAGCATCACTTATCCAAAGGACTGGAATCGCAAATTGTTGTTTTCGTGTGATGTCTTCTGGTGCTGTGTCCCTCCCTTCGTGTCCCTTTCAACCAATCTCGTTGTTGCAGGCGCCATGTTGTTGGCTGCTGCAAAAGTGAGAAGCAGAAGAGGCAGCTGAACCAGCGCCACCAGGGTCCGGAGACCCAGAGACTCCGGGACCCGAGGAGAGACGAGGACCTCGAGGGAAGTCAGAGACCCGGCAGTGCACAGAGAACTGTGGAAAACGTTTACCTGGAGGAACCAGGCGTGGATTCTGAATTGGAGCCATTGCGAGTGAACTCTCCCAACACGTCGCACCAGTCACAACCAACTGCTGAATCGGACCAGTCCAACGCGGACACTCCTCTGAATCTGTTAGGGTTGAGTTCAAACACAGACCAATCAGCGCGTTGCTCAGGTGCTGATGTTGTTCCCTCAGTGGGGAGTGTAGAAGAGGGAGGAGCCAACGTGAATGCGACACCTAGTCAGACTGTTCCGTCCGCGCCGGCTCTCAACGAGGACGAGACTCTGAGACCCACGTCGACCCCGCCGCCTCCCTACCGGACTCTGCCTCCTCCCAACCACATCTATGCGGAACTGAGCTGAGTTTGTGTGTGTGTGTGTGTGTGTGTGTGTGTGTGTGTGTGTGTGTGTGTGTGCTTGTGTGTGTACAGAAGCTTTCGCGCGCAACTTCACAGTCTGGTCTGGTTATTGCGTGCCAAACAGACGACTGCTATGTATTGCAAGAACAAAGTGAAGGTTTAGACTTTTCAGTTGTAGACTGACCGAATGTGGGAAGGAGAATGGACTTGCCGGTGGGTGGGCACAACTTCACTGACGATCACTTCTGGATCAGTTGTCTCGATGTCGTTCTCGACTGACATGTTTGCAAACGTTGCCGGCCAACCTTTTGTTTGGAGGACCAGTATAGGCAGCGATGTCTCCAAAATGTGGTTTTGCCAGCTTTGAACTGGCGTGCATTGCGATGCGCTGAGAAATTGGCAACACCTCGGTATGCCTCATGCTTCTTGTGCGTGCAACACACCTGTATCGTGTTGTTTTGACAAATCCTGTCGGTCGGAAAACCGAGGTGTCTACACTTTAAATCGCCAATGAGCTTTTGGCAGTGAATTGCAAAGACGTGAAGAAATGAGATTGTGACAAGTGTTTGAATTTATTTACGTCAAAAATGACAGAACCTCTGCAGCAATAAAACTTTTCCGTTTCACAGCAGCCACATCTCCTTTGCATTGAGACAAAGAGCAAAGTTTAGACAGTTTGTGACATTCATGCAACCCTGTTCTAACCGAACAACACAAAGGCAACGGGCTCACTCTGCAGGAACGGCTATTCTTCTCTATTCTTCACTCTCAACACCACCCGAATCTCCACACTTCTGAAAATACCAGAAGACACTCTTGTGAGGGGTTTCAAATGTGAGACGACGTTTGACAATTGCGTGCAGCAGCCCGAGAGAAAGAGGGAGCAAATGTTCGTCCAGAATGCATGGGGCACAGAGGTGCACTCTCCATAGTTATCAGCCGCGGTAGCGGTCTGATATTGGTTTGCCCCTGTATCTGCGTCCGTCCATCTTGGGTGGACAAAACCTCCGTTTTACCCCTGTTCCAGTGATCACAGACTGGAATCACAGTGGGTGCAGACACCCTTAGGGGTACTCTACAAGTTGCATATGGTATCAT
>JAAUXT010025259.1_pt1 | contig 10678 bp, 8 predicted proteins | sample 7278171 | NCBI WGS metagenome assembly JAAUXT01 (sample SAMN14350112, study PRJNA611818) | marine sediment metagenome | isolation source: surface marine sediment (1.8m) | place: French Polynesia: Moorea | collected 2018-08 | reverse complement strand
TTGCCCGGAAAAAGGATGCGAGAGAAGGCCGTGGGAAGATTGCGGAAGAGCGCATCCCCCCGCCCCTTCCACACTCCCTCGCCCCCCCCCCTCCCTCCCTCGCTCCCTCCCTCCCCCCCACCCTCCCGCCCTCCCTCCCTCCCTCCCTCCCTCTCTCCCTCCCTCTCACCCTGATGATGGTCTCCTTGTCCTTGACGACGTCCTCAGCGAGGCACATGACGCCGGGGAAGAAGCAGAGCATGAGGATGGGCGGGAAGACCACGAGGTAGGTCGAGAGCCAATTGTCGCGCACGTAGGCGGGGAACGGGAAGCGCTGCAGCTGCACGGAGACCCGCGCGAGGTCCGCCGCTGCCCCGGAGCCCCCGGGCCGCAGCTCCCGCATGATCGACTCGTCCACCGCCTTCTGCAGGGCCAGGAACCCCTCCTTCTTGTATCCTGAGGCAAAACAGGTGTCTAACGATGCGCTGTGATCCTGTCAGTGTGATTGAGCAAAGCTATAACAATCAAGATTTCTCGCAGACCATGCAAGGCCAAAGCAACTTGACCCGTCCTTTTGTCAGCTTTGTTTCTGTGGAGGTGTGTGTGTTTCTGTGTGTGTGTGTGTGTGTGTGTGTGTGTGTGTGTGTGTGTGTGTGTATGTGTGTGTGTTTCCCTCATTCGACCCAGCCCTGCACGTACCTGGGGCCCCTGAGTGCGGTCCGTAGAACAGGCCCTGCTCGTAGTGGGTGTGCGTGGCCCACTGGGAGTGTGCGCTCCCGGGTCCGTACGAGAAGACGTTTCCGCGACGAGGCATCCGCAGAGCGTACTGCACCGTGTGCGGTGTGTGCGGCTCTGTGCGAGAAAAGATGACACTGCACAAGAGTCGACTAAGCGCTGTCTGGGCCCTTCACCACCCCTCGCTTGAGGGTCGTCATCTTCCGGGCCCTATGCTGCCTGAGACTTGAGGCCATACCCCCTGCGACCCTCCCAGTGGACGAGAATAGGTCACCACACGCATGGATTCCCACAGGACCCTGGACAGGGACGTCCCCGGGAGTCGCGTGTGATGGACACACCTTTGAAGACGACCGCTGCGAGGAGGTTGACGAGCCGCGCGGACGACGCTTCGTCCTGGAACGAGACTCGGTTCTGCGCCTCCAGCAACGCCGCCTCGTCCGGGAAACCTGCAGCGAGAAACGCGTCTCCATGGCAACGACTTTTTCTGTTACAAATTTCCTCCACGGGTTTTTTGTCTCTCTGAGGTTGGTCGCCTGTCCCCAAAGGACACCCAGAAGGCACACAACAGTAACCTAGGCCCTCGACCCCCAGACAGTGGCACGTGAAAAAGGCAGATCCTTGCCATGACTGTGTGTTGGCATCTTCTGTTGTTACCAGCGTTGTTGTTGAGGATCGGGAGCCAGGGCGCATCCAGGGACGAGAACGTTTGCCGGTCAGTCTATCCATCGCACAAAGTTCTTTTTCACCAACCATCAAAGCAGTGGCAAAGAAATATCAGATTATGAAAGATTCATATGCCACCACTGTGTTTTATGTGCAACACGAAACTCGTGTGCAGGTCACGTCCATTCCCGTCCTGTTCAGGAGTTGATACACGGGGCAGCGCGATGCGACGCGTTGAGGAATCAATACGGAAGAAGCTGCCCACAATGCGCGTCGCATGGGAGCTGTGTGCAAATGGTTGTGCTGCGGATGGGCTGCGACCAGATTCTGCTGTCGTCAGCACAGACACAGATCCGCGCTTCATTGCAGAGCTCTTGAGAAACACGCGCAACCAAGGCGAGTCCACAGTGACAAAGTGTGACAAAGTCCACATGCAACGGTTCAAAATGCTGTTGCTTTTGTCAGAAAAATGAAATGATGGCGAATCAATGAAAACAAAATGCATTTCCTCACAAAAAATTTGAGACAACGGGATTACATTGCAAGCCGTGGTGTCAGTGCCTCATGTGAGAGCCACACTGGCCCTGGTCTTGGCTCTGGTCCTGGCTCTGGTCCTGGCTCTGGTCCTGGCTCTGGTCCTGGCTCTGGTCCTGGCTCTGGTCCTGGCTCTGGCTCTGGCCCTGGCTCTGGCTCTGGCTCTGACTCTGGATCTGGCTCTGGCTCTGGCTCTGGCTCTGACTCTGGCTCTGGCTCTGGCTCTGGCTCTGGCTCTGGCTCTGGCTCTGGCTCTGCCATGGCTCTGGCCCTGGCCCTACCCCAACTTTGCTCCTCCCCTGCACTACCCCATTCCTTGCTCCTGCCCCTCCTCTCCCCTGCCCATACTCCTGCCCTTGTCACTGCCCGTCTCACCTCTGAGCCTGATGTCGAGTTTTTTGGCGACTCTCTCCATGATGTTGGTCTGCGCCGTGGTATTGGGTGAGAAGTAGACGTAGAGCTCGCGGTTCTGTTGCTGTAGGTAGTCCAGCCTGTGTCGCCGGGCGGACTGCAGGTGCGTCAGCGACTCCACCCTGTACGGGGGGAAGCTCTCCTCACGCACATAGGTGTGCCTCTGTGTGTTCAGCGCGTACCTCTGCAGTAGAATCAGCAGCACGAGCATCGCCAGGGGCACTATGATGATGCAGGCCGTTTGTCGAGGGCGCCTCAGCTGCACGACACAGTTTTTCCAGAGTAAGAGACGCAGTTGCGAGCAGGGCGCCGCCATGTTGGATGTTTACCAAGCGGCGCTGCGACCCAGTTGGCGCCAGAAGCTGCTCCAGGCTCTGATGGCTGATTCAGTTCGATGCAGCTTCGTCGATTGTTCAGCGTGAGTGTGATGGTGAAGCTGGTGGAAATTTGGCAAAGAAGACGTTCGTGGCTGAGAGGCACCCCACAAACAAAACGTGTGAATTTATCTGCCATCCCTCGGTGAAATAACGTTGAATAAAGTTGGAACCTCGGACCCACAAATGTATCCCTCCCAAAAGCCAATCAAAGAAACACACACTTGATTGATTGTGCAAATGAGTTTTGGATCAATTATTCACAACGGCACCACCGCCACCAGCAGCAAACCTTGTAGCTGGACAAGTCCATACACCAACAACAAAATCATTCTCGTATTAAAAAAATATGAGTCTGGCTCTGAACTGACTCCGTGCTCATTTTTCCACACAAAGTTCAAACTGTGTGGTGAGGTAATTTCCAAACTGGACGAGAACTTTTGTGTTTCTTTCCATCAAGCTTTTCTGTGGTTGAATTGCAAGACGTGCAAGTTTTCGTTCGTCTTTGCTGGTAGTGTGAATGTGTTGTTTGTGTCTGTCTCTCTGGTGCCGGTGTGAAGGTTGTACATTTTTGGGCACGTAAGTGTGAGTACAACATCAAAAGTATCAACAGAAACAGACGGCAATCAAATCTGAGAAAAAACCAGATTTTCAAATGTCGAAAAAGTGTGAGATGTTGAGGAAGTTGTTCTTCGTTGGGCGCAACATTCTTTTTGGTCCAAAGCTGCTTGTCACGAGTTTGGTCTTCTTTTCCAAATTAAAACAAAGAACAATAGAAAGAGTCAGTTTGAAGGTGAACTTTGTTGGGCTTCACTCATGACCATTTCTTCTGTGCGTGGTGTCAAGATTTCTTTATTTCTTCACCACAAAGTTCCTTTTGAACATTATTCTTCTGCTACATTGATTGGTTCAAAGCAGACAGCTAAAGTTGGAGACTTTTTTGTTTGGTTCTGGTGCTGCTTGTGAAATATGAGTCCCAATAGTATGGACACAGGGAACTTTATGCCAAAGTTAAGAAGTTGTCTGTTGCTGCTCTGTATCTGTGTGTTAGTATCAGCTTGGAACAAAAGAAATTCATACATGTTTGGAATCAAAAAACATTACAACAAGCTGTGGCATTCCTACACAAGGAAAATGTTGTCCAAATTTTTAACTGAAAATTTTCACGTGTATCTCTTGAAGTTTTTTGAGAAACCAAAAGAATTTAAGCACAACACTTTCAACTCAATTCATATGGCTGGTCAATTCAGCACAACACTCAATTGTGCATCTTATTTGTCTCAAAGCACAAAGTACTCACTGGTCTTGGAGTTACACAGCAGGGCTGTTGTTAAGAATGTAAAAACTGCAAACATTTTCAATCCCTCTGGGGGTATTGATGCTCAATACCCACAAAATGACACATTTATTTGTGTTAACGTTGAGTATGTCAGAGAAAAACCACCAAGAACCATTCAATTTGAATGGGTTTTCAATTTGCACCCATTGCTTTCACTGAACCTAACTGTGCACCATCTGTACATTTCAAGTGGACCTGCTCTGTGCTACTTTGGTAGATTGATGGTGTACCTCACAAAAACATCAGGATTCAAATTTTGCGGGCAACACACTAAGTTTAGCACCTACACTGTTTTGCAAAGAGTTCCTGTTAGACTAGAAATCTATGCTTGCACAATTGGTACAATGAACAGTACATTTGTGGTGATAAACAAAAATTTGGTGATCACAACCAAAGAAAAACATTTCCCCACAGAAAATCAAGAGCCCTACTCATCTGTTCTTGTTTGGAGAAAAATACAAAGGCACTCCTTTTTTGTCAAGACTCATAAAATTCATTCACTTATAATTTCTACTCATTCAAAGTTCGTCTGGTTATTTTCTGTTTTTGATGGACCAGACACAGAGTCAAGCAGTTTTGCACAAAGAAAAGTTGCATTGTCAGGTTTTCAGTGTGTTGTGGAAGTTTACACCAACTCTTCTGATGCTCAGCACTTCAATTTCACCTCCAAGAAAATCAAGATTTCCCAACATTTCGTTTTTCAGACAACCTTTCCTGCAGGTTTAAACATTTCGGTTCCAAGCCAAAACTGTTCTGAGAATATCTGTGTCTTGCGGTTGAATGTCTTGCCGCCCTTCAAGATCAATGCAACAGTCACAGGCATAATGTACCTTGGAAAGGAGAGCCAAACGTGCTTGTACAGTGGTCTGCTGTCTGTGGAAGAGACTCCAGATAACATTGTAGAAAGCAGTATTGTTTGCAAAAGGGACAACAGAGATTTAACGACGGGGAGAAACTTTTATTCCCACAATTCCTCGTTGGTTCTTCTCGTTTTCCGATACAAACACCTGGCTGACATCAGCGCCAATGTGACAGTTTCTCTTTCTGAGTGCAATTTTGTGAATGTTTGCCCTTGTCAGTTTGAAGCTTTTTGCAGGGCAGCGAGACTCTTTTGCAGGTTGTACTGGAAGCAGCACAGCACATCAGGTGTCAAACTGGCTTCCTCCAACAAAATAACTTCAAGCCAAAGATTACTTTTGCCAACAGACTTTGAAAAGTGTGTCATTATTCAATTCACACAGAGTGACAAATTTGCAGAGTTGTACTACCCATTTGTGAAATATGTTCCAAGGAGATACCATCCAGCAAGATGCAGTGTGTCTGTTGCATCTGACGAATTCCGCAAACATGGGTTTTTGATAACCTTGGATATCCGAGGACAAATGGGATCCCTACCCGTCTATCCTTTCTTAAAGTTTACCTTCAATGACACAAGCAGTTCAGGCTGTACTTTCAGTACCATTGTTGGCTTCCCTGAGCTTTGTCATTTGGCCTTCACAGAAATAACTGGATTGTTTGCAAATGACTTTGTCTTCAATGACATTCAAGTGGGCTCCCGGGAATTTTACCGCAGTCAGATTTCCGATGCTCATCCACTTGGAATTGAAGCTTACCCAACTGTGATGAGAATGTTTCAGAGAAGTAACTACCAAACATTGAGTTACAAGGACTTCTATGCTTATGCAGTGCTGAAACCCTCAGTGGGAACTGATTTGCTGATCAAATGGGGCAACACAGTCAATTCCAACAGTTGGATGGAAATCATTGTCAAAATGGAGAATGCTTCAACACATCATTCTGACAGTCCTACTGAACTTGTTAATTCGAGGTCAAGCTGCCAATCAGGCCTGAAACATTTGCAGCAGTACTCTCTGGAATGTTTTCCTCTTGCCCAGCCCTTTGTAAGTCAGCTGTCTTTCCATTTGGCATGTGCCAGTGCAGCTTTGTCAGAGAATTCTATCAATCTGATTGTTTTAGCTTGGTGCTTTTCCTGATATTGAGTTTGTTTTTGTCTGACCGTTTGTGCATTCCAAATCTTCTTTTCCAGCTTGCAAAATCAAAAAGATCCAATTCACAGCAGGGAGATGTTTTGCTTCTGAAAATTGAACCAGAGAATAACAATGACTTCCAGACACTTCCCTGGTTTCTCGACACCCACTCTGTGTTTATTATTTCAATATTGGAGACAGGAAATACAGATTTTTTGGTACACTGGCAAACTGACAAATTAAGAGTTGCAAAGTGGCAAGTTGTGGCAATGTTGGGAAATTTCAGTGACATTTTTTTCATTCCAAAAATGAAACCCCACGTTAAAAATGGTAGACAATTTTTTTTCATCATCACATTGAATATGTCAACAAGGAGATACTCAATGGAACGAATGCTGCCACTCAAAACGTTGTTGAACGTGATAGCTCAAGTTGTTTGGGTAGATGACGCATACAAGTCACACAAACTGACTGAATGTGTGTGTGAACCGAAGGTGGAAGACAAAAGAAAGTTCAAAAAGTGTTTCAAGTTTGTCTTTGTCTATGACAATGAGCCAAACAATTACACACTATTTTTCAATGCTCTTGAAGGCAGTGCTGAGCCAGACCGCTCTCAAATTGACAAGAGACCCGAAGGTTTTGCTGGACCTCTTCCCTTGTCCGAAAGGGAGAGGAAGCAGTATTTCTTGAGTGTTCTCCCAAACATTCTCATATCTTGGTTTCAGGCTTATTCTTTGTGTAGAAAATATCACACACTCTTGCCACGCTTTGTCAGGAAAGCACAGCTGGACCACTGGATGGCTTTCCTGAAATTGTCCACACGTTTGCGTCCAACAGAAGCAGTTTTTATTGGGTTAGCGACCACAAGAAGAGGGGTTAGTTGTTCACAAGGTTTTCAGATTTTTAGCCCTGTGTTTGACAGAGATCTAAAGCATTGGAAACTGCCCTTACCATCCCTCTTCATCTTTTCAGAGCAGAATGCAGTGGGCACCAAGAGTTCCAGTTGCGTTTCAAAATTTCAAGTTTGGACTTTCTACTGCTACAACACTGTTCAAGTGCTACAGAGAAACAAGAACAGTTTGCATTGATCTGGGTAACAAGGCTGCGTTCCCTGGGGAGCACACTTACCCGAAGCTGTCCAAAGGCCTCTCATGTTTCCTGATGTTGATTTCCAATCTGGCTGAACCCGAATGGATGAATGTCAACTGCAGCACAAAGATGCTGAGTGATGTCTACTGTGCCTCAGATCACACACGATCAACGGTTTCAATGCAAGTCCCAGACCTCAATTTGACTTGTGAGCCAAACCATATCCTGAAAACGAACTCCTGTTTCGTTTTTCTGTGGCATAGTGCACTGAAGTATCAACCAGAGACATTAGATGAAGTGTGTAACAAATACAGTACAAATGCAAGATCAGTCGTGAATGTTCAAATTTCTGCCATTTTCCTTGCTGTTAGAAATGCAGTCTCAGGAAGTCTCTCCCCAATTTTATACCAGTCAGAAGTTTCCAGTTTGATGATAGTGAGTGAGTATTTCAGACTTGCACACATTCTCAAAACAGGGAAAGAAAGGATCATTGCAAAAGAAGATGCTGAAGGATTTTTTGTTTGCGAAAAGGAAGAGGAAAACAGGAGACCAAAGGAAAATGAATTCAGCTGCAGCAAAGGTGGCTTCATATCTTACCTTTTCTTCTGCGATGAAGAAATAAATTGTCCAAATGACGATTCAGATGAAAAATTTTGTGAATGCAACAATACTTTAAATTGGCAAAAATGCAGACACGTGGTCAACCAAGCCAACACAAAGGAATGTGGCCATTTGTTCTTCAAAACACCACAAGGAAAATGCGTGCATCACTTCCATAAAGCACAAGTTAATCCTGGTCAATTGGCAACTGAACTCAACTTGTGGAATGATTTGATTGTTGACCAGCCAGACAACAAAGATGAAACAGAGTTGATGGGTCTCTTACTCAATGGCACTGAAAAGCCTTGCTCACAAAAACACCAATTGCCTTGCTTGCCTGGCCACTCAAGATGCTACAACATTTCTGCAGTGTGTACTTACAAACTGGATAGAAACTCGCACTTATTTCCCTGCAGGAATGGAGGACACATTGAAGACTGCAAAGAGTTTGAGTGCAATGCAAAGTTCAAGTGTCCTGAATCATATTGTGTTCCTTGGGCTTATGTTTGTGACGGAAAAATTGATTGCCCATCAGGCAGTGACGAAAGAAATGAAACTATGTGCCAGAATATCATTTCTGCAATTTTTGCTCAAATGTTTGTGTGTAGAAACACAAGCAGTGTGTGCATCCATTTGAATGATGTTTGCAATGATGAAATAGATTGCCCTGGCAGTGATGATGAATTTATGTGTGAGCTGAGGGATAAACCCTGTCCATTTGAGTGTGAATGTCTCTCTTATGCTGTACTGTGTTTCAACACAACCACAGTTCATTGTTTTCATCATAATTCTTTTATTCTAGCAGCAGTTTCAGTTGCCATTTACCACTCTCAGATTTGTGAATTCAAACATTTCACCACTCTTCTCAACAGCGATATCCTGGTTCTCAAGTTACAAAACAACAGCATTGAAGAAATCTGTAACAGCCATGTTGCTGAAAGTGTTTCGGTGATTGAAATAACAATGAACAAGATGACTAAGATCGCAAAAAATTGTCTGAGGCCTCTTCTTCAATTGCAGATTCTCAGGTTAGATCAAAACGCCATCAGCCATGTTGAGTCCTTTGCTTTTGCAGGTTTGCCTCAAGTGAGGCTGTTGAACTTGTCTGACAACTCCCTGACCAGATTGTCATCAAACTTTATATCAAATGGGACTCTTGATGTCCTTCACATTTCTGGAACGGACATTTATCTTTTAGATACCCAAGCTATTCAGGATGTTTCAACAGAGTACATAGTTACTCAAGATTTTCATCTCTGCTGTATTGCCCCCAAAAAATCAGCATGTACAGCCCAGACTCCTTGGCATAAATCTTGTGAAAATCTGTTGCCGAACACAGCTTTGTTTGTTTTGTTTGTGGTTGTCAGTGTTTGTGGTTTTGCTTTGAACAGTGTGTCTGTTTTAGCCCATGTCCTTGCTCGCAAATCCAACACTGCCTCAGCAACAGTGGTGGGTGTGAATGCTGCTGACATCACATTTATTTTGTATTTGGGTATCTTGTGGATTGCAAACAAACACTTTGAGGGGACATTTCCCGTCCGTGAAAACAATTGGAGAGCTGGGGTTGTGTGCACTGTGGCATTCTCTATCTTGCTCTGGTTTTCAGTTTTGAGCCAGTGCACATTGGTTTTGCTGTCTTTATCACGGCTTATGATTGTCGTGCAACCAGTTGACACAGTTTTTAAACAGATCAAATTTTTGGTAAAGAGTGTAACTGCGTTGTTTACACTTTCATTTGGAGTTGCCTTTGGTCTTACTGTCATGACAAAATTGTTGGAAGTGAAAATTCCAACCAAACTCTGTTCACCTTTCTTAGATCCAACAAGATCTGTGGTGATTACGGTTTTCAATATTTTCGTAGTTGTCACTCAGCTGGGCTCTTGTGTTGCGATTCTTGGCATGCACATTGGCCTGGTTTACAAATTCATAGAATCACAGAAAAATATTCAGAAATCCAAATCAGATGATGGTTCAAAGACAGCGTTGATTGTTCAACTTTGTTTGATGACAATTTCAAACATTTGTTGTTGGTTGCCAGCTGATGTAATTCATGTTTATTCTCTGAGTGTGTCCCAGTATCAATTGGATGTGAACATTTGGACAACAGTGACAGTGTTGCCATTGAATTCATTGCTGAATCCCTGTGTTTTGTTGGCATTCTGCATCAGAAAACACATCAAGTATGGGAACAAAGATTCAAAAGGTCAATGAAAGGAACAATGTTTCACACCCTTACAAGTGCTGCAGTTGTGCTCAATTTTGATAACAAAATGAGTCCAGACTTGTATTTTTTTGGATGCAGTTCGTTCTCTCCCACCTCCCCTTTCCATTCCATTGGCAAGTGGTGTGTTGTTCTCTCTTTCATATTGTGATCCGTGTCCTCTGTTTTGGATCCACCTCTGTTTTCTCGTTGAATTCTGCACAGATTCAAATGCCCAAGGACAGTAAACTGTTTCTTCAAAGATGAAAAATTAACAATCTTGCCCCTTTTTGTTGTTTTGCAGGTTGCTTTTGTTTATGATCAGAAAGGCACTTGCATCCAGTTTGAACTGCTTGATTGTTTTTTCTCAAATAAAAAATTAACGTCCAAAAATTTGGACGTCGCGGTGATTTTCGGCTTTACCGATGTCACAAAATGGGCTGTGCATTTTGAAACTAAATCTCTCGGGAGCTTCCATTGCATTCAATTTTAACAGACCCAAAAGAATGGAAAGTTACAAAAATGAAAAATCAAACATTCTCACACATAATTACAAACAAATGAACCTAACTCTATTCCACATATCTGTTTTGAACAGTTTCAAAAAGTCTCAAATTTACACACCTCACTTTTCATTTAAAAAGTACCTGAATAATTACTGAAATTCAAAAAAATAATAATCCAAAAATTTTGTGCATAATTGCACACAAATAAACCCAACTCTTACCTAAGCAACCATTTTGAATACTTTTATAAAATCTGA
>JAAUXT010100907.1_pt1 | contig 10680 bp, 13 predicted proteins | sample 7278171 | NCBI WGS metagenome assembly JAAUXT01 (sample SAMN14350112, study PRJNA611818) | marine sediment metagenome | isolation source: surface marine sediment (1.8m) | place: French Polynesia: Moorea | collected 2018-08 | reverse complement strand
GTGGCAGCACTGTTCATTCAATAAATATAGAGATTCGCGCCACCGGGGCAGTCTCACCCAAGATACCAACCAGTGTGTTTGTGATAACACTACAAGGGAGTTCGCCAAAATCAGAGTAGTGTAGTACAGGTGATAACCCAGCGGCCTTCGGGTCAGACCCTTTGGCGCAGCGGTATCGCACTGTACTCACAATCTGGAGGTCCTGGGTTCAACTCCCAGTCACAACATTGGTGTCAGAAGTGTTGGCTTGGATGCATGCTGCAGGCATATCCTGACAGACTTGGATAATGGGCTGTAGGTGGTTCGGCATTGTGGGACAGTGGCTGATGGGGCTATGGGACAGCCTGTGAGGTGGGATAGAGACAGGACTCTGGGCTCATCTGGGATGAGTTCCTCAGGGAAGGGGGAAGAGTGTAGTACAGGTGATATCCCAACGGCCTTTGGGTCAGACCCTTTGGTGCAGTGGTATCGCACTGGACTCACAATCTGGAGGTCCTGGGTTCAACTCCCAGTCACAACAGTAGATTGATTCTGCGTGCACGATGGTTTGTAGTGATATCACAAACACACAGGTTGGTATCTCAGGAGAGACTGTCCCCAAGGGTGAGAACCTCCATATTTATTGACCTCATTCCAATCATGCCATCTGGTGAGTAGTGGTTCTGACTACTTTTTACAGCTGGTATGTCACACCACACTCCTCCCCTGGTAGGGGGTGTTTGCAACAACAGATAATTTTTAATATTCTGAATATTTTTACAATAATTAATTAGACAGAAAATGGATGGAAAATAGCACAATATCACTATTTTGCTGGCTTTGGCCTGCATCCCTCCCCCACATGATCATGTGATCAGGGTTTGGGTGCTCTTTTTCCAAAATGGATGCCGTAGACCAGGAGGCATATTCATTCCTTAAGCAACAAATTGTGCAAAGAATATATTGGGAAAGTCACTATTTGGGCCAACAACCACTTAGCCAGGCAGTGATTGATGCAGTTTGCCAGCACTACCACCAGGGGGCCCTTTCTGGAATCACAACTTCCAGACTCTCGTGGTTAGATTGGCTCACAGCATCCACGTCGCCAGATTTTCAGGTGAGCCAGTTTGTTCGTGGTTCTCTGTTTCATGTCACCCCACAGTTACTCGATGGACAGCCAACCAAAGGCCGTGTGAGGACCAACTCACCCGATTCTCAAACCGACTTCGACTGAGTACTCGTTCTCTTGCCCTCATTCGAGACCCAAATCATGTTTCCGAGAATTACAACACAGCTCACGTTGCACAGAGCATGTGCAGTGTGAGCCCTGGGGTAACATTGCGCCAAAATGCGAACGTGCTGTGTCACCATACTGGAAACCTATTTTTAAGCGTGTGGTCCCGAAGGGTGTTACCACACGCTTAGTGTAATCACCATCAGTCTGTATGTCTGTCCATCCGTGTGTGTGTAAAGTGGGTCTAACCAGGGGGGGTTGGGGGGTTGGACCCACTTTTGGAAAAATGGTCAGTAAGCATCACTGATCATTTCTGGCCATTTTTCCCAAAGTGGGTCAAACCCACCCCCCCGGGTTGGACCGGCTTTGACTTAGGATTTTTGAAAAAGATTTTTTTTTTTGAAATGATCAGTGATGCTCACTGATCATTTTTCCATGAACAACGAACGTTTATGTGACCACACGCTTTTTATGCGTAGCATTCTTGTTGATTTCAGACAAGGAGCGCCGGAAAGGCGAAGAGTTGCTCACGGTGCCAGAAGGGTGGAAGGAGCCCGGCATTTCCAAAGAAAGCAATCCACATGGCATGATCACAGAAAGCTCATTTGCAACGCTGTTTCCAAAATACAGAGAAAAGTATCTGAAGGAATGCTGGTCTCTGGTCAAGAACAAATTGGAGGAATATGTAAGTTGAAAAGTGAGATCGGAAAAGCTTCCCTGACGTGTTGGTTCCCCTCCCGCTCAGAGAGGAACCGCTCAAATGTTCGCAACCGTGGCATCTGCGTGCCGACGATCGTTTCAGTGAGCTACCGTCCTTTGACTCTGGGCCGTGCTCACACAGCAAAATTAGTTTACACACACACACCACACACACACTCAATTTGAAAATGATGTCACCACCGACACGTCACCACCCTTCTTTCAGCCATTCCCACCCCAACCAAGGAAAGCAAAATCCCCCCTCCAGTCGCATGTGCGTTGGGAGCGGCTCTTGAACACCACGTCGTTCTTGTTCTTTCAGAATGTGAAGGCAGAGCTGGATTTGGTCGAAGGCAGTATGACAGTGAGAACAACAAGAAAGACTTGGGATCCATACATCATTGTGAAAGCTCGTGATCTCATCAAACTCTTGTCCAGGAGCGTTGGCTTCGAGCAAGTGAGTGTCTTGTGCCTTTCGGCCACATCGTCCCCCCAAAAAGCCTGTCTGCTGTCGAAGTCACGTTTATTCGTTCATCGTCTTCTCCCACGCAGGCAGTGAGAGTTTTGGAAGATGATGTGGCTTGTGACATCATAAAAATTGGCACGATGGTCAGAAACAAGGAGCGCTTCGTCAAAAGAAGGCAAAGAATAGTTGGGCCAAACGGAAACACTCTCAAGGTTGGTGTGTGGCATTACAATTCCCGAGCTTGATCTTGGATGAAAAGTGCTTTGTGTTTGCAAGAACTTTGCGACATTTTTGTTCTTTTTTCAGGCCATCGAGTTGCTGACCAACTGTTACATTCTAGTCCAAGGAAACACAGTGTCAGCCGTTGGTCCTTACAAGGGTCTGAAAGAGGTACAGAGCAACTGTATTCACTCACGTGCAAGCGTACGAATTGCATCAGAAATTAACATCGGAAGAAGGGGTGCACATGCATTTCCAAGGAGACTTTGATCTCAAGAATGAGGGCAAGTTTTGAGGGCAAATGATACATTTTGAAGCTTGGTGACCGTGGCTTTGTTGTTTGACCGATTTAGGTGAGAAAAATTGTGGAGGACACAATGAAGAACATCCATCCAATTTACAACATAAAGGTTTGTTGCAGTGGAATGTTTGACGCAATTGAAACAGAAAACAAAGTGTCGGATGTTGATCGCAGTTTTTGTTTTCGTTTCAGACACTCATGATAAAACACGAATTGGCCAAAGACCCAGCGTTGAAGAATGAGTCGTGGGAGAGGTTTCTGCCGGTTTTCAAAACAAAGAATCAAAGCAAACGGAAACAGCCTTTTAAAAAGAACGTCAAGAAGAAGTACACACCGTTTCCACCACCTCAACAAGAGAGCAAGGTCAGGTTTTGGTTCAGTTTCTGTCTGGAACCACTGTCGTGTGATTCGCTGTTTCCATGCTTCTGGTGCAAACGTTTGTGTGTGCAAGCGTTTGTCTTTCTTGCTTGCAGATTGACAAGGAGTTGGCCAGTGGTGAATACTTTCTGAAAGAGAACCAGCGAAAAATGAGAAAACAGCTTGAAAAACGGGTATGGTGTGCTTTGTCAGCCCACATACGCTGAGGTCACTTTCGTGCCAAGGTCACAAATAGCCTTTTGGTTTTTGGTCGTGTTGTGACGTTGAATTCTCAGCTGAGATTTTGCTGATTCAGGAGAAGCAGGCGGAGGCAGAGCAGAAGCGAAGTGAGAAACGTGCGAAGGCTTTCATTCCTCCGACAGAAAAGCCTCACGTGCCAAAATCGTCGGACAAAGGTGAAAAACGCGGGTAACTTCGGCTGCTTCGTGGCAATTGTTTTCAGAATGACCACGCCACAAAACAATAAATTTTTGCGGTGTTTTCTTTCCAGACACAGCAGTGAACATAGAAGCGCTGAAGCAAAAAGTGAAAAACGCCCAGGCAAGAATTGAAGAATTGTTTTTGACAATGTTTTACATCTGCTTCGTCCTCCATCCTTGGGCGTCACGAATTTGTTTTCTCGGTCCTTTGCAGAAGCGAAAACAGCCCGCAACGAAATCTCAAGGAACAGGTGCCAAGAAGAAGAAGCCGAAAAAGGAGTTGTCGTCCTGAGTTGTCTCTTGTTTTCGTGTCAGCGAAATGCATTTTTGTTGCGCACAACAAACACTGTGTTGTGTCAGCTTGAGCGTCGGTTGCAACGTCGAGATGAGCGTTGCATTTGTTGCGTCATGGAACAGTCGCAAGGTTTTTTCCGCGTCTGCTTCGTGCTGTCGAAGGGAGAAGTAAATGTGTGTGGCTCCGATCAGGAAGTGCTTCGATCAGGTGAGGGTTTGTCTTTCGAGACCACCGTAGGTACGGTACAGTTTGGATGGAATGACAAAATGGAGGAAGTTGAAACTTCGTTCAAGAACCGATTCAAATGTTTTTTGATTCGTGTCTGGCGGCCGCGGCGCAAATCGGAAGAAAATGACTCACTTTGGAATCGACATTTGTACTTAGAAAAATTCTCCATTCATTCAAAAGCTAACAAATCGATTCAGATAGAATATACGACACGAAGACAAAACGTTTTTTGTGATATTCGGTGGAAATGAATAATAAAAAAATTTCCCAATGTGTTCAAAACCAACTGACTTGACGGAGCTTGCGTTTCTTTGGATTTTTACCAATCACAAATGATTGCTTTTGATTGCAAAGCCAAAACGTTCATTCTGGGCTCGTAAAAAGCCCAAAACATTTCTATAACTGGAATGAGAATCACTGGAGGACGAGTATGGCAACCTGTCGAGACTAACACGTGCAATTTCGTGAGACTAGGAACGCAACAGAACTGGTCCAGACGCCCAAGAAGATTCCTGTGCCACAGATCAGTGCAATGGGACGTAAAAAAGTACAGAGTCGAAAACTTCCGACAAATATGTGGTGAATATAGTTCGGTGACTACACCAACTGGTTCCATGAGATGCCAAAACGTGCAAAAGCAAGAAGATCTAGTCGCGAACAAACACCCATTGGCGTGTACTGAACACAGACATTCTTTGATCAAATGTTGACTGGTAAACAAAATTCGAAGACAATGACAAGTTGTTTCATCTTGGTCTGGAAGCTCTTCTGAGTTGGATGTAGGCAAGAGTCATGAAGAGCAGAGCGATGATGACTAGAGCGATCTCGTTGATCCACAGATCCAAGTGACTGTCGTACGGAATGCCTTGGCGCTGCATGTACGCATTTCCGGTGTCGCTGCAACACAACAACGAACACAACAGCCGCTGTGAACACAATGTCGCGTCATTTTGGGTGTTACATTGCAAGCTTACCACACACAAAACTCACCACACAGTTGTGCTGTTTCCAATACTGCTCGAGGTGTGGTCGCACATTCGAGTGTCCTTCAGTTCATTGATCGTCAACGCCTGAAATTCACAGAACAGTTTTTGCAGACTTGGTTGAAAAAAAAATCCCTCGCAGTTCTGGTTGAGAAGGAAGATTTGAGACGAACTCAGCGCCACACAACTGAGGAACAAAAATGCAAAAGAATCCAGAAGCGTCAAAATTTCTTCATCAGTTCGTCCGGATCTGCAGATGCACTCACATTCGTACTGCAGCTGCACTCACATTCATACTGTATCTGAAGATGCACTGACATTCAAACTGAATCTGAAGATGCACTGACATTCAAACTGAATCTGAAGATGCACTGACATTCAAACTGAATCTGAAGATGCACTCACATTCATACTGTATCTGAAGATGCTGGTCCACTTCATCCAGCGGAGCGCCGGATTGATGGTGTTGATGTTGACGAGCAGCCCCGAGAAGATCATCATGAGCACCCAGATGAGCGCCGTCAGGATGGTCGCCACCGAGTGGTTGTTGACGGACGCGCTCATGAACAGCGCCACCGACGTCCCCGCCAACGACGTCAGCAGGATGTTGAGGGCGAAGAACAAGAAACACCACACGTTGTTCTGTAGGCCTGGGGACAGACGAGGGAAAGTGTAGAATTCTAGTCACTGCAGTGTGACGCCGGGCGGCATTTCATATTGAAATTTTGGCCGTGTTTGCGGACCAGAGGGACTTCGAACCAGAGATTCTTGGCTCTTGATTGATGGTGGCATGTTACCTCCCACACGCAAAGAGAATTTTCTGGTTCTGGTCCCTTCTGATCCGCAAATCGACCTTGACGCACCTATCATCCAGTAGGTGATGACTGAGAAGATGAAGATGGGCACGGCTCGCATCGGCAGCACGTCGCACAGCAGCTTCCCGATGAAGTACACGGACACGCGATAAAACCCACTCACGCTCTCATGCCTGAAATGTGTCGACCCCTGGTTCACTATTTCAACAGCGTTCAGGAATCTCAAAGTGACAACGTGCCTTGTGTAAGACTCACTTCTCGAGCTATCTTTGAGCGCAAAGCACAGGGAGAGTGATAAACTTACAAAAATAGAACTCTTTCTTTGATGAAGAGATCGACAGCTGCCATATTGCCAAACACGAAGTTCATCACAATGAAGAAAAAAGCACCAACTCTGAAAAGACATTCGTTCCTCGTGAGTTTGCAGCTGAGAGCAGCTGTCAAATCGAACAATGAAAATGTTACGTTTGAATCACAAGCGAAAATAATGCAACGCACCTGTTCTGTATGCCTGAAGTGTAGGAGTCATCCACTTGCAGATAAATTGACCCAACAAGTACACCCAACAAAGTTGCGGACAGGGCCTGCAAAAATCGAGGGCTCAAGTACGCTTTCCGACAAAGATCCCACCCTTCCTTCAAGAGGTTTCATCTGTTTTTGACTTTGAGAGCCAGGTACTTCCACCTTACCTGTGTTGCAAGTGTATGAGGGTTCCTGATCATGTTCTTGAACGTCCTTCGGCAAACAAGCAGCAGCTGAAGCAACGAGTTGCAATTGACGCACATCGAATATCACAATCATCTCACTGTTTGAGCACCAGGAATCGTTTTTGGTGCAGCAACAACGAACCTGCGTAGGATATGAGTTGGGGTACTTGATCCTCTGTCTTTTCTTGGATTTCTTGGTTTCAGCAACGGTCGAATTGCCGGCAATCATCTTCAGATCATCCAACAACCTGAGGACAGTGACACGTAGTGATTGGTGTGCCACAGCAAAGTCTTCCTTGTTCATTCAACTGGTTTGGAAAGCCTTTGAGAAATTTTGGAAAGCCATTGAGAAAAATTACTCACCCGTGATTTGCAGCCGAGTTTCTGAAGTTGTCCACGAGCACCTTCTGGTGGTTGGTGACGTAATCGTCGTTGTCGTGGCTCAGTTCAATGTCCATCATCAGCTCCTCGTCGTCGCTGTTGTAGTGAACACCTGCAGCAGAGGGGAAGGCTAAAATTCAGTCCACTGGGGACAAACGTCAATGACTCGACTGTGTTCTTTTCCTCTCTGTTTGTCGTGTGTCTCCTTCCTTCTCACCGTTTCCATTGCGCTTCGGAGACTCGTCGTCTTCGCTGGAGGAAGGCAGAATTGCTCCACTGACGATGTCCAAGAAAAAGTCTGAGGGATTGTTGTGGTCCTCGCAAGTATAGCCTGTAATGCAGACAGGCAGCGTCGTCAGTGAGCGTGACGTCATCTGAGCGTGACGTCATCGGTGAGTGATGACAACTCAGAGACACAGACAGATTGCACAAATGACAACAGACACAGGCCACATGTTGTGTCACCTATCTCTTGGAAGTAGCTGAGGGCTGAGTCCGTCTGTCCGTGGTAGACGCACTCGCCCCCCGACAGCAGAGTGACGCTGTCGAACAACTTGTAGATGGAGTATCTTGGTTGGTGAATGGAGAAGATGACAATTTTTCCTCGAGCTCCCAACCTGAAAAATAGTTTTGGGATTCTGTGAAGTCGACCTCGCCAAACTTCAGTGGTCACGTGCAAATCAAATCCGGCGAGTCGTGACTTCGGTCGGTTTCTCCAAGCCGGTCATTGAGGACTCACTTCTGCAGGAGGTGCATCACTGAATGTGCGGTGTACGCGTCAAGCCCAGTGGTCGGTTCGTCAAGAAACAACACGTTGGGTTGTGTGATCATTTCCATGGCGATGCTCGTTCGTTTCATCTCTCCTCCCGATATTCCTCGCTTCAGAGCCGTTCCAACCTGTGTGCCATTCAGAATTGCACTGCACGAGCGGTGACGCACTGACCAAAGCGATGCACAACACGTGTCAGTTCAACAGGGGCTTCAGCCGCGCATGCGCAACGAACCTTGGTGTCGGCGCATTTTGTCAGACCCAACTCTTCGATCAGCTCGGTGACTCTCTGTGTCTTGTCCTTGTTGCTCACTGAGCTCGACAATCGCAAGGCGGCGGAGAAGGCGATGTTTTCTCGCACGGTCAGCATCCCCATCAACACATCGTCCTGCCAATCAAAATGCGTCTTCTATCTCGAACAAAACGCAAGTGGAAACGGACCACATTTCAGAACACAAAGAGGTGACAAAACGAACCTGCACAACGTAGCCGACCATACACTTGAAGTTGTGTGGTTGTGGAGAACCGTTGACGAGAACTCGTCCGTACAGACGTGAAGGGTCCTTTCGTCCAGCCAGGCAGTCCAGCATTCTGTGAAACGAGAGGCAAGAGTTCAAACAAAGTCGAACATTGTGTGCTCACCGCAGTTCACGCAGTAAAAGCATGTTCAAATGCAGGTGTTCGTTGGAAACTCACGTGGACTTTCCACTGCCAGTTGGTCCGAGAATTGCGTTCATCCCAGGGTGAAATTTTCCACTGCAAAAAGATACGAAACAAACGTATTTTGATGTCTGAGCTCACGACACATTCACCACAGCTTCCTGCTGGATAACAGGAAAGCAGAGCTTTGAACATGGGCGCGTCGCGTCGCGAAGGGCCCAATCGCCGCTGCGCGGCAGTCGCCGCCAGTGTGTGTGTGTGTGTGTGTGTGTGTGTGTGTGTGTGTGTGTGTGTGTCTGGGGGGGGGTCAACACCAGCATCGATCACTTCTGGACCCCGGTGCCCACCCAGTAATCATGGTCACCGGCATGTCTCAGGAGATCTCGTGACCATGACTGTGGCAGTAGTGAGGTGAGGGGGGAGGGCGATGATCAAACCAAAGAAATCTTCAGTGGTCACCTTATGCCCCGAACCCGTGGTGATAAGGGCAATCGCTGCCACTTAAACCTGATATTTGTGCACAACACAGGTTCGATGCTCGATCAGAAGGACGCAAATGTGTGAAAATGAGTTTTGGACGAAATTTCGGACAGTTTCTTTGTTCAGACACGAGACTCACCTGACATTGTTCACAATGCACTTGTGACTTTTTGTCTTTTTGAAGCATCCTTTGACCGTCTCTATCCTGTACGTCAGACCGTGATACGTGAGGCTGCACTCTGACTTCTCCAGGGCGCTCGAGGCGGAACGAGCAGACCTCCCTCCAGGGGTGGAGGAGCAAAGCTGCTGATTCTGAAACTTTGTCTCATTTTCTGTATTTTGCATCAAACCTCCACCTCCGACGCTCAAGCCTCCCACAGATAAGGCAGTGGAGTCCTGGCTGACCGGCCTCTGGGTCTGACCACTCGTTGAAGGCGACACTTGGTAGAATCCACTGTCCGGCTCCTGCGAATCCTGACGGCTGCTTCTGTCTGGAACGCCCGCAACTTCCACTTCCTGCACCTCCATTTTCGCCGCTGCTGACTTCCTGCTTCAAATCATGCGGTCCTACTCAAGAGTCACAAGATTTGCCACAAATCTGCACCCATGCGCCCTCCATGCTTCACCTTCCTCTTTGTTTGGACCGCAATTTCCCTGAATGTCTGATGATTATTTCAGACGATCTATTGACAGATTTTACCACGCGATTTAGATCCAACATCAAGTGTGTTTCTTTTGCCGTCCAAAAATGACAATTCCAAATGCATAAACATTAAAAATATTTGCTATTGTCAAAACCAAAAAGTTACTAATTTGTGGAATGGGCGCAACATGAACGAAATGTGACAAATTCGTCCCAAATCTGTTCAAACTGTTTGCGGTTCAGAACGAGTGCGAAAAAGTCTGGATGGGGAGATGGGAACGTTGGTCTTCTTTATTTACAGTTTTCTGAGTATTTGAAGCACCAGTAACGTGAAGATGGACAAGATCCGTGTGCTGGAACTGTACAGTGGAATTGGAGGGATGCATTTTGCTCTGAAAGGCAAGATTAAGTGTTGTTCTCCTCATTCCGTGTGGGCGATAATAGAACTTCACACGACCGGCAATCACTTTCATGGCATGGATCTGTCACCAAATGGTACCAAGAATGATCAACAGTCCCAGATTCCACGTGTAGATCTACATCTAGTGACTTTTGACCAGTCGAAGCCCCTCCCCCAACGTTGTCAGCAGACACGTCCTGTCTGGCAATGCAGAAGGCACTCAATCTCGTAGTGAGCATGTGGACTGGTGCAGGCACGAGATGCAGAGCTCTGTCCGATGCCTGATACGGCTTGTCACCTTGCGGCTTCCACTTTGTTCTTTGCATGTGACTCGTATATGTGTGTGCAGCTTCGGGACGTTTGATTGATCGCAGGATTGTGCAAACACGAGCGCGTCTGAAGGTTATATGTAGTGATATCACAAACGATCAGTTGGGTATCTCAGGTGAGACTGGCCACGGTGGCGCGAATCTCTATATTTATTGAATGAACAGTGCTGCCACCTGTACCGCAATGGTTCAAATTCACAGCTGGTGTGTCACACCACACTCCTCCCCCACCAGGGGGGGGGGCTGGCCTCAGCCAATTAATTATATTCTAAATATTTTTATATTTAATTATTAC
>JAAUXT010034014.1_pt1 | contig 10680 bp, 12 predicted proteins | sample 7278171 | NCBI WGS metagenome assembly JAAUXT01 (sample SAMN14350112, study PRJNA611818) | marine sediment metagenome | isolation source: surface marine sediment (1.8m) | place: French Polynesia: Moorea | collected 2018-08 | reverse complement strand
CTGTATGGAACACAGTAACTGTCTGGACATTTAAACATCCATTGACTTGCACAATCTGTGTCCTGACAGTTTTGTAAATGCTTGCCATTTTCACAATACAGGAGAGACTTTGAATCTTTTGTCAAATTGTAAATGCATCTCTCCTTCTCAAAATAACACTCATTGTGCCCAGGATAGCACATGATTGCACCAGACTTAAAACAATCCACATGAGGTGGAGGCACATCACTGTCAAATTTCAAAATGTTCTCTCTGTATGTAAGACAACCTGGTGAGATTTGATTGCTGTACAGCTCAGGACACTTACAATTTGATTTCCTTGAACAATTCCTGGCACAAAAAATGCTGTTGTTAACCAGGAGCATGTTGGTGTGACAATAACAACCTGCCTCATCTGTTCCATCAATGCAATCAAAGACACCATCACACCTGCCCAATGTAGACACAAATTCTCCATTAGCACATGCCAGTATATTTGCATTTCTCTCTGCTAATTGCAAACAAATCTCACAAGCCAAAGATCTCAAATTAATGACTGTTTCATTGACAGTTGCAATATTTTCACAAACAAAATATTTTGTCAATGGCAATTGACAGCTCACTAATTTGAGAAAAGGCCTGACAGGATTGAAAAGGGAGAGAACATAGCAAAATGTTGCATTGCTTCTGGTGTGGATATTGTTCATTTCTTCAGATATTTTTGATACATTGGGATAAATATCATGAAAATAAGTTGTAACATTGTCACTGGTTGTGAACTTATTTTGGAACATTCTGTCCATGTAGATCTCATGGAAGGTTTTGACTTGGATGTCATGATACTCCCATGGAAAAAATACAACAGGATTCCTGTTGACCCATGCTCTTACATGCCCTGAAATAAAAAAATCTGTATCAAAGATTTGTTTCTGTATGGAAGAAAGTTGAACATGAATAATTGCACCCTGCACAGATTAACACATTGACACACAAGTGGCTTGTGATTCTGACAAGCAAAAGTAGACAAGAACCTTTCCCAAAGTCACCTGTTCAGAAAATAATTTCATTGAGTCTTGCTCTGAATCACCATTACTGACAACAAATATGATTGCTTTGAAGTACATACTTCCTTACCTTCTTCATCAGACCAACATAAAGTGCATATGTTGGTAAAATATTGTTATCTAGCAAATAGAATACAAGCTCCATTGTTGTTTTCTCATCTTTCAGTTGAGGCAATGTCATTCCATGTTTGTTGCACTGTTGAATTGCCAATGACCATGAAAATACATTTCTGGAAAAATTCAGCATTTTGATATTTTTATGAAACCTGAGGCGAGTCTTCAGATTATACTTGTTTCTTTTCCAAAAGTAAGAAAGAAATTCATGGGAACTTCTTCCAGGAGTCAGTTGTTTCAATGAAGAGTTTGTGAACAACTTCAAAGATGTTTCTTGAAAAACTTGATATCCCAGTTGAAATGCTATGCTCCTATTCAGAAGTTTGAGATCAAGTACTGTGGTTGTTGTCAAGTAGACACAGGTTTCATCAAGGATAATGTGTTTGTGTTGAAGACAGAAGGGAGGCAGCATAGGGGCCCCCTTATAAATGGAGCATGCAGTGATCTTGTCTGCAAGTGTCTTGTTGCAGAATCTGGATGCGGGACTTGTGGTGAACTCCAAGCACCCAAAAACAGGGGTGGAGCCCTCTTGACTTCTGTGGTTCTTGAATGTGATGGACAAAGTCCACAAACTTGATGTCTGATTTATTGTCTTGAATTCAATTGGTGGTTTTAGTACCAGGTATTCCTTAGGTACTTCCACTTCTGCTTTAGGTGTCACACCATTAAATGAGCAAAGTTCATTGATTTGTTCCTCACTTATTTCTGACCAAGCACTTGAATTCTCTGTGATTTTGATATCAAGATGACAATTGATGTGGTAGATGGTAGAACTGACCCAGGATTGAGAACCTGACACCCATGTGGGCCTGCCTATGTGAGGTCCAGACTTAAAGTCAAAGGTGGCAAAAGCTCTGATGTTAACATCTAAACCATAAGCAAATTCCACTGCTCTTGTGTTCACACTTATTGGAGTAATAGCTCTTGGATACTCTACCAGGATGTGATATTTGTTAGTCCATTTTGGAGACACACTGAAATCTGTTTGGATGCTGTTTTTTGTGCCATGTGTCTGGCTGATTGATAACAGTTGTCCTTGATAGTATGAGAGCTTAAGATGGTCATAAGTGTTTGCCAATGTAACATTGAGAGAACCATTGAACTTCTGTTGTAGTCTCAGGTATGATCTGTACATTGGGCTTGGGTACAAGAAGACCAAATCTTCCCTGAAAAGCTTATAATTGTGTATGGTTTCAATCCTGCTTGTAATTTTTCCAAACCCAGGGATGATGTGAAAAAATTGTAGAGTTACACAGCTATTTGGTGGCACATTGTAATCCAATGCTCCATCTAAATAGTCTTCCAACAGTATATTGAAATAAATGACATCCTCTCCCAATCGCTCATTCCCTGCAATGAGTACCACAAGAGAGAGCCATTTTATTCTGGAAATAACAGACTTATTTGTCAATGATAACTCATAAATGCCAAAATTTTACAGAAAGAGGTTACTCTCATATTGTTGAACAACCATCAAGTGAAAAACTGTTGGTAAAATTGTTGAAGTGTGGGTGCAGCTTTGAAAGTTTTCAGTAATGGTGTTCAATCATACAGCAATTGCATGGCACATAGAGGAACAATAATTTGTATCTGTGGCTGCTTATTACTTACTCATACGATATGGAATTCCTTTACATTTTGTGGATGTTGCAGTTGCTTCCATTGAAACATGACTGTACTTCTCATATGAATAGACAACCAGCAACAAGCCATCCTCTCTGTGACCAACAATATTCATCATGATCTTACCCAGAGTCTCATTTTTATTCATTTCAGAGGTATAATTGTCACAAAGATACTGTACTTCTTTCAAATCAGGTCTTCTGAATACACTGGCATGTTTGTCAAATGATGCTGTATCATAAAGATGCTTTATTCCAGCTTCTACAGCAACACCACCATACAAACAATTTTGATATCCAGTATCTACAAAATCTGGACCACTGTATGTCACCTTACTGATTGACAAGTTGATAAAACCATAGTCTGATGTCAAGTTGTAAATACAGTGCAGATTTCTTGAATTTTGCTCCAGATAAACTCTGTATGGAAATGTTTTAGAACCATAAATTCTTGACAATTCTTTGGTGCATGGAGGCAAAACAACTTTGCCTTTCTCAGGTATTGCAGTGCTCTTGATCTCCCTTTTTATACCAATATAGGTAATTGTGTGTGTTTTATCCAAGTAATAGCACTGCCAGGATCTGACATTTGTTCTAATTTCAACAAAAGCTTGAAATGTTGACATGTGGACCCTAACATTCCCCTGAAGAAAAAAACTCTTACTATGTGTCGCAGGCCCATCATACCAAAGCGTACTGTTCCATACATGCCCAAAGACTTGCAATCTGTCAAATACAGATACCACAATCCTGGTTGAGATAACAACCAGTCTTGTTTGCCAAACATATTGCAAAGATAAGTAGCCCATTCTGTAAATTGGATGTGTTTGATTTGTAACCATTCTGCTGTCTGTGACTTGGTATGTGAAGCTAACTTTGCCTACATGAGGTAAAACATAGATTGTAAGTACAGAATGAGTGTCCTGTGATGCAATTGTTGTGGCTGGTCTTCTCCCTCTCAACTGAAAACAAAATCATAACATTTGTCCACACAAGTTTAAAATAGCAAGAATTATTGCTCCTTTTCTTGCCCATAAGCTGGCCTCACAAGGTGTGTGAGATAATTCAAGTTGGGGCCAAAAGCAAAGAACAAAGAATTCAACCCCTGATGCCATAATAACTGTCCATACAAGATTGAAATTTGACCCTCGGGGTAAAATGCCAAAGCAGGACAAAATTTGTGCAGTAGATCTGGACCTATGTGGCAGTGGCCTCAACTGGATTCATTTGTTTAAGTGTAAGTGTCATCCTAATTTTACCCACCCACATTCCAAATATGGTGGTGCTGTTGGAACCATGTCCCTTTTGGTTAAACATGGTTTCCACCAACCTGGGGAAAATCCAATCCAAGAGACAAATGTGTGCATTTGATCTTCTGAGACACAAGCAAAGACATAGACAAAACAACAAACAAAAATACTGAAATCTTCTCACCAGAAAGCAATTTCTGAAGTTTCTCAAATCACTGTAGCAGCTTACATTCATGTTGAAGAATTGAGCAGCCTCATATTTATACATCAAGTCAAAGTGCAGAAAAGTGACATTAATCCTCAAAGAAATATGTGTTTGGAAACTGTAGGCCAAACCTCTGAGCATGTGTGCAGAATCCATCACAAAATATTGTGGGAACTTGACTGGACATGAATCTGCCCAAACCAGCTGGTTCATGAACATTGATTTGACTTTTGTGAATCCTAAACTGGAGTTTATGTTTGCCAGTAATTCACTTGTTACTGTCCTGAAAAAGGGATGATGGGGAGGCATTCTTATGTCAGTTATCTTTGCCTTGGTGAAGTCAAAGACTTTAAGTGGAGAACAAGTGGTTGCCAACATTCTCTTGTATTTCTGGCATGTTGATGAACATTTTACAACTGTGTTCCACATGCAATGAAATGAATGGGCTCTGTGTATGCCAGACAAGCAGGACATCAGGGATGTAAGAATATGTGCCTCCACATACAGAAACCAAGGCTTTTCATGTGTCACACTTGCAACTGATATTGTTTTGGGTTCATACACAAATTGTCCTTTGGAAGTGACAATATCATACAGAAACCAAGGCTTTTCATGTGTCACATATGCAAGTGATTTTGGAACAGTCCTTGGAGTAATTATGTCTGACAGTACATATACAAGTGATGAATAATCCAAAAAAATAAGGTAAATTGTTCTTGGTTGCATTTCTCACACCACCCTCTGATTCTGAATTGGTAAAGTCTAGCAGCCGATTCCTCACATTGTACAGAATGAAGCAAGCATTTACCAAATTGAATCAACAAAATTTGGGTATTTTGATCATACCAGAACACACAAAGTGTTCAGTCCACAAAAAAAACTAACACAAACCGTTGCCTGATAATTTGCAGGAAGAACTAGAGGTTTTGGGGTTGTACAGCAACCCTACAAATGCACCTTCAAGTTTGTGACACAGTGAATTTTTTTTTAATTTCGCCAAGCAAGAGAGGGTGTGTCCAACCTAGGGTCTCTCACATTTTGCCATGCTACTCTTAGAGTCACTCAAAAATGTTTTTTTTCCAAATAGATTGTTTTCCACTGCATGACTTTCAACTTCAAACCATTGTACAACTTTCATGAGGTACATTCCTCACTTTCAGGCACAATGAGATTGGAATTTTTGGTTTGGCAGGAATTGTAAGGCAAGCCGAACACTTTCATCCACTGGAGTTTGATGTTATCAAAAGGAGATGAGCTGTTTATTGTTCTTGAGTAAAATGTTCAGCGTTTGGACTTGAAGGTAACAAGGTACATTTGTTTCTGCTTTTTTGTGTGAGTGACATACACACCCCACCATCCCCAGTCACAACACCTGAAGTTTCTCTTCCAATACAGAAAAAGCACAAATAATCTCTCTGTCCAAGGGTCTCAGCGAGAAACATAATCATTTTCACTTGTTTGACAACTTTGTTTCAGAAATACTTGCAAATTTTAGCCCAACGTCAAACCAAGTGAAGAGCTTCAGATGAAACCATTACACGGAAAGAAGCATATGTGCTGACACCAGAAGACACAGTGGGTTCACAGAACTACACTGCACCAAATTTTTGGACATTCAAAGCCCGCTCTCCAGTTCACAAGACGCAACACTGCACCACCAACATGCCGAAGTGAAAGTTGTATTGTCAATTGAGTTGAAACTTGCCGGCCAACCCAGACAAATTTGTATCTTTAGTCCCATTGAGACAAAAAATACTCTGTATGAAGTTACGATTCCCAGCTGCACCATTAGAATTGTCAACAAATCCATGCATGCTCTAGAGCAGTTCTTCTGTTAAGTTCCCAAACATATTGAGAAAATACTATCAACAAACAAACATGTCCAACAGGTAGACAAATGCTAAACACAACAGGCCACTGTACTGATAATGTTTTGCAGAAAGCTTGAACACAGTTGTGTGTCAGTTGGGATCCAGGCAGGATCATGTGTCTGAACCCTGTACCTGCTGCAGATTCACAAAACAAGCAGCACACACTGTAACCTTTGTGCAAAGCACCCATCAGAATCAAATCCTGGTAGACATGCATGCATCCATCATGACATCACAATTTTCCACAGTACCTCATTGTTTCCAAGCCTGCACCTCATCTGATACAGCCTGACAAATGCTTGTACTTCACAAAATTGTGTTCTGTCTGCATCAACTTGGCTTCTCCAAAGGAGAATAATTAAAGTTTCATCTTGCACTCAAACTTGCAACAATCTTGACTGGTTATTTTCATGGTCGCATGGTCTCTGCCCATGAGTCAACATGTTCATCCAGTAAGGTAACAAAATCCCTGAATCTCCCATATGACTTCTCATATGTGAGCTTTGTTGACTCAGAAATGGACCAACTCTTTATCAATTCACATATTCTGTGCAGAGCTTCCACAGAAACTGGGGAACTGGAGTAGGACTTCAGTTTGCCTGGGGTTCCATCTGGAAAAATTGATCAAATTTGAGTCAACTCAGTGTGTATGCTGTGACATTTTTGATCCCTGGAATGTGTTGAACCGTGAGTTTTACATTATTGGAAAGACTGAAGTACACCAATTCTCAGATCAACTGGAGTAGGACTTCGGTTTGCCTGGGGTTCCATCTGGAAAAATTGATCAAATTTGAGTAAACCCAGTGTGTCTGCTGTGACATTTTTGATCCCTGGAATGTGTTGAACCGTGAGTTTTACATTATTGGAAAGACTGAAGTACACCAATTCTCAGATCAACTGGAGGGAATTTGGACATGAGGAAGTCTGTTTGTTGACCATGGTAACTGCTGCTTCATTATCATTATGAATGATGATATGCCGGTTTTGGTATTCACCTCCCCAGACAACAAATGCCAAAATGATCCCAAAGAGTTCCAGACAGCCAATGCTCCGGCCTCTGCCCAGACACTTGATAAATTCACTTTTTGATTGTTTTGAGATCTATTTTCCTTTCCATTATGCACCTACTCCCAAAGAAGTGTTCCCTGATGCATCTGTTTCAATACTGGATAAGATGGGATCTGCTTGGCTGAAAGGCATCCATCTTGGGATGTCAGTCAGAAAACTCTTCCACATCCTCAAGTCATTGAGGTGCTCAGCAGTGAGTGACAGGTAGTATTTTATCCTTTGTGCAAATAGGGCGTACAGAGCATAAAGTTTGTGGACAAAAGGCGAGCAACCCAGCTGGGGTTCTGACTTGATCAGCTTTGAGTTTTCTTTTTTTTGATGGCCATCTCCAGCATACCAATAACTAAGCTGACTTTAGCCTCTGGGATTCCAACCCTTCTCCTGAGTGCATCCAGGAGACCCCAAAACCTGATCACTAATGTGGGACCCTCAGTTTTGTCTTCTACATTTGTAAGACTGAGCTTATCACAAGTGTTGGCAAACATATCCATTTGGAATTGAACTCTGTCGTTTGCCCCATCAACAAACAGGAAATCATCCAGGTAGTTTTCAAGTTTATACTTGGTCAAATTTTGATGGATGAATGCCAATGCATTTGAAAAGCGTGAATAGTGTGCACAGGTGATTGAGCTTCCAACAGGAAGAGCCTTATCCACAAACCAGAATTTTTTCCTTTGTCACTGGTGATGGGCCATCATCACGAGCAAAGACCAATCATCAGGATGAATGGGCAGTTATCTGAAGGCACTTTTGAGATCAGTTTTGCCTAACCAGCACTTGCCTATTTTGCTAAGTATCTGTGAGCTAAGTTTCACTGCATGTGGAAAGTTTTCGTACTTGACAGTTGCTTTGTCTGCTGGAGTGTTCACATTGACGGATTCACCATGAGGATGGCTGAGGTCGAAAATCGTCCTTGTTTTATTGCTTCCCTGTTTGGGCACCAGCCCAAGTGGTGACTGTTGGAAAAAATTGAATGGAGAGTCTGCAAAAGGGCCTGCAACATGGCCTGATGCCACATCAGCCATGAGCTTGTCCCAAAGATCAGCTGGGTACCCTAACTTTGGTTTTGAGTCCTACACTCCAGCTGGGTGTGTCTGACTGTCTGATGCCATGATCATATCCATGTTTCACCAGAACAGCTGAATAGACTATAAATTGAATGCTTCAGCCCATGTGTCATAGCAGTCCACTTTCTTGCATTCAGTCTTTTCATCAACAGGTTCATATGTAAGATCATTGTCATGAACCTTGTCTTTGGCCAGCCTGAATCCCTGCTTGGAAGGATCAGTCTTCAGTTTAAATTTGCCCTTGAGCAGCATAATCAGGTCAAAAAATTCAAAGTTGATGATCCGCTCAATCACTTTCTTGTCAAGGTGAGAGTACATGCAAGTTTCAGATTCCATGTTGAAGACCACAATGAATCTCCCAATCTGGCCCATAGTTTGCTCACCTTGCAGGAGTTCTGACCTGAGAAACCGTGAAATTCTGCAGCTGGCTTCCCAAACCACCCAGGACTGCCAGTTCCAGTGATTCTTCTAGCACCTCCATCTCTTGAAGACTCCCACTTGGACCTGAATTGAAGCGAACACTTGAGTTGGTGGAGTCTGGAGAAATTTGCCCACTCATTCCTGGTGTCTGAGTTTTCAGATACATGTTCATCATTTCCGTGAGAACACTAGTTGCACTGTTTGAGATATTCAGGTCCTTTTCAGCTCAGTCTAATTGCTGTCACAACAGATCAAGCCTGGATTCCAGAGATCTATCTCTGGACTGATTAAATGATGTTTCAGCAGTGGGACACTCAGTCATGTCCATCAGTCTCTCAGGAATCATACCTGCACAAAGGAGTGTTTCGTTCCCTTTCCCTGGTTCGGCTCTGCCACCTTTTGTTGCCCTTGTTCACTGGGTGCAGTTCTGCTCTCCAGGATTTCCCTTCTCCTCTCTTCTCTGATGAGCTGCTCCTGTTGTGGTGACAACCTTTGCTCTCCAGTCACTGCACTCACCCCACCCTGCAGTGTCTGCAGCAATGTTTCAACATTATCACATACTGTATGGATTTGTTACCCGGCATGGCCGATTTCCATGTCAACAATTGTTTCCACCTCTTCAGTCAAATACTCAATCTCAGAATTTACCCTGGGTGATCTTGATGATCTGACTGTACTGGATCTAGGAGTGTGTACAATTCAAATCCATGGTCTGATTGATCATCTTTGACTTGTCAGGTTCTGGCAGCAGCAACCATGAAGATTTATCAGGTTCTGAGTTTTGAATTCATCAATTGCTGAAAAAGGTTTTTCGTGGTAAACTTCTGTTCATACAGAAAAATCTCAGTAGAACCTCCATGTTGTGTGAATCTGCTCTCCTCAATTCCGACCGAGTCCCATACCACTCATGCAAATCTAGGAATCAAACTCAAGCCATATGCTCAAGTTGCTAGCTAACAGCCATAGCATTTATTATCAAATATGACATAATAAACTTCAATCATAATCACAAGTACACAGGTTTATGGTGCCAAAAGCCCAATCTCAGGCAACTGGCCTCAAGCATTGATATGCCTTTCTTTTACACTCAAGCTGAGTTCAAACCAGTTGTTATGCAACATTCCAGATGGCTCTGTAATATTCACTTTGATGCAATACATGATATAATGATGTAGCAACAGTGATTGTTGTGATCAGTGTCAAGGTCATATGATGCAATGCTGGTCACAGGCATCACACCAGTCTGTTGTCTTGCAGGCTGGAGTAGAGTCTGTTACATGACAGTGGTCTAATCACCTCAACAAAAGGAGAGATTTTCATTGATCTTGATAGAAAATTTGAATGGAGGTTTTGAATAGTGATTTATGATGCAGCACCCCCTCCCCCATTGGTATGACCATCAGAAAACAAGAGTTGAGCAATCCAGAAAGATCCCAGGGTTCATTTGTGCAGTTCTTGCTTCACAGATTACACAGAAGGTCAAGGCACTGATGTATCCTGTCTTTGGCGTTCACTCTCGGTGATGCAGTGGGAAAATACTCCTCAGAAGGAGAAAGAGAAATAGTTTTTCTTGCTGAAATAAAACAGGAAACTTGTTTTGACACTTGTTACAATTTTGTCAGTGTTATATTTTGCCATGATGGGCAACAAGCAAGTTTTCAGCAAAATAAAGAGTTCTGAGGCATGCCTTCAGCAGTCATCACAAAGAAATGTGAGAACCCTCTGTTTGTTTCTCTCAAAATATTTTTGAATGTCTGAAAGATTAAATATGATTGGGTTCAGGGCTGAATTAATTGGTAAAACTACCAGAGTTATTATATAAAGCCAAACTACTGGAAACTTGTCAATAAAACATGACACCAGGAAAAATACAGCTGAAGGAATCCAACATATAGCATTGCTGGCTCCTGCAAGAATAACATGTCTAGTCATAGTCCTTTGCCTTTTCAACATCATTTCTTCACTGACAACTTGTGATGACTTGTTCAGAGTGAGCATTTTGAAGTAGATTATCATGATT
>JAAUXT010124304.1_pt1 | contig 10683 bp, 8 predicted proteins | sample 7278171 | NCBI WGS metagenome assembly JAAUXT01 (sample SAMN14350112, study PRJNA611818) | marine sediment metagenome | isolation source: surface marine sediment (1.8m) | place: French Polynesia: Moorea | collected 2018-08 | reverse complement strand
CTTCACCTTTTGCCACCTCACAGAAAGAAGGAGTGGAGTTGTGTGACCCAACTTTTGTGGTTGATAGAGAAGAACACTGCACATCAGATTCTTCAGAAAAGTTGGCAAAATTATGTTTCAGAAACATGTGAGAAGGCCACGGAAATTGCTCCGTGGCAAGTTGCTTTCCCACGTAAAAAATGGCGATTCTCAGACCGGGCGTCAGACCGCGCGTAGTCCTCGCACGTGTTGCACCTAAAACTCTCTATTGCGGCCGGGAGCGACGACGCAGCGCCCAAAGGCAGAGACGCAGGCGCACAGCGCTGCTGGTACGTCGGGGACGCGGCAGTCTGAGGCTGAAGTCTGTCGTTTGAAGCAAGGCGATTGAATAAGACAGCTGCCTGTGTGATTCTGCCTTGGAGGATGTTTCGTCATCAAAACGCTGCATCATTTTGAGAACCTTGAGAACCCGATTCCCTCCCTGGATGTCGATGTTTGAAGGGACATTGAACACGGGGCTGCGTCTACCCTCAGATCTTCTGTTTGTGTCCTGGAGCTTGAAGCACTGGAACCCAGATTTTTCTTTGAAGGTGTCCCGAGCAGTATGAATTCGAAGACACTGGTTGCAGCCAGAAGCAGCATCAGCCGGAGAAAGTTGTTTCCGCGACGGATTTCCAGCACCAATTTTAGACTGCGGAGACAGAACATTTGTTGTTATGTACGGGTGTTCAGACCAGCAGCGTTCCGGAATCGTTACACAACATTGTACGCGCGGGGAACGCCTCTGTTGATGAGGCTTGTTTGGTCGCAAGGCCTTCTGTGAAGCGGGTTTGGAGATCCTTTCAGGACTGTCATCTTGTCAGCGTGAGCAGTGTGTCTGCCTCATGAGAGCGTCGCGTTGTCGCGCTGGTGTCAGGTTGCGTTTTGATGAACCCTGCACGGTGGAATGCAAACAGTGGCGTCATTATATCCAACTGAACAAACCTGGAAACGCGCTTTGATTGTATCCCCACCGCGTGTGAACAAAGCAGAGACAAAGGAAATTTTGTGGGATTGAATAAATCCAACAGTGGTTGAGTGGCGTGGAACATCTGCAGAGGTTCTTTTGGAACGAGACTTGAGACCGTGCGCCAATGTTTGTCCGCTGTCTAATGACCAACTGATCATTGAGAAAAACCATCCACGGCGACTGGATTGCAAAACAGTATGGCAGTGTCACCTGAGGCTTCCAGTTTCATGTTTGAGAAAAGCGTGCAGGCAAATTTGCATCAAACAGCTGCAAAACCCAGCCTCTCTTTCGCGGCGTCGAAAATGCTGGAGAAGTGTCTTTTTCGTGTTCCGCGAACTTCATCCGCGAGACACAAAGAACCACGGAAATTGTTTTCCGGATCAACCGGAGGCTCAGGACGCCTCAGAGAGGTTCAAATTCTCACGCTGGGAATGAAAACCCTGCAGCAGGAGAGACTTGTCCTCTTCCTCTCGGCAGCCTTGTCCACGTCATGTCTGTCAAGGTGGCGGCTTGAGCTTCTTCAAGTGTGAATTGATTTCAAAGACGAATGCGAAAGCACCGAAGGACCCCGGTGTCGTCTGAAGAGATCGACTCTGTTCCTTCCGAGAGTTGATCCGCGGAGTTCTGCGGTTCGGATGGAACTATAAGGAGACTGCGAGGTCCCTGTGAAGTGCAGCATCTGAGAGGGTCGAGGGCTGCGGAAACTGAAGGCAGTGCACGTGTTGTGATCAGCATTCTGCACGTCGCTCGGAGCCCTCACCCACGTGGACACCGAGCGATGTTGGAGGCGCTGAAGCGAGCGGAAACGGATGTCCTTCACAGGTCACGGCTCTTAGCCCCGTGCGCTCCCTCTCCCCGCTCCTGAGCCTGCTGTCCCTCGTGCTTCTCTCAAATAGAGGGAAAACAAGTTGTCAGGCCCTGGATGAGAAACAGTTCACTCTGTCCGTAGGTTCATCACCTCAATACTGTTTCATCGAACATGCACGAAGCTGCGGGGAACGCAGGGCCACCTGTCCTGAAATCAGGTCATGTTGGGGTTGTCATGGATTCACGAGGGGTCAAAGTGGCCTTCGATCACAGTTGTGTTCAACCTCCCATCTCGCTGTCCACAAGACTCTGGCTCTTGTCCTGCTGCTGCAGAGATGAAAACCCCGACTGAAAGAGACCGTGATTTAGCATTTGGGAAACACACAGCAGAGCACAGGTGTTTGTGTGTGGGCAGGTGGTTGCTTCAGACCCTGAGAGCAGACATGCCACTGCAGCCTTTGTGCTTCGAAAGAATTGCACGGATTTCACCGAGTCCTGATTACGAGCTGCCACTGAATCAATCCTGTCGCGGACAGTTTTAGTTTTTGTAACAGACGCGCACAACTCACAAGTCGACAGATGATTGTCGCTGTGGAACAGGGCTAATGGAGGCCGTCCACTCGCACTGAACCGCTCTGCTTCAGTCCGGACGCGGAGTCGTGTATCCGGAGCGAACCTCATCAGCGGCGCTGATAGCGCGAGATGCGCCGCGTCCACAGACGACCGCGGCCATTGATGGCGGACCACACAGGCTGTCCGTCCATATTTTATCCGTCTGCAGGGACCAGGCTTTTCCCGCGGATGATACGGCTTTCCCGTTGCAGTTCTGTGAGGAGTAGACTGAACTTTTCCGAACACAGCCCAAATTGCCTGAAGCATTATGCTTCACGCATGTCCGTCCCGCTGTTGGGCTGCTCCACTTCATGCAGAACGAGGGCTCTTGTCCACTCCGTGGACTGTGGGCAATTTAGGCCGCTACTTGATGTTGAATATCAAGAGGCAATGTTCTTCGACACAAACATCCTGATATTTGCTGCACAAATATTCACAGTCCCGCAGAAGGCGGGAGCCTCCGTGGCTTCTTCTGCTCCCATTCTGTATTCATACAACAGAATTACTGCGAATATTGGTCAGTGGACAGTCATAAAGCAACGCTACAGCGAGTGGAGGAACAAGGCAATCTCGGCCACGCTCCACCGCTGTTTGCTCGGTGCTCGAGGCCAGTGTGGATGAGGCAGAATTCTTGATCATCATTGTATTTTATTCATCCTCTGTGTTGCAGCTGCATCAACTGCGGCGAGCATTTGTCATTCATGAGAACACCATTTGAAACTCACGCAGTGATTCCAGCATGTCAAACATGGAGCCACGGGGTTTGCTACAGACGAAGCATTTCCCTGACTTCTCCTCGGTTTCCTTTGCCTCTGTGAGTCACTGTACGGCAGCAGCGGAGTCGGAGCCCCGCCGCCCTGCAGGGAACAGGCGCAGAACAATGAGGCTAATGACGCTGACCTTCTGGGCTTCACCTGTGCAGCGCAGACCGGAGAAGCTCCCGGGGGCGGATCCGCGGTGAGACCGACCCTCACCGGACTCCTTCCCAAGTTCCAAGATCAAACGTCTGTGCGCACCGTCGCCAAGGACCAACACGGATGAAAACGTCAGGCAGCAAATCCAGTCGGGATAAGTCGCGCAGCTACTCAAGGCTTTTCATTGGAAAGGACACATTTTGTCTGGATCCGCCGCTGGCTGCTGTCTCGCTCGTTGGAGGTGATTAACTTCCGTTTTTCCCCGCTGACCCGTCGTGCTCGGAGTGATCCGCAGCTCCTGCGCTGCGTTGTCTGGACAGAAGCAAGTGTCTCAAAATGTCAGCACAAGTTCCTTGGGACCGCAGGCACCGAACTTGAAAGACGAGCACAACTCATATCCATGCACAGCAAAAGAGGCCTTCAGAGCTTGACAACTTGTGGATGGGTCTTTTCTGGTGACAAATGTGGATAACTTTGATCGTTTGTCCCGCATTGGTCACATTGAGCGTTGCCTGAAGGAGTGTCGTCCACCACAAAGCGCATCACTGCAGTTCGCCCTCTGTCAGCAGGCGCTGCGAACGGTGGTTGGCGTGTGGCCCCCTGCAGAAGCGGGGCCCTTGTCTGCTGCAGCTGCCGTTGTCTCCTGCCGACCGGCCGTCACCTCTGGCCAAATTGCAGTTTCCTTGCAATGTTCTCTCAACAATCATGATTTCTCTTGGGGAATCAGCTCAGCATCCAACAACACGGCACGAAACGTGGGGAGGGAGCACAGGTGAAGAGAACGCCATGCAGAATCAGTTTCGTTGTGAATCTTTCTCCGTTGGTTCGTTTTTCTCAGTGACATGACACGCGATCATTTATCTCGGGATTCGTCTTGTGCCTCACAAAACATCAGATCGCGGGTTGAGCGTCAAAGCTTTCAGAGCGTCAGTCGGTGCCAGCGAAATTGGTTTGTCAAGGAACGTGACACTTGACTGAAAAGACACATTTTGAAACTGATCCCACATTTGGTGTGATTTCTTGGATTGAATCCAAGGAGCTTTTCACTTGAATTTCACCACCAAACAAACCGGTGATGAAAGTCAAACATTCGCCGTCACCTCTGAAAGGAACAGACTGTTTATCATTTTAATGCACCAAGGAAATTTTCTGAGGCTTTTGTGACAAAAGGTGGAAGGATTGAGAAAGACATTCACCTGAAGTGGCAGCCTACGTTTCGCCTAATAGGCAACAAATTTCCGCCTTCACGGTGAGGCTTCAGTATTTGCATTGATCATTGTTGCAGCTTTGTGCGGAAAAGATTTGGATCATGTAGCTCAAGGACAGACATCTGTAGAGAAACAGGTTGACGAAACCGAGGCTCAGGCCTGCTGCACACGCGATGCGATGGGTCGTTTTCTGTACAAACTATTGATCACTGTCGTCTGTGTGATGAACGCCCACACGCAGAGTTGCGCAGGGACACAAAGTGGATCCTGTTCAGTGTGAAGCAGGCCTCTCAGGTCACTGCCGTTCACTTTATTGCGTGTTGATCTGTCAGGTGCATCTCTAATTGCCAGTCTCCAAACAACCATTTATCGTTTCTTTCCTCATGCACGTTATGACTGCAAAGTGACAACAGCTCATATGGAAAGTTGAAGATCAGAAGCAACTGAATTGCACCTTGTGCGGCAAGTCTCGAGTCTATTTCGAGCGCGTCAACAGTGCGACGTTCACAGTGCGAGGACTGGGGAAATCTCATGACGAGCAGTTCTCAGGCACCACAAAAATCACCAACTACGAGGGAGGTCTATCTCCATAACTTTGCTCGCATTTCACGCAAAGCTGAACAAAATTGCCTTCATTTTTTAAAATGTTTATTGAGATGCATCTCTCGACTGGTTCTGTTCACAGATCTGTGATTTATAGCGACCGAACATCTTAGTACAAACCAGCGCCCCGTGGGGATAATTCCACTCCCTGCGCCCCGACGGCGATCTGCGATTGCCTTAATATCTCGGTTTTGTTCACACCCCTTGAGAGGAACTGTTGACATGGAAGGGATCGTTTCATCTGCAATTAGCACTCGAATTTGGCTCCAGGTCTCCCTCCGCTAACAAATTGCCCGCAGATGGAGATTGATTGAGAGAAAAGTTGGAAATCCTGCCAAGTGCAGAGACTGAGGCCTTGGCGTCAGTTTGAGGTCGCGAGAGCTCGAAGCAACCTTGGGGTCAGAAGGCTCTTGCAGAGCCACGACGTCAGCGTTCAAGGGTTGTTTCAATGTGAGAAAACTGAGACGAAACTGTGGAACTTGGAAGTGCTCAAAGTGATTCTGGCTTCGGTTCAACAAGTCGTTCTGAATGGTTCTGTGCACGCCCCCTCTGCCTCAACCCTTCACCCTTCACTTAACCATTTGAATTTTTCCGAGCTTCAAGGACGGTGAGGCAGCCTGTTGGCCTCGCGTTCCTTGTGGCTTCGAGCAAAGTGTCATTGATGGGAATATGGAGACATTGAAGTCGCCCGCGAGTCCTGTACGAGTGAGTCATCTGCAGGTGCGCGTCGCAGCAGCGTCGATCGGATCGCAGGACGACAGTCGAGCTGCTGAGGTGGACCAAATGCTACAGAAAAGTGGTTGAAGTGATGAAGTGGGAGAAACCAACGCAGTGTGATCCCGGTGCGACTCACTCACGCGAACACAGATTTTATACCCCAGTCAAGACGTACCAGTTCTCGACACCCCGTTCTGAAGGTTTTATGACAACGTTTTCGATGTTGGTGTCAATGCTAGAAGTTCAAATTGCACATTTAGTTTGGAAGGGAACTTGAAAACTCGAATTAAATCTCAATCATACAGAATGAGCTTCTGTGCTTCGTCCCCTAATTCGTTGCACACACAGATCCATTTGTAGCGTGAAGCCTCTAATCCGACTAAACATTTTCGGAGATCCCTGTGTGAGGAATAAGAGTACAATCCGCGGCTGTATTCAACTCTTTATCAATATTTGTTCTGCTGTTGACACTGGGTTCTTTACAATTGAACTCCCTCAAGTCCCAATATCCGCACTCTGTACCTGGGCCGTTTGACTTGCGCGACCCTGTGCTGAGGGTCCCATGAATACCAATGACTCCCTCCGAAGGGACTCGGAGACTCGCAATTCAAACAGCCTCGTGTTTGCTCGGGAGGTAACGTGAGGGTGCTTTGTGCGGACAACTCTTCATTTTGCTTTGAAGTGAGAAATTTGTTCGCCTCTGTTTGACGTACCATCGTGAAATGTCGAACTTCCCAGTCGAAGGAGACTTGTGCTCAACTTTTTTGCTTCGCTCCTGGTGCTGATGTCGCTTGGCGCTTTGGTCCAAGACAACCGATGCTGGTTCTTCAGACTTTTGGTTCGGCTGGGAGTGAGTTGAAGGCTCAGCCTTGTGGTGTGCTTTGCTGCCCACGGGAGATCCCTCACACTTTTCAAAGTTGAATGCCTTCCTGATGTTCGTGGCTTCAGAAGGGACGGTTCAGTCAGGTTCACTTCAGCACCAAGAGACTTTTGTCAAATTTCCGCTTCATCAGCAACAAAAAGTCAGAGTTGGAGTCCCGCCCCCTACCAAGCTCCCTCACTTAAATTTTGGATCCGCTGGCAAACGAGATCGGCTGAAAATTTCGATCAAGGACAAAAAGACGTGGCATCTTCACCTCAACCTACAAACGCTCCATTTGCTAATGAGGTGCTATGAATTGTGTCGCGAGTCTCACAGATGGCTGCCTGACATCGATACTCCCAATTAGGAGATTTTACTTCATTGATAAGTCCATATTAGTGCGATAATGACGAAAAGCTGTAACAGAAAAGTCAAGATATTCATCTGCAAACACAGCTGGGGTTGCGCACACAGTTGTTTTACTTGCAAAATTTATTTCAATTTTGTCGCACAACACCCGTTTGGTCAGGTGTTTTCTGATCTGTCTCACACAGAGATTGAAATGAGTTTTTTTGATCCATAATGCATCTGTGTGAAATATGTCTCTTTCCATGAATGGAGAGGAGGCGGGAGGCGACGTCTCGTGTCCCCTGCTGCATCTGCCACGTCGCGCTGACCTTTGTTCAAACAATCAGTTCGCTTGTACAAGTTTAGTGGTGTACAGTGGATAATAAGTCTCATTTGGTGACTTCATTACTTCGTAATTACCTTCGCGCGCGGAAACGTCCCCAGGGTGTTGGTTTTTACGACAGCTGCCAAAAATGCATTTGCTATGAGTGACAAACGTTGTACGCGAGTCGTTGATGAGCTATTCGGTGGTTTGTTTTGTGTGAGAAGAACTAATGTGTTTTGTCTTCGTCGGGACACAAAGTGATCGTCTTTCAAAAACATGTTCGTACCGTGCTTCTTGAAACCACCTCCCGCTATTTGGTCATTTTTGTGGTGCTGGTCGATGCGTGCATTTTGATCCAGTAGAAGAGCGAGTGATTGTCTGTATTCGTGTGGGCCGCTGAACAACGGCCATCACTCGATGCCATACAGAGTTGTACCCACCGTCACCTGTGTTTGTGCAGCTTGCAGCTCCGCCACAGGTGCGTCACCCTGACAGTCCAGCAGAGACCATTCTCTGAGGTCCAACCATCGCGTAATGGTCCGTTGAATTTGCACCTTGAAAGTTCATCAGTTTTCCACCCTCCAATGGTTTGTCACTGTTCCCCACAAACATTGACCATTATTCGAGGCGGCGGTCCGCGGTAATCGTGCGCGCTGTCCGATTCGGGAGGGTCGCACATTGTGCTCACGTTGGATAATGAATGGGCGCGTCCGACCAGCCTCCCCGTCCTCTGTGTGCTGTGTGTGAATTCCCTGTGATGAAATATTCAGAAGTTCCGCATCTGAAATCGGAGGGTGTGTTCGAGTAATGAAGAGACATTGAATAAAAGTCGGCTGAAACTTTCATTTGAGGATGGACCCACAGAGCAGAGTTGCCGCTGTGGTCCTGGTGGAACGTGATGTGTGACGATTGCAAAACAACGGACGTTTCCACGTCTCCTCTACGAACGAAAAACAAAGGGCAGGGAACACAAAATGAAGCGAAGTGTGTGTGTGTGTGTGTGTGTGTGTGTGTGTGTGTGTTGTGCTCGTATTGTGTACCGTGCCAATTCAGGTGAAATGGGCTCAGAAATCTGAACGGTGCCAAAGGTGAAGCACAGCGACATGAAAAGGGCGGAGAACTTGTTCTTGGCACGAATGTAGAACTGATCCTCAGGTGAGAGTCTGCTCAACAAAAGTCTGCACGAAACGCTGGCGGCGCCGCGCTGCCTGAGCGTCGGGTGCATGTTCGACATCGGCTGAGGGTGGCCCAAGACAGGGAACAATCTCAAGAAAAGCTTTCCAGATCCAATGTCAGTTTCCGTGGCGAAGAAAGCAAAAGTTTGAATAGAAAAACAACAACGTTCGTGTTAAACTTTCACGCTCCCAAGACGTTGACCCGAAGCCGTCGGGACCGACGTACGTCAGACAGAAACAAACACCATTCCCTTTCAAAGCTCCCTCGCGCAGTATGTTCGGGAGGGTGAACCGCGCGCGCCCTGAGAGCGTCGTGTCGACGTGTGCGCACCGCAGGCTCCGAGTCGGGATGCGGCGGCTCGCGTTCCACGCAATTAGCTCTGCGATCCTCCAGGTGGACGCAGCGCCTGTGCGCCGCCCGCACTCTCAAACAGACGCACCGGCGCAAGCATCAACCGGGGCTGCGGTTTGGGTCGCGCGTACTGAAAGCGCACGGAAGTGGCTACAGGTCGGGAAGGTTCTCCCTCGAGGGCCCAAAGTGGTTGTTGGATAGAATAACATAGAATAACACGATTCGGCGCACGGTGTTCATCCGTTTATTGAGCGTCTTCTGGCTATTTGTGTCCGTCAGACATGGCGGCGGATCCTCTCCTCTCCGCTCAGAACCTCACGCTTCAGGAATGCGACGTTCAAAAGGATTTGGTCTGAGCAGGAAGAATATGTCTCATACGTATCTTGTTGTTTGTGTGCCAGTTTTGGTTTCAAACAATTTGGATGATCACGCCGTGCGTAGACACCGCACAAGTGTACGTGTGCGTGTGCATGTGTGCGTATGTGTATTTTTCTCAACGTGGCAATCGGAACTTGCAGGACAAGTGGGAAGGGCTGTGTAAAGCCAGTCTGATCACAACCATCTCATTTTGAGATAAAGATCACTCCGGCGGAAAAGGAAAAATCGAAACTTGAACTGAGGGTTTCTGTGTCAATGATGAACTTGCATGCCAACGGAGAGAGAGAGAGACAGAACCCAGAACAAATCGATCGTCTGCACAGGTGTTGGAGCGGCGTTTCCTCGGCACAGGTGCCCCCCCCCCGTGAACACATTCAGCCTGAATTATTAGAGTCTCCTTCGGCGGATTGGGTGTCAGATACAGCAGTTCGTTTGTTGGGTGGATTCGTCGATTTATCGACATGGACCTGTTCGTAGGCTGAGCACACAAACTTCAAAAGACAGGTTTCGAATTGAGCAAGCAGCTTTCGGCTGCAGTGTCGTCCACATTCTACACTGTCTGGTATCGGCAACACATTTCCACAATTTGCAAAGGCGCCTCGTGGTTTGAATGATATTTTGTATCATTTCGTTTCTTGTTGGCAACGGCCAAGAATCTCCCGTGCTTTGCGGTCTGGCCAATTTGCTTGGGCTCTGTTCCCAAATTTTGCAGCCTTGCGTGCACAGTGCGTAGATCTAATTTCATTCGTTTTGCTCGTGCGATGCTGTGTAACTTGTGTCACAGTAGGTGCGCTGTGCATTGCATCTCTTCTCCAACACCGATGCACCGCCAAACATTTGACTCGTACAACGACGCAACGCGTGAAGCGTCCACTGTGAAACGCGCGTGCGCAGTGTCCATTGCGCGGGCCCCACCCGGCGTGTTGTGGGTTGAGCAGCGGTGTAGGGATCGGGGATCGGGGTGGGTGGGGGATCACAGAGGTCCCGCTCCCCGCGCTCCGGGTCGGGGGTTAATGCGCCGGGATCAGCTGATGCGCCTGGAGAAGCTGAGGGTGAGTGAGAGTGTACGCGGTAAGAGCCACTGAAAGAGTTCCCGCTGGTTCCTGCCATTTTCCATGTTTCACTGATCCATCGCAGTCGGTTGTGAGCTTTCCTTGCATCCAAAAATGAGAACATATAAAGACGAAGTACGCCACAAACGTGTTGGCACTAGCACACTGGCTGTGGCTGAGATGTTCTCGGCCTGCGAACAGAAGGCTTCAGTGGTCCGCCCTGTTGTTGGTTGCTGGGCCCTGAACTTCTGGTGCATGCCCATCGTCCCTTTCATGTTCTCTGGATGGCCCCAAGGTTTGCGAGCTAGCATGGAATAAAAAGATAACATGCCTCAGGTAAGG
>JAAUXT010117157.1_pt1 | contig 10683 bp, 16 predicted proteins | sample 7278171 | NCBI WGS metagenome assembly JAAUXT01 (sample SAMN14350112, study PRJNA611818) | marine sediment metagenome | isolation source: surface marine sediment (1.8m) | place: French Polynesia: Moorea | collected 2018-08 | reverse complement strand
TGTGAAAACTTGTAAATATTTCAGGAAACCATGAAATTGCCACGGGAAATGTGATTTGTAGATGAGATGTCGTTACAAAATCGGTTTACGTTGTCAAATTCAAAGGTCCTTTGTGTTTTTCTGATTGTTTCTGATTTTTGTACATCGTTTCCGAACCTTGTCGACCATTGATCTGCTTACCTATGGCCAACAAGTTTTGAAAGGTGGGGGGATCTCGTGTGGAAGAGTTGCCTCCTCCCACGCGTGCAATCCAGCTTTTGGGCGAGGTGCTGAGTACCGATGAAGCGGCTTCAGTGGAGCTGCGCGAAGCTGAAGCTGTGCACCGAACTCACAACTCGCGCCGCCTATTTAAAGCCGCACCCACGACACCCTGCATCTGTTGAGAGCAACAGCTTGAGACAGGAGTGAACCAATAAACGTTTGAAGCGTACGCTTGAGTTTGACTAGACTGCGGCAGTCCGGCTGAGCCGAGGCTGCTTCGTACCGCAGTGCCGCACATGGTAGTGGTTGTGTGGACAAAATCTCAGAAAATTGTCCGATCAAAGGTTCCAAACAAGCAATTCGTTTTGTTTTACAGTGCAGCGCATTTGGAAATGATGCCAAGTACGATCTGCAAAAAGCGTGCATGGTCTGGATGCATCCGAACCTGCCATGGTGCAACCTTTTCCCCAGGTTTCTGGCAGACAGTATTTTGGGGTAAGACGCATTTCAGTTTTGGCCGACGATCGACCCTCACGAGCTCAAAATTAGTTGTTCTATTTTTGTGTGTCAGTTTATCTTCGGGACTGCGTAGGACCAAACTTTAACGATGATTTTTTGGGGGTCTGATGTCAAATAGTTTTGCCCCATGGGTACTAAAATGGGAGGGGGGGATTTTCCAGCGTTTGGGGGTCAGGTCCCGCCCACTCCGAATCGGCCAGAATTTACTGAACAAACTAAATATTCTGAGCGAGACATCTCACTGGCATGTTCGGAATATCGAGAGAAAAGACCGCCATTCAAATCAATTTGGATGACTCCCTTCCCATTGCAAAAATTCTCCGCGAATGTAGTGTCAGGATCGTTGATTGTGGCGATTCGTCGTGTGTATGCTTATCTGCACCGGCAGGTGTTACTCCACGGAAATGTAACTTGAGCCGAAAGAGATGCTTCCTTTGCACGCCTTTTGTTGCAAAGTCTTGTAAAACTTTGTTGCTTGTGACAGGAAATCGAATCCGCTGTTTACGACAAGTGACATCCAGAAAGCTCTCCTGGCTGACTGGTGAGTGTTGAACCCATGTTATTTCAACATTCTCTTCAGAATACTTTCAAGTTGTACCGAAACAAAACAATTGTTACACACCAAGAATCTTGCCATGTTGGGTGCGTATCATCTGAACTTTTTTTTCGCTCCATTTGTGTCAGTTTTCTGTTCTCACAAACAGGACAGAAAGTTTGACGTCCGCTTACCACATGGTCCGCAGTGGAATGAGTCCGTACTTCTACCTGTGCACCCATCAATACAACGTGGTGTGGCGAAGAACGGGCGCAAGTGGACAGATCCACGCTGTTCTCTCTCCGACATCGCGCGGTCTGAGAAACGCTTTCACCAAAGAAGGTACCACGCATCCGCCGAAACGGTACGCTGTCAACCATTGCAGTGCGCAGGAAGTGAACCAAAACAATTGATCTTGTTTTCCCTGTTAGGAATTGACTTCACCATGCCGCTAGACAAACGAAAACGCAAGAGTCGAGACGCTGAGGACGCAAACTCAGACTCGAGTGCAGGATCAGTGCCTCAAGGCGAAGCTGACCAGATAAGGTGCGAAACACAATTACACAGGCGTCCGCAGGCATTCAACACCATCAACTGGTGTCATCAGAACATCGGGCACGGACTTCAATGTTTTCTGTAGCCTGGGAGCAGCTCGGATGGCACAGTTGATGGAAGATCTGGAGGACGACGACATAACGCAGACAGACGATGGCGCCTCGTCCTGGCTGCAGAGTATTGGTCTCGACTCCAAGAAATACAAAAGTCTCGACCCCACAAAAGTCAAGTTGTATCCTTGGTGTCGGTGACACTGTACGTTGCATATTTTGAGACGATTGGTCGCAGAACAATCGCAACTTTAGACAGAAACGACGCATTTGTCCTTGATTTACTCCGCACCAGATCTCGAGAGGATTTCAGGCAGATCGACCAGCGGCCGGAGTCGTGTGTCGTCGTGTGGGGAGCGCACACACTCGCCCTGCTCAACTACATCCTCAACTGTCGCTCCTGCATTGCACCCACTGGTGCTCAGGCGGGCATTCCCCCCTCTATACTGGCGCCTGTTGCCTTCAAGGGATCTACGCTTAAACAGTTGAAGGTAAAACCTGGAGATTGCTTTGACAGCCCCGTCTTCACCTTTGTGCAGAAGCATCCAAGCTGCACAAGAGCGTTCACGTCCTCGGAGCGAATGCGGTTTGATCTCTGAAATGTTACCAGTTGCCACGTGTTCGTCGTCAACTGACGCCCCCGACTTTTTTTGCAGATCAAGTGTTCCAGCATGCAGAGGACTGGAGAGCGCTCGGGTCTGGGCTACGGCGTCGAAATTTCGGGTCCAATACTTCCACACACCAAACACGGACTTCTCGATCTTTTTAGTCAGACTCACAAGCAGTTCTCAGTGAACTTCAGTCTGCACACGCCTTCTGCACCTTTCAATGTCCAAGATAACGTTCAGCTCGAAAATGCCGGCGACTTGTCTGGGAGGCCTTCCACAAGTGGAGAGACGGAAACGAATGTCGGAGCAAACCAAGCAGCACAGTCCTCAGTGAAAACCGCAGTGAAAGAGCTCCAATACAAGAATGGTCTGTTTTCGTGGCTGGCATAAACCTGGACTTCACACAGTTCACACGCACGGTTGGCGGTTGTTCGTTCTCTGTCTCAAAGCCTGAACATTGTGAGACCGACCATTCTGCTGGTTTGTTTGAACACAGTTGTTGGAATGGGTACTCAGCCCACAGAAACGGTTCCTTATTCACACAACTCTTCTGAACCCAAGGCCTCGATTGTTTGTGTGATTTTACAAAAAAGCAGGGTGTGAAAACCCCCGTCTCCCGAAGCAGTGAGTTTGCGAGGACAGGGTTCCAACACTGTACAAAAATGGTTCCTGTGAAATCACACAATGACTTTTCGAGACCTTTGGTCGAGGAAAGAGTTGTGTGACTGAACAGGAATTATTTTTGTGAGGTGAGAACCCATTTCTACCACGATGCAGCACACGTACGAGAGGTTTTGTGATCGCAGTTGCAGAATCGTCGGTTCAAGCTTTTCCCCTTGCGTGAACAAGCTTCTCGATTTTGTTTCCTTTGATCGTATTTTGTACACAAACAGGTAATTTATTCAGTTCGTATTTTTCAAGAATAAAATCCCATCATTTGATTCTCAACACTGAACAGTTTCAGCTTTCAAATGTCGCCCGCTGAAACGGTCCTTTCAACATTGATCAACTCCTTTTCAACCGCAGTCACGCGACAAAACGGGCTTTCCCCCCAACAAAACATTCCCCGATGAAGATCTTCAAGTGTCTGATTCACTCGAAAAACAGGAAACACATGAAACAGGCATACGTTTGTGCACAAACCTACTGACTGGTGCACACTTTCAAAGTTAAACCCAACATATCAGGTGAAACACTGCGGGGACTTAAACCCGAGTTAGATTCGGAACATTGGAACGTGTTGTCCAAACAATTAACAAAACGTCCGTCAATCCGCACCACTGTCCATCCCTTTTCTTTGGTGAGAGTGTGACCGTTGAGTTGTCTCGCTGACACCTCTTCTTGTGACGTCGAGCCACAAGCAGGAACAGCAAAACAAGCGGAGATCCATTCCAGGGTGAAGAAGTTTTTGACGCCACATGGGCGCGACTGTTTCACGTTGGCAAGGGCTGATCCCTTGGGATCATACCCAGGTTTTGCAAACACATAGCTGCAGCCTGCATTTTGGCGGCTTTCTTCGTCGAGGCGGCACACATCGGCTGGTAATCCATGTTGTTCACCCGCACCTGGAAATGAGGCGGGTTAATGATCGTGCAAGGAGTAGAACAATTTGACAGGGAATATACTCCGGGAAAACGGCCAAAATCTATCCAAATGGCTGTCAACTGAAAGTGAAAAAAAAGAAAGAAGAAAACTGACCTTGAAAAGGAAATTTTTCTTGTGGTCAGGCCCGGTCTCGTTGATTACCGTGAACTGCGGTGCGCCCCAGCGTCGCTTGTTGCACAGTTCCACAAGTGCTGAGACCGGATGTTTACCTGCCGTAGAAAATTTGTTGGCGTTCAAACAACGTGAAGGCACCTCTGCACGAGAGGACCTTCTCCGTTTTTTCTGGGTCAACCATAAATTGCGAGCACAATGATGTGTGCACAAGCCTTTTGAAAGCTGTCCCAACAAGAAAACCACGTGAGTTGACCTCCTTTTTTTTTTCTTTCCCTTTGGTGCACACTTATATTTCTCGTCTGAAACGATTCTGCTGGGAAAACTCTGGTTTTGAAACTGAGCGGAAAATGATGAGAAACACTGAGTTCTTCTGGTATTAAGACCTCACAGATCACAGTCTACGATTCGAGTTTGTTTACAACTGGAAGAGGAGGTCCAAAATCAATTTTGAGTCTTTCACGTCTTTGTTTTCATTTCGTTGCCACCAGCTGAAAACAGCAGCCTCCATTGCTGCCAAAATATTATTTAGCAAGTTGCGAAAAAGAAGACCCACAGGACGTGATGTGTTCGGAAAAGGTTGGACACGCAGTTTCGGCGTGAAGCTTTTCATGAACCACCACGACGTGCAAATTACCCGAAAGGTCCTTCTGAATCGCCATCGGAGCTGCTTGCCCTTCCTTCCTCTTCACGTGTTCCTCCTGAGCCAACAGTCCTGCAAAACAAGTCAACACTGAACAATCCAATGAACTTCCGAAGCTGTCGAGATATGCAATTCTTGCATCCGCCTGTTAACCATTTGGAAGTTTACAAAGTTACTCTGCGCCGTGCAGCTGTGACATGCCTTTGCAAAAGATTTCTACTCTGACAAGATTCGAACCTCTGCGGTCAGTTTTGAACTCGAGCATGAGGGGTTCCTTGTTGCCCTCTTTGTTTTTGCCGAGTCCTTCCCCGGCCTTCCACCCCATCCGCTGCAGCAGCATCATTCCTATTCCCTCCTTCAGTGGTCGGGCACTTGTGAAGGTGTCCTATCAACAAACCGCAGACACATTCCAGTTACAAAGCTGTCAACAGGTAAGAATCAGATTCAACGCAAAACTTCCATTGGTGAAAATCAATGTAACAGAGCCTGTTACAAAGGTTTTCTTCGCCAGGTGTTTTGGGAAAAGAAAAGGAGCACCGGTGACAACTCAGCCAACCAGCCAGAAAACTGAAAAGGAAGATTTCTTTGGAACGTGGGTTCGCGATGACAAAGTTGTTCACTTGTTCACTATTTTATTCGGGATGTTTTGTGTGGCACGTGTCTGCACTGTGTTTGACGCTTGGTGGGCATCACATCAACAATGAAGCAAGGTTTTTGATGGGGAAGTAGTGAGCACACGTACTCAGTGTTTGCGTGTTTGAATGCATTTGGTTTCACTCAAAATGCACGTTGGGCGAGAAGAAAGAGAACAGATAGGAATGTCCAAGGTGTTGGCAAAGGTCGCAGTCGGCTTGGTTGACTCGTTTCCAGTTTGGGATTCCTCGTCTGCGACTGAAAGAAACGGCCATGTTCTCGGTCCAGTTACATGCCTACATTCAACCAGTTGTCAACGAGATTGACCTTGTTCGCACGTTTGAGGCAATTTTTTTATCCTCCCTCATTTGAAGAGAGAAGACAAAAGTTTGTCGATGCACACCTGCTGCGCGGCGCGGCAAAGACTGCAAACCTCGTTAATTTACCAACAGAAGCAGGCATGTAACAGACCACTTACCACTCCTTCTGGACGTCACGACTCGTCACTCCTGCCATGTGACTGGCACGTGATCAGAGCGTGCAGCCAATCAAAATGTTCTGCAGCCCACCTTGTGTCGTGTGAAACAAATGACCTGGAACAAGCTGCAACCTTCAGTCCAACTGATTCGCAGGAAGATGCGAAGAGCAAGTGCCACAGTTCTCCAAATTTCGCCAAACACGAACAGCAGTTGGACCGAAAGCACGTGTCGCATCTCAGCTCTTTCAAGGCTATTTGTTCCAAAAAGAATCGTGACCAAAACTCTTTCGCTCAAAAAATGACCCGTGTATCTGATTTGGACATGGTCACAAAACTTTGCCAGGCATGCTTCAAACTTCCTTCGACGAAGGAAATTTTTGTATGCCCCACTTCTAATTTTCACCAAAATGCCAAACAATTGTCCTTTCTTGTCCACCAAAGCTTTTTGCCTTGGTGAGAAGGAAAGGGCACGCATTTGGCACTTCAGAATCCCTTCCAAATATCACGGTCTTCCGTGGCGGATGATTTGTCCAGTTGTGGGTGTCCTTTCTTCTCTCGACGATCAATCTGAAATGCTGCACAATCAAGCATCTGCCACGGGGGCAGACAAGCGATTGGCTTTTTCAATTGTGACGCGTGTGAAGGAAAGAAAGGCATCAACTCGGGGCTCAACTGTTCCTTGTGCACTTTCCATTCTGGAGACTTCTGGGAGGATTCTGTGTTCCTTCGAATGAAACACGAAGTGCGTGAGCCTTCTTTCACGAGAGCAATGCAACTGTCACCCAATTTTCACAAAGTTGTGACAGGAAAACATCGTTTGACACTGGTACAACCCAACACATTTCCTCGCGAAGTCGGGAAGCACATGTCTTTTTCTTGATCAAAATGTTTCAACGACGCTGGTGTGTAACGTTACTTCGTGAACTGGAGATATATCTTTTGTCAGAACACTGATAACAGAGGACAGCAATGGCCCCTTCTCGTTCCAGCTGGGCTCCAGTCCAAGCAGACTACTGGCCCACGGTCACAAAAGTCTCGCACTCCAAGCAACACTTGGTATAAATGAAATTGGGTGACAGACGCAAAGCTCAGTCAAGAAATTTCGAGATCACAGAAGTAAGAAGCCAGTCTAGTCTACCTTTTTTGCCCAAGCCTGCTTCTTTGGGTCGTTGCCCGCCAGTTCAGCTTGCGAGAGGATCTGCACTCCGGTGCTTCCGGTGAACTGACCCGGCAGCTGCTTCGACTGAGCCCACATCTTCATCTGACAAATTGGAAGAAAATATACGCACAATCAAAAACTGTACTGAAACAACACAACGCTCAAAAGAGTAACAAGTCTCTGACAAGCTCTCATGCCCGTCTTGATCGCGTGTGACGTTCACCTGTTCCTGAGATTTGTACATCTCAGTCATCGCCTGACTGTCGTTCGGGTTCGCCTGCAGCTTGCGCATCGCGCTCAGTCGCTCCGACACCAGCTGCCCAATGTTCACGTCCTGTGGAAAACACTCATGCCTCAGTGCCATGCGATCCACAGGAGACCAATTCCAAGCAACGATCTGTGTGGTGCCTACTGTGGCCACATGCAGTGTTTCTCACCACGTAATCGGACGCAAAGTGCTCATGTATCAAACCAGTGACAGCAGACAGAGACAGAGACAGACAGACACACACACACACACACACACAGCGCAATTTCAACTCACCACGTCAGCCATATCTGGAAACACCTTGTCTTCAGGCGCCGTCGTGGTCGTTGAACTGGCGGTGCTCTCCACAGCCGCCGCCGTCCCTCCACTCCCTGCACCTCCGCCACTGCTGCCCTGGCTACTCGCCGGGGCAGACGGCTTCTCGACGGGGATCCACTCGTCTTCTTTGGCGTGGTGCTGCGAGCCGCTCGACACCGGAAACTGCAGCCGCAGCGTCGACGCCTGGGCCATCTTGTCACCCGGAGTCAGCACCGGAAGCTGCCGAGCGTTCTGACAGGAACAAACGTACAGTTCTCAAACCTTCTGCGACATGTTCCAACCGCAAAACAATTTTAAAACAGCCCCGAAACAAGTCAGTCAAGACACTTCTCATGCATCTTTGTCGCGGAATTTTAACGCAATCGTCAATGCAAACTGGGTGATACAAGCCACGCAGACCGAACGACCATTGAACCTTCGCACACTGGCGGAGCAGAGGGCGGAAAGCTTCGCTGACCACGTCTGTTTAGGACCTGCCTGCTAATTCTGTGACTACAGAGATCTTGGCGACTACCTTGCAGAAGCAAATTTTGACCCCCCCACCCCCCCCCCAAAAAAAATTCTTTGCACGGTTTGCAAACTGGATCATTTTTTCCGAATGAAAAGGGTTGGCAAAGAAATTTTTGCTCGAGTGTGTTCATCTCAACACAAAATTCCACTTCAGCGGGTGGAGAGGGAGTCGCAGACAAAAATTGTAACCTTTTCTTGCGAGAACCTTGCTACTTGGTCAGTGTCAATTCTGGACGCGCCGATGCTTCGGAGCAGCGAACCCGTGCGCAGCACTCACCCGGATGTTCATGACGATCTCGGCGCGCTCGGACACTTTGAACGGGTGGTGGATGAAGGGCGCGTCCTCCTCATCAGAGCCGCGGAGCAGCGCGGCCGCCGCCGACTCGGCGTCGTCGTCGCTGTCCGACTCGCCCCCCGCCAGCAGCCGCCGCTCGTGCCTCTCCTGGATCTTCTTGCAGAAGTCTGCACGTCACGTGAAAGTCGCAAAAAAAAAAAAAAAATTCCAGCGCGCTTGTCATGAGATTGCATTGGGTCTTGGGAATGGAAAAGGAGAACAGTTCGAGAACGATTCCAATTTTGACCACAGCTGTTTCAAACTGGCAACCTGCCTTTCAGGTGATTTGAACGGGGAGTTAACCGGCGAGAATCAAAAAGCTTTGGTTTTTGATTTTCTGCTGGTCAATGGAATGCCACCGACACAAAAATTCTTCTTTTTCCATGTTGCCAGTGAGAGAGGGTTGTTCAAAGGAGTTTTTGAAGTTGTCTTTCAGTGGTGGAGAGAGAATTTCATGTTTTGTGCAAAAGCAACCGGAATGAGCGACCCGAACGATTTCAAATCGCTGAGAGGCCAAGGGGCCTATTTTTGAACTGATCCGCAGCCCAATAATTTCCTTTGCAGTAAGAAACGTGCAACAGCTCACCAGTGAGCTCGTCGATAGATTTCCCTCCGGCTTTCATAGCTGCGAGTTCGTCCGGTTTGAGGTTGAGGTCGGGACCGCGGCCCGCCTTTGCGTTCCGATAGGCGTTCGCACTGAAATAAGAATTCTACATTTCAGCAGCTGCACTTCAGACAAATGGGCGAAGTAATTCAGCCCCAAATGTTCAACACTGGACACTGAAGTGACGCACTCACTTGATGTCCACCACAAAACAAGAGAAACTGAACTGAAACTCACGCAAACTTCAAAACTCACATGGCAATTTCCCTGAGCTTGGTTTTGTCTATGTCCAGCCTTTTGTCGTGAATTGGGGATCTGGAGCGAGATCTGTGGCGGAGCACCAGCGGCAGCGGTCGACGACGCAACAACTCCGGCGATCGAGATCTGAAACAGAAACACAAGAGGTGCTTTTTCATATTTTTTGCTTTTTGAGGAGGGAAGAACATCACCCCGATTCTTCGAACACACACACACACACACACACACACACACACACACACACACACACACACAACTTGCACACAAAGCTACATAGCACCGGAAGGACCTCTTTGTTTCAGGCCAAATATCCCGGTGGGAAGCCATGGGCTACCCAGACACGAGTGTCTGGCCATTTCAGGTCCAACCTGAAATGGCTAAACAGCCTTGTATCTCCTGGTTTCACATCTGTCCTGAAATGGCCAGACACCCCCTGAAAATGTGACTCAAAACCTGGTTGAGTATTTGGCCATTTCAGCAGGACTTAAAAGGGCCAGACACCTGTGCTTCCTCATTTGGGGTGTCTGGCCATTTCGTTACACCGGGAATCAAAGATTACCTGCGCCTGTACGGCGGACCGAAGTCTCTGAAAATCGGCCTCATCGGAAACCGCTCCCGCTCCCACGACCGGGACCTTCGCCTCTCTCGTGACCTGGAGATGAGAAACGACTGTTACTCAATCTCAACCGTGGCTCTGTTCTGTTTGCCCATATCTTCTTGTCTTCGCGGTCAGCTGCAGCTCACACTTGTAGAGCTGATAAAGTCACCCCAACAAAAACAGTCCGAAGTTTCGGGTGTGTTGTTTTGCACGGTGTTGGTATCATGTCTGTCTGTGTCAGGATGTGGTAACTTTTTGGAAGACAAACACACAAAACTTTGATACGACAGGGTGTGTCGAGGGTACACAGGCACCCTTTATGTTTCCATGTCCACATTCAAGCCCAGGACATTTGGAGCGATTCACAAATCCAAACTCGAGGTGCTCACCTGTCTCGGCCGCGCCGCCTCTCTGGAGATTTGGACCGGTCTTTCCACACGCCGCGTTTCCGGTCGAACGACGGCGAACGAGAGCGCGACAACCGCTGCCGTCTCCGTGGAGATCGAGATCTGGACAAGAAAGCAGAGCTTTGAACACAGGCACCTCGCATCCCTGCGAGGCAGCAGACCGGGGGGAGGGAGGGAGGGAGGGGCAGGTCCTACCCCGATTTCTGCCCCCCCCCCCCCCAGAACCGCAGTGGGCACAACCCCCAAACCCGTGGAACGCAAGACCTCGCGCGATCGCGCAGGACGCGCC
>JAAUXT010034892.1_pt1 | contig 10683 bp, 10 predicted proteins | sample 7278171 | NCBI WGS metagenome assembly JAAUXT01 (sample SAMN14350112, study PRJNA611818) | marine sediment metagenome | isolation source: surface marine sediment (1.8m) | place: French Polynesia: Moorea | collected 2018-08 | reverse complement strand
CACCCACTGTGATTCCAGTCTGTGATCACTGGAACAGGGGTAAAATGGAGGTTTTGTCCACCCAAGACGGACGGATGGGGATACAGGGGCAAACCAATATCAGACCGCTATCGCGGCTGATAACAAGAACATATCAGGGTGTGGACACCTGCCTTCTGGTCAGTGGAGGGTAGTACAGACGCCTGAAGAGAGATTTTGACAACGCCACCATTCGGTACGTGTGACGAACCGCCATCCGGACAAAGTTGGAATCACGACGTGTCCAAAGCTCAGCAGTAAACGAGCGGCCTTAAATTGAGGTCAGGCCACCATTTAAAGTTCTTTAGAAACCCACAGACCTTGGAAGGGTGGCCTCTGAAAAACCCTTCCGTCAGTAGACGGAAATTCTGCTCGAGGACAAAACGCCTCCTGTGGAACCGGATGTCCCTCTCCCCTTCACTTCCGGTTCAGACCCCCAGGGTCCTATCTCCCTCACCAGAGGCCTTGAAGTCCGTCGACAGAACTCGCCTCCCCGAAGCCCCGAGACCCCCTCCCTGGGACCCTCTCCCCTGACCCTCCCTCCATCCCCAGAGCCCTCACCTGAGGTTCGGTTGCCATGGCAGAGCGGGTGCTCGTCGGAGCCGTCGTGGCACTGGCTGATCCCGTCGCACACGTTCTCCAGGTGCAGACACTTGGTTCCGTTGTCGCAGCTGAACATGGAGTGCTCGCTCAGGCACGAGTCTGCAACAGACAGCATGAGATGTAGGGCAGGACCCAGGACACGGAAACTTCCCCAGTGGAGGCAGGGAGAGGTTCTCCAGTAGACCTGTGGGGTGGATTCAAGCGAAAGATCGAGGAGCGGATCCAGAGACTGATCTGGGCATGGGTCCAAAGGTGGACACATGATCCGTGTCTGTGGCAGGATTCCAGAGACGAAACCCATTCCTGTGCTGACAAAGTGAGGTTCGAGTCCCCTCCCCCCCCACCAAACTTACACCACGAGGGGACTCTGCACCCATAAACGACAAGGCGGATCCCCCTGCACCATTCAAGCACCCGCCCACTTGTTCCAGCTCACACACACACGCACACACATACACACACAAACACACACACGCACACGCACACACACACACACACACACACACACACACACACACACTTACCACAAAACCACTCGTCGGAGCGGTCCGGACAGTCGGTGTGGTCGTCGCACACCCAGTCGGCGTCCACGCAGCGCCCGTTGCTCAGACAGCGGAACTCGCCCGAGCTGCACTCGTCGCCTGCAATGACGCCAACATTTTTCCCCGAGAAAAAGTTGGTCCTCTTGGCCAGATCCTGAATGCGTTACTTCTCCTGCTGATTTCCGCAGCATTCGGCCCTGTCAAACCCTCAGCTCTGCAGTGACCATCACAGACGAAAGTGATAGTGGAGTGAGAGTGAGGCACATCGTCAGCGGCAACAGGTCTTTCTTCTCATCAGGAGATTCAGAACAAGTGCGCACGCATCTGCAGTTTTCAGTCAAATGGTTTGACAGTTTTACACTTTTGGTTGCCCTGGCTTGTGCCTTGCTATGTTCAGGCAATCAAGAGATACACTGAGATCATTCAAATCCTCGCCCTTGGCTCGGACTCGTGTCGTCTCCCTGTATCCCTTGATTACCAAAATTCCGACTTCCGGTAAATTTACGAGTGTTTCTTGGCCTGAGTGGATCTGTGCGAGGGGACAATTCTGAATGCTCAATTCAGGCCGGATGTGTCACGCATCCCTGCACAAGTTGCAGAAACGCAGCGCGTGCACGACGCGATACGAGGGGGATACATGCATGTGCATGACATGCAATCCTCAATTCACAACGGACTCGCAACATGTGTGACGCTTAGTTTTCACACAGTCCGTTGAACTTCTGCAAGCTTCAGGCTTCCATCCGCGCACATGCGGTCTGTCCCCTCCCCCACCCTGAAAAAAACAACAATCAACCCCCACAAATGAGGCGCGTGAAGAAAGCACCAAGGCGCTGGCAAATTGTGCGTGAAATAGGTCACGCATTTTTCCCGGTTCTGTTCAGCCTGGCTCCTTCACGGAAACCATGGCAACATGCGTCTGCAGAGAGGACACGCGACTCTGCGCCTGTGGCGGAACCAGTGTGTCCCTCAAGCCGACATTTCCTGGGACGCAGAACGGTCTTGAACTCTCCACTGCGAGGTCCGTCAAGTTGTAAAAGTTTCGGAGATTTCCGAGTGCAGGAAGGTTCAACCGGGTGCAGTGCGGTTTCAACTTCGTCGACTCGTTTCTCCCTCCAGTATTTTCGCAGTGCTCCATTTCCCAGTCACCATGGAGACTCAGTTGCCAGGAGGACCCACCTGCGACTCGTGCAGCCAGGGCGAAGAGGAGAAGTATTCCCACAGACAACTTCATTTTCCCACGCGTCGTGCTGCGACCTGCGTTCCCGACGATGGCCGACGACGGTCTCGCGAAGTCTCGCCAGACGACGCGACGCGGTGCGGGACGTGTTCGCTTTGCCCCATCGCAACGCTCGGAGCGAGCCGTCTCGAGACGCGACCAAAACGGGAAGCCAGCGCGTGAGAGCAGAAACCGAACGCGGCCTCAGCAGGCAATCCTGTCGCTCCAGTGTTGGGCGCCGTTCGTTACTTCCTGTCGTTCTTACCCAACCCGCATCCCCGACTCAGATGTTGTCGAATTTCAACGAGTCCCAGCCCTGCACAGGAGCCAGAGGATCCAGCAGATCCAGGGTTGGTGGTTGGAGCCTTTCCCCGAACTTGAGCCAGGGTCTGATCCTTCAATGGACACCCCAAATCGAAGTCAGCCTAGGAGCGGATACACGGAGCCCCAAGGGTCTGCACCCTTGACCAGATCCTAGATCCGCCCCTGCAACCCCCAGGTGTCTCCCACTTGATGCTGGGCGCGCACAGAGCGTCAAGTCGAAATTTTTTACCCTGAATGACATGTCACAAGGACTCTCACAAACTCATACGAACCACATTGTTTTTCACAAGGCAAACGTTATTTCAGGAGGAATGGAAGATAAAGGGAGACTTTTTCTCTGACATTTTATATCTTCTGCTTTGTTTTGTTTGTGAAAACCTGAAAGTTCTGCCAATGTTTTGACTACAATCCTTATGGTACATTATTGAGGGTGAAACCAGCGTCAAACGACGCGCAGTGCGCGACCCCCCTCAATCTGCGGGTCTCCCATTGACCAGACCTTGGTCCGCCCCTGCTTCCGCTTTGTGGTTGAAGGACATGGGGCGCGAACTGCCCTGATCATGTTGAAGATCGCGAAGAAACGCGGTCACCGCGAAGCCTGCATGTTGTGCGGAAACACAGCGTGCGAAGCCCTGCGTTCTTTTTGGAGCGCTGAGGGCCCGAGAGGTGTGAGAATGCGTATGTTGGTCTCATGCTTTTCAAACGCACCGTCACTGTGTCTCTTTTCGCTTTTCCTTGTGCTTCTAGACAGCAGAGTAGGAGACCCGTCATGTTGACAAATTTGGTCAGCTTCATCCTTGGCGTTCTGTTTTTTCCTTGAACAGTGGGTGGCAGTTTTTACCCTCACTTCAGGGCTCATAGCCTGCTTCAGGTTATTGTCCGCGGTTTTTGCTCGTGAATACTAACACAGGTCTCCAGTTCTCTGGAACACTGCAAATTCCAAGCATCATGTTTTTGGTCTTGGAAAGCTTTTCCTGTGGAGAGAAAACAGTCTCACTCGGGAAGCATTCAATTCAGATAAAATCAAGCGCATCAGTTGTAAATTTCAGTATTTTCAAATCTTTCTTATTTTGTTGAAGGAAGGAGGCAATGTTCAAATTGTACAAGTCCGTTCTGTCACTGTGGCACTGAGCATTGTTTTCAACATTCACACGAAAAGCTGTCAATACATTTTGGTGAACATGTGTGTGGGAGGCCAGCAAGTCTCGTATGCAGTGAGCAAGCTGGGAAAGTTGCGTATTTCAGTAGATCTAGTTCTTTTGCAGGTAAACTTGTTCTTCAGGGGTCAGGGGGCCAGACCCCAGCCACTGGATCTGCAGGAGTGCCCCCCTGATTTCAATGCCTGTTCTGCCGGAGGACTGCAGTGTGAGTAACCACAGTGTGTGGATGTTTGTTGTGACTCTACGTTTCAGGGTGCGAGGGTCCAGGCCACGGTGACTCGTCTGGTTCCTGAGAGACTCAACGGGGACTTCTACGGCGAGGTGAGGGTGCGCGTGTTGATTTATTTTCAGGAAACGACCAACACGGGCACTTGCAGAGCACGGGTTCAACGAAAAAGCAACGAATATTCCATCTGATCCAGAGAACTCAAAACATCATTCCCACTCTGTCAGATCTGATTCACCCACAGGGTTTGTTCACGTTTTGCTGTGCAAATGACACTAATCAAGACCCCCGCGCCGACTGGCCTTGAAAGGTTCCAACCTGTTGACTGTTCTCGCCCCATGAACCCAGGTCGTTGAGTGGATTGAGAAACACTCTTGTACTCCAAACCCGTTGATGCAACTTTCGCAGGCTCAGGTGTTCCTTCAGGGCCTGAGCACCAACCCTCCTCAGTTCACAGTCGGAGGGTTGTACAGATTCAGTATGACCACGTTCTGTACAGGGAGTTTACATCAAAAATTTTCAGAAGCATTTTGATTTTGATTGTGTGAAAAGTGTGGTATCCGGTGGAGAGGAAACAACATTCCCTTCCTCGCTCCCATTCAAAATGTTTGACTCAAAATGAGATTGGAATTGCCCACCCCCCTGAGTTTGGGGCCTCCGGATCAAATCATGAATCTGGTTATGCATCTGTCATCTGCTCAAACGGTTCCAACCCCAGTGGGAGAAGGGTTACGAATCACTGGTCACACAGCCCAACCTACTGTACTGTTTATCCAACATCAGTTGCTGATGTGTTTCGATCATTGTGATTTGAGGTGGCTATTCAGCCCAGCCAGGTGCTATGTGCAAGAACAGCTGCATCATCACGCAATACACGAGCCATGGCTTCCAGAAGCTAAAACTCCCTGTTCCTCCGCAGGCCACAGCGACCGTGGCGGCGTATTCCAGTACCACGCGGCGATTGTGGACAAGAGTGAAGGGGAGGTTGGTCTGTGCGCCATCCTGGTCAACAAGACGAGAAACCAACAGATAAAGAGTCTACGCGGGGCTCAGACCGTGTGCTACAACAGCCCAACGACGATCACAGGCTCTTGGTTGCTGATTTGAGAGGACAGTGGTATCACATGGTGTAGCGGAAGTCACTGTGGCGTTCAACCACACCCTGTTCTCCCCGGGACCCTGAGGTGTTTGGACACCTGAATCAGGTCCTGGATCCACCTTTGGGAAATTCACATCGAACAAGAACACCGCGTTTCCGTTGGATCCATCACACGCATTACACACACACGTTCCGTTGATGTGTTTGTCTTCCAACTCAAACACCAATGCATCGGGCGCAGGTTCTGTGCAAACTCGCTTGTTCGTTTTGCCTGCATCAATGTCATTGCACAAGAGACGGACCCACCTTATCCCCCTCGGAAAATGAAGGAACTCAGTTGTGCGTGTTGAAATCCCCCCCCCCCCTGTCTGTGGGTGTCTCTGACGGCCGGGGGTGTTTGCAAGGGGATCGGGCCCCCTGACTGAATCCCTGATAAACCGCAGGGTCTGAACCCAAACGCCCGGAACAGTTTTTCAAAAACATTCTTTTGTGGCCGAAGACACGTGGAAAATTGTTTTTTTCATTGAAGTTTCGAGGTTGAAGTGAGCGGCCTTGTGTTCCAATGCTGGATCCGCTGCAGAAGATGGCGCCATTCATTCAGCATTTGGCAAAGTCAGTCCATCAAAAGATGTACGAGGCGTCAAATTTATATTCCCGATTCTTGTCGACTGCTTGGAAACGGTTTATTTTTTCAAAACAGGAACAGGGCATGTAAAAGGCAACATGTTAAACTTCATGCAGGCAAATTTGAAGAACAAATGCACAAATGCAAAACAGTGTAAAAATACTTTGAAAATGCGGCATGCAACAGTGGTTGGCAGAACGAAACATGAGTAAACAAGTGCAACTCAGTCATCTTCTGAGGAACTGTTTCCACTGTCCGGACCTTTCACAAAAAGTGGATCAACGACAACATGGTCACCCTTGAAATAGTCTCCATTCACATGTGAGCATTTTTGCCAGTGCAAGACCATATCATGCATTGTGTCAAGGAAAATGTCAGAGGACATCCCCATCAGAATTCGCCTGGCTTCATCTTGCACAGCTTTGACATTTGGGAATCTGCACCCCCTCAGCTCCTTCTTTAATTTTGGAAACAAAGAAAAATCGCACAGAGCTAGGTCCGGAGAATAGGGTGGATGCTCCAAAATGTCAATTTTCCATTCTTTGAATTTTTTCAGGGTGTCAAAAGAGGTGTGGGGGGATGCGTTGTCATGGTGCAAAATGAACTGTCTGTCGGCCCACAATTCCAGACGCTTTCTCCTGATGCATTCTTTGAGCTTTGCAATGGTCTTGATGTAGGTGGGAGAGTCAATTTTATCCCCAGGACTGAGGAACTCCATCATCACCACGCCCTTACAATCAAAAAACAAGGTCAACATTGTCTTTTTGACCGGATCACACAAAGGTTTTTTTGGTCGCAAATCATTTGGAGCCACCCAAGCAGTCATCCTCTCCTTTGTGTCGTTCTCATAAGTTGACAGCCAAGTTTCATCTCCGGTGATGATGCAATGCAAGAAGGCTTCTGGGTCATCTGAGGCACAAAGTCTCTTGATGTTGTCGTCACACACTGTCATCCTTGTCCACTGTTGAGGCTCAGTCAAAGTCCTTGGAATGAACTTGGCACAATGGCGTCGGAGAAGCAGATCTTTCTTGAGAACTGTGTGGATGAGGTGGGTGGACAGGCCTGTGCTTTCTGCCATTTCCCTCAATGTCATTCTGGCATCGGATTGCACCAAACCTCTGATGGTCTTGATGTTCTCAACAGTGGGTTTGCTCCTTGGTCTGCTACTGCGGGGCTTGTCAACAGTCTCATTTTCCCCCTCTCTAAAGCGCTTATGCCAAAACCGAACTTGTGTTTTGCACATTGTTGCTTCACCGAAAACACCTTTCAATTCTCACCAAGCCTGGATCGGAGTTTGGCCACATTTCACCAGAAATTTCAAATTGACCCTTTGCTCATCTTTAGCAGTCAATTTGGGATTAGCAAACAACAACAACAACTGTACAAAGACTCCAAACATGGTTAAAATTGAACAGGAAAACACAAAATGTATCAGGAGACCAATTTGGATACGCCCACTCACTTGGAATCGCCGACCAGACAGACAGAGTCTCAGAAAACCAGGTCAAACAAAGGGTCACGCAAGTGCCCTGAACTGTCACACTGCAGAACAGGGTAGATCAATTGCCAATCTTCGATTTGCAAAAATTCCCAATCAAAAATGTCGACCCGATCAAAAGATATGCGCAAGAATCGGGAATATAAATTTGACGCCTCGTATTGACACAACACGCAAGAGCAAGTTTCGAAACAGTGCGAGCAACAGATGCACAGCAGTTTTCTCATGTTCCTGGAACAAGGCAGATCTGCTCGGACTTCGGTTGAAGACAAAACCAAACATCAGTGATGGGCCTGTGGAACCAGTATGGGGTGGTTTGGCTGCAGATCTGCTTTCTCATGTTGACTGGGACGTGGCCCACGTGGGCTTATCCCTTCACAAAATACAAAATCAAAAATGTTCTGTTGACAATCTACAGTTGTTTGTGGATGGTTATTTTCACAATTGTGTTCATCGCGGACAGCATCACAACCTTCAGAGCGGGAACGCCTTTTTTATCGGCTTGCATCAATCAATTGGTGACCACTGCAACACTGTGTCTCAAGTTATCACTCATACAAATCTCAGTGTTCAAGTTCCAGAGGTTTCAAGAATCTGTGAAGCAGTTGAGAGAATTTCATGAAAAGAACACGAGAGTTTTACTGTATTTGGTTTTGGCTTGTGTTGGTTTGCAAGCCAACGTCACGTACAGTGTTGTGTTTTTCCTGCAAACACTGTTGCCTTTGGACCCCAAAGTTCTGGGCACGATGCTGGATTTGACTTCAACTCACGTTGAAGAATATGTCAACTTTGGGGCAAATGCTGTATCTTTGTTGTTCATGACCATGTATGTGGGAACAGTGGTCATTCTGGGATTCAGTTTCGTCATCAGAGAAGCACTGAGAAACCTTTCCTTGACAACTTCTACCAAACTAGAAACCCTCGACTTCTACAAACCAGAGACATTTGACGCTTTTAAGAGGAAGCTCAATGAAATAAGCAACATTGTGGCTTGTCTCCAGGATACTTTTAAACACTACGTTGCCTTGGTGACCCTGACAGCGGGAATCTTGATCCTCTACTCTGTGTACACCAACACGACGCAATGCAGCTGGTCCTGGTCCCTGAGTTTCTACCTGTCTGAGATGGCTTACAATCTGCTGGCGCTGCTCGCACTCTGCGTCAGCGGGAGTCTCATCGAGGCAGAGGCAAGTACGCAAACCACTGTGCAGAAGAACTGTGTAACCTGACGGTACGTGACAGATGCACACGCCGCAGGTCCCAATTTTTTTCACATTGTGAGTTCGACCCCTTGACCCCAAAGCATGAATACTCTGATTCTGAGCCTCCAAGAGTCGAACTCTGACGGAGGCCGAGGTCAGACCTCCACCCAATCAATGAAACAGCAGAACAGTGCTCAGGCTTTCCTCATCCTCGTTGCTGCAGGTGGAGCGCGTCGAGTCCCTGCTGGGTCAGGTGGAGGCGAGACGCTTCAAGGACGCCGCCCTCGCCACCGAGGTGAGTCCCGCAAAGTCTGTCTCAGGGGGAACCACGAGCAGGGTCGAGGGACCCACTCCCAACGTTCTCGTGCTGATGCGTCTGGTCATCGTGTGGGTGGAAGTGCAGGAAAGCAGAGTCCAACCACCACGGAGGACGGAGTCTTCACGGCAAAGGTCCGCACCTCGCCATGTCAACCAAGTCTCCATCCCCTGTCTCCTGCCTGTTTCGGACTCGCCAAGTTCAAATTCTCAGCCAACTCGAAAGAACCATCAACTTGTTTGTTTCTTCCTTCAGATCCCAAGACGATCCTTTGCTCTCGTGGACCAACCTGACACAGTTGTGCGTGGTCACGTATGAAACTGAAGTCAGGCTGTCGTTGATGCCACCCGTTGTTTGCAGGTGTGTCTGTTGTGGAGGAGACTGGAGCGGTTTCCTCCGAGGCTCTCCATCGCCGGCATCTTCACTCTCAACATCAAGACCTTCATCACAGTCAGTTCGCTGCCTTCTCGCTGCCATCCTTTCTGAAAGCGAGGGGACTCCAAACGAGACTAATCTCTCTCTCTCTCTCTCTCTCTCTCTCTCTCTCTCTCTCTCTCTCTCTCTCTCTCTGTTGTCTGTTTCACGTGTCTGTGTGTGTCCGTGTATGTGTGTGTCCCTTCACGCACCAATGACGTTGGCGACGCTCACTCATACCTCACAGACCCAAAGGTTTGCAAATTCTAACCACTGTGCTCACGAAAAACAGCCACCATCTGCTCCCATGGGTGTGGCACATCTGAAAAGTCTCCGCTGCCAAAACGTTCAAAACTATGTTTCAGGGCTCAGTGGCCCCGCCAGTGATGCACGGCTCGAGATCGTGACGAACCAACTGGTGCAAAGAATTCTGCGTCGTTTCTTGTTTCAGATGCTGGCGACCCTGGCGGCGTACTACATGGTGATTCTGGACATGAGCGCGGCCGACAAGTGCGACGCATCACGTGACAATGGAACCACCCTCCTCCTCTCACAATGGGCACGACAGACGTCAGTGCAGGAGTGATGCAGATCCCCCGGGTTGTGTCAACGACCCACAACGCCCGAAACGCCGGATCCTCACTTTGCTTTTTTTCGTGCTTTTCCACACGAAAGTCCAAAAAAACACAGAAAATTATTCTTGCAGTTTTCCGGAAGTCCCAGGCCCCAGGCCCCAGGCTCCGGTCTTCGGGCCCCAGCCTTGGCCCCTGAACCCAGGCTCCAGATTTTAGGCTCCAGACTGCAGCTCCAGCCTCTGAACCCAGGCTCCAAGCTCAAGGTGCCAGGCTCCAAACCCCAGGACCCAGGCACCAGGGCCTTGGCACCAGGTTTCAACCCCAGCCCCAGCAGCCTATGACCCAGGCTCCAGGCCTCAGCTCCAGCCCCTGGTCCTAACCCTAGGCTCCAGGCTCTGGGCTCCAGACCCCAGACCCCAGCTCCAGCCCCTGAACCCAGACCCGAAGCCCCAGGTTCCAGCCCCAGACCCCAGGCTCCAGACTCCTGAATTCAGCCTCCAGGCTCCAGGCTCCCAACACTGAAACCGCCTGAAGTGAATCTCTGTTGCAAACGCAGGTCCTGAGTATATTTTTGCGGGATTGATTGCGGCGGCGGTTGTTTCTTTCTGCAAGTTCTGTCATTTCACATGAAAAGCAATAGAGAGTTTAAACTGGGCGTTTGAGCGCGAACTTCAAACGTCAAACGCCAACGTCGCCCCTGGATCTGTGACGTCACGGCGGAATTCCCCTCAGAGCGATGCGGCGCGAAATGTCAAAAAGCGAGTTTGGACGTTTGAATTTCAATTCAAAAATACACTATGGCAGATGTGGGGAGAAAGAACCAGGTTGTTATTAACATACTATTTGGACATTTCTGATCTTT
>JAAUXT010131538.1_pt1 | contig 10685 bp, 3 predicted proteins | sample 7278171 | NCBI WGS metagenome assembly JAAUXT01 (sample SAMN14350112, study PRJNA611818) | marine sediment metagenome | isolation source: surface marine sediment (1.8m) | place: French Polynesia: Moorea | collected 2018-08 | reverse complement strand
TGTGCCCAGCTTAGGATAGTGGCTCCATCTAGGGAATGATATGATTGGCTGTGGCTATGCTGTGGCTGTGGCAGTACTTAGGGGGTGGTCATGGTAAATATATATAACAAAGTGTTCCGTGGCCCGGCTGCGTGGACACGACAGTATCAACTGAACTGGGCCCAGAAGAAAATCCACGGTTGTTTTGTTTTGCGTTCAAGACTGCACTCGCCCTCGAATCCAGTTCGCACATTCACAAAAATGTTTGACCTGTGTTCTCATTGCGTTTCAGAGCTCGCACCTCGGTCTCGGAGGGAACTTCAGTCTTATGAGCTTCAGTCTCGCGAGTTTCTACCACAGTCCGCCAACCAGACTCAGTTTCAACCTCAGGCCCACAACCAGTCTCAGCCGCAGTCCCCAAACCAACCTCAGTCCGGACCACGAGTGCACGTACTGCAGCATCCTCAGCCCAGACTCCTCTGTTGGATCATGGCGGACCCTGCGTTGTTTGACGCCAAAGTTATACACCAGCTGAACACTTGGGCGAGGAGGTGCCACAAAGTGTTGGTCATCAGCTCAAAAGTGGACAAGAACACCTTGCCGGTTCCAGTTGTTGTGGTCGATGTGCCTCCTGGCAAAAAGCACCTTGAGGCCAAAGTGACGAAAGCCTGGATCCACATTCACAAACATTACCTCGAGGATTTTGATTTCTTCTACCGGTGCGACACTGACGTCTATGTTGTGGTGGAGAACCTGCTGGATTATCTCAAAGATCAGGACCCTGCCCAAGCGCACTACTTCGGACACAGATTTGATTCCTTCACATCTGGTGGTCCAGGGATGCTGCTGAGTAGAGAAGCACTGAGAAGAATGGTGACTCACGAAAAGTTCCCAAGATGCATGAAAGAAAAGTGGAAAAGTGAGTACATGTGTGTATTTCAGTGAACACAATACGAGTAATCACGCTTGCCCCACCGCTGTTACAATTTGGGGTGTTTTCCTGGATGAAGATGAAAGGGCACTCGTGTACAGGAAATGAAAATTTTGTCAAGTGCATTGTCATTGTTGTCCCAATCAAGGTGTTTGTGTCTTCTCTTTCCAGCTGGGATCGATGACGTGACCCTCAGCCGGTGTTTGGATGCAACCGGGAGCCAGTGGAAGGACACCCGGGACGCCGAGGGCAAGGAGCGTTTCATGGTCTTCAGACCAGACCTCATGATCCTCGGGTCCCCACCAAACGGGTCCCCGCCTCTTCCGGACTGGTACCTGCAAAGGGAGCGGTTGCACGGACTGAGAGCGGTAAGCATAAAGAAATACGTTCAAAGTGCGCGAGGCTGTGTGCATGTGTTGTGCCCTTGTATGCGCGTGTTCGAGTGTCTCTTTCGGCTCTGCAAATTTGTTTGGCCCATGGCTGCAATCGCAGCGCACCCTTCACGTTTGTTTTTCATGCGTTTTCTTCGCCGTCTTTTCGCCAGGGCTCTCAGTGCTGCAGTGACCACCCCATCTCCTTCCACTACGTGACTCCAGCCGAGATGTACTTGCTGGAGTACTTCCTCTACCATTCCAAGGTGAAGGGACGAGAGACAGCCAAGGAACCCTGGCCCAAAATCTCTCCTGTGAAAGAAACACAAAAAGGGTCACGTGGCTTCCTTCTGAGAATTACAACTTGGGTTGCCATTGCCATTGCCATTTTGGCGTTGACATGGTTGTATCGCCGTCGTGTTTTGAGCAAACTACAAAACTGAATTGACAATTTGGGGAAATTTGTTGTTCAACTACACAAGACACACACCCCAGTGGGCTGAGCCCTGGCCTGGGGAGTTTAAAATTTGACAAGTGTTGAGCTCCCAGCTCTGAGTGAATTGAGGAACTTTCCACCACTGCTGCTGCAGGTTGTTGGCCTTGCAAAAGTTCTGCAATTTTCTGATGGTCAGTCAAGTCAGACTGGAAAGGTCGTGTTTGATGTCCATGTGGAAGTGGGAGGGTGTTGAAGAACATTGTTTCTTGTGACGCCACTTTTGATGTCATACATCTCTCAGTCACTATGCAACCGGTCAACAAGGTGAGATGTCTGTCGCGTGCGTGTGTGTGCAGTTTTTACGTGTATATTCTCCAGGGAATTTCGGGGCCTCAAGAAATTCATGAATTTGTCCTCCCAAAAACTTTCCGACGACTACAGCAGCCAATTCCCTGTGTCGGTTTCACATGTGCTCAGAAAAGTATCAACATCATTTTCTCATCTGAGCTGTGTTGGTGGTCCAGGGGTCTGCCGAACCAACCAACCCCCAAACAAATTTTGAACGCTTTGATGGGGGGGGGGGGAGGCTGCAGGTGCATTTGTACCACCAGGAAAAACTAAAAATTGGAAGGACTGCATCCATGGGTGGGTCCCCCTAGGTCTGTTCGTTGATCCTGAAACTGGTTCAGAAGAATTATGCGTTGACATCATTTCAAAGTGATGTCTGTAATACCAGTATTTTGAGATGCTTGTGTGAAAACAACAAAAAACGAAAATAAACTTGACTAAACGACTTTCTTCAATTTGTTTCGGGCATTTCATTGGCGAAGCGAGAGCGTTAGTCCCGCGTCAAATTTCAGTTTCCGCCACAAACTGCAGATGTCGCCGGCGCGGTGCGACTCGGCGAATCAGAACCGCGTTCTCAAAACCGCCGCCATCTTACTCAGGACGAAATGTTGTGAGGTGTTCAGGAGAGAAGAATAGCAGCAATATGTCTTCAAATACAGGTTTGTTGAGCACATTTCATTGTTATTTACGAAACCGATGTGTTCAAGTATCGAAAGGAAGCACGGAGAAGTTGTAGTTTGCTGGGGGTTTACATTGAGCAAAGCGATAAATTTTGAGTTGTGTCGGTCGGCTTCAGCAGCTGAGTTCATCATGATGAGGTCTCGCATCGGAATCCACACTGATTGCGTTGCGTCGCGTCTCCACGTCACACTGGATTTCAGTTGTATGTTGCACCACGTCAACAGGCTCTGCCGACCATGTAGGAACACACAAACAGTAGATCTATGGAGAAACGCCACGTCTGACGCAGTAACGCGTCTGGTGTGAAATAACCTCAAAACGTCATTGTGAGAGGAATACTAATTGTGGTTATTTATGGCGACTTTGCACAAGTGTCGATAAACAGAGGAACAAATGGCTCGTTGACCAGAGGCGAGGCGGGTCCGAGGTGCGCTGCGTTCCGGTCGAGGCCGAATTTCCGTTGGTGCAGTGAATTCTGACCAATTTTGGACAAATCAACATCATGTTTGACAGTCTTTGAAGGGCTGTTTGGATATGTGAATAAAGTCTGGACTGTGGCTTGGAAGTTTCGTGTCGCTGATCCTGTTATGTGGAAATGACTCCACGTTTGGATGATGGACAACTTTGATGGACAGTTTTTCAACAATACGTGGACCTGTGCATATGTGACAGTTGACGATCTCGAACGTGCAATGTTCCTGTGCCGCACTGGGTGGGTTCCAGCAGTTTGATAGTGCAGCTGTGATATTTCTTATTTTGATCTGGATTTCGAGGCAATCTGCGTGAAAAGGAAGAACTTTTTGTCGGGTTTGTTGTGTCTTTCACATGGAATGAACCGGACAGTTCAGAACGTCTCGCGTTCGTTCGACCCAGCCTGGGTTCTTCAGCTCCTGGACGTCACTCGGGTTATGTGAAGACGCTGTGTCGCTGACAAACGTTTCGTGTTTCAACCAATGGTGTAAATTAGTTTCAACCTGAAAGGTCCTGGTTGAAATTTATGGACGCACTTCGTCAGAATCGAGTTGATGAAAAGTAACCCGGATGAAACACTGTGGTGATAGGTTTGTCATACTTTGTAGTTGCTGGTGAAAGGTAATAAAGCTTCATTTACTTGAGTGAAATGATTGATCCTTGGATCTCTGATCTTGTGCAACAAGAGAGATCCATCGACATTCAGTCATTTCACTTCACTTAGTACTCGTACTCGCAGTGCGGAATTTCAGGTCAGTGGGTGCAGTACGAGTATCGCAAGCCCATTGACTTGCGCAGGGACGTTGTGCGTTCCATTTGTGTGAAACTGGCCTCAGAAGTGGGGATTTTAGGCGCTGCGCTCTCGCTTACACTGCCATATTTTCTCGTCTCTAGGTGCTAACTACATCTAACCAGCCACTGCTGACTAAACCTCTGCCACTGGTGGATCGGACGTCGATTTATGTAAAGAACAAACACAGTGTCACAAACAATAACAAGCTGAACTGTGAAGCGAAGGAGTAAAAGGATGGCTGAAAACAACCATCACGCCGTGGAGTTCGGGACGGAGGTCGGGGGCGAGGGCGACTCGGCCCCGTCCAACCACCTGGTGCTGTTCGTGCGCGCGGGCAAGGACGGCGAGAGCTACGGCGGCTGCGTGCTCTGCCAGCGCATGTTCATGATCCTGCTGATGAAGGCCAAGGCCGGGGAGCTGACTTTCACCGTCAAGACGGTCAACATGAGCAAGGCGTCGGTGGACTTCAAGAAGATCGCGAGCCGACTGCCCGTGATCATGCACGGCTCGGAGATCCTCAGCGACCCGGATGAGATGATCCAGTACATCGACGACAACTTCCCGTACCCGCCCATGGCGTACGACAACGTCAAGGCCAACGACGCGTGCATGAACGTCTTCTCCAAGTTCTCTTTCTACATCAAGGATGTGTCGCACTCGTCGACGCCGCTGCTCGCAGAGCTCAAGAAGCTCAACGATTACCTGGAGAACTCTCCGCACAAGTTCCTGTGTCGAGACGTCCCGGATCACCTGGACTGCATGATGCTGCCGAAGCTGCAACACATCCGCGTCGTGAGCAAAGCGTACAAAGACTTCGACATCCCTGCAGACCTGAAGGGGCTGTGGCGCTACCTGCGCACGGCCTACAGCGACGAGGTGTTCACGAGGACTTGCCCCTCGGATCAGGAGGTCATGTATCACTGGCAGTGTAAGCCCGAGTTGCCGCGCCTCGATAAGGCCACGATGCACCGGTATGACACGGAGGCGGAGCCGCGTTACTCGCTCTCCGTGCCCAGCGGCGCCACCTAGTGTAGAAAGACCCCAGCATAACCACGTGGTTCGACCACGTGATCGAGTCCACGTGGTCAAAACATAAGTTGCGTTGAGCCAATGAAACCTACTGCTTTGACCTGATTGAGTGCGAACGCTGCCGCCTTGCCGTTACCATAGTGATGTAAGACGCTGCACTAGTTCGTGATAAGCACGTGATTACAACACGTGACCAGGCTGGAGACTGCTGCTGGAAATCAGAAGCCGACAGGATGCCTTGAGGGTGAATTGAAGATATCGGAACCCCGCGGGCTTGTTGCAGTGTCACCTTGTGGATGTGATGTCATCCTGTGAACGCCAGCGTCACTTGACGTGGAACTGTGGAGGCCGACGTTGGCTTGGCAATCACTGTTGACATGTTGACGTCTTCCTGTGGACGGAATCCACACCCTGTGCACGCACACTCCTGAAATGCTGCACAATTTCCCTCGTTCCCACACATCGAACGACCCCAGACGTCAAAGCACCGGGAGCCAGTGCGGATAGTGTCTGCAGTGCGGAGAAAGGGCGGGGTACCGCCGGGAATGTGGTTACACCAAAGTTTCTGCTGCTGCTATCAGAATCGGAATACCTCACAGAGCTGCTGCATCCACCACGAACCAGCATTGAGATCTTCCAATCCACACAGAGCAAGAATTCCCTCATCTGAAGTCTTTCTACTGATTCAAAGTGGTGTGGATGTTGTGAATTGTGGAAGGGGGTCTGTTTCGCACTGGATCCGTCACGGGTTGCGTTCCCGCCTGCTGCGTTGATTGAACGTCCATTTGCAAGGCGAGCGCCGCTCTTGACTCTTCCGGTGCGAAACCGGGGTGGGTTGTGGAGTGGTTCGCTGTCAGCCAAGAATCGGCTTGCAGCTCTAAATAGTCAAAAATAATTTTGGAGGGTCAGAATCGAGCTGCTTATTGTGGGTGCTGCTGTACAAGACCGCGAACTTTGGCCTGTTTCACGTTGGATGCGCCACGCTTCAGTCCCTGCGACGCGTGGCTGAGTTGACTCCGTATGAACTGTCGGGTACTGGGACACAAGGGGTGGCGCTTTCAATGTGAACAGGGCCAGATTTCCTTTCCCTTCCGCACCTGGATGTTTGTTGCACGATTTCTCAAGTCTGGTCCGCACTAGATTCAGTCTGAACCTGTGTGTGCGTCTTGTACATTGGAAGACTCCACTGTCAGTGCTTCTACTGAGTATCTGCACGAGCTGGTTGAAAACAAAGAAACAGAGAGGTGGGGCCAGATTCTTGGCAAACTTGTTACTGTTGTTTGTTTTTTTTTTTGTCAAGAACATATCACCTTTTTTACAGGCATCCACCTGCGCAATGTTTTGTTCGACTCTTTGAGTATTGGTTGTTTTGACACAATGAAGTCTGGTTCACACGAGATGCGTCAGGCGTTGCGTCTCTGTCGGAGTCCGTGGGTTTCCCAATGGACGACGCTGAACACATCGCGGGACGCATTCAGTGTGAACCTATCAGAGCTCTGATTCCTTGATGAAAGTGGAGGCCGCATTGAGACAGGTGAAAAAGCTTTTTGTTTTGTGCAAGTGTGCCGAGGTTGTTGTTCCGATGCTGGAATGCGTTTCGTGTCGGCCAGGTTCACACTGGTGGTCGGCACCATGCGTTGCGTTCCTGCACAAGTCAGTCATGGGCGCTGTTTTGTCGAGTACTGGAAGACAATTGGCGCCATGTGGCTTGAGGTGAAGCAGTGTCCATTCGCTCGTACAGGGACGCGCGCAACGCACAACTTATCCAGTGTGAACCCGGCCCCCAGGTGATACGTTCTTTGTTCTGGCCTCGAGGCGCATTGCGGCATTTCGACCTGGTCGCGTTATTATTTTGTGTACCTTTCGTTCATTGTTATGCATATTTTTATGATTATTATTTTACCAGTGGTATTAGTTTTGCACAGCGAGTGAAAAACCAAAAAAACACGGGAATCCTCCTTTGATAATGTCGTCACCTGTCCCCACCAATCGAAATCCAACTTGAATTTTCAAGCTGATCACACTTTGGGGCAGCGTTGAAATTTGTTTTGAGTGAACGAGACTTTCGAAAAAAAACCAGTTCGAGTTGGCAGGGGACAGGTTGTATTTGTGGTGCTTCATAATCTGTGGTGCGCGAGTCAGTCAAAACGTCGCTTCTAAGTCAATAGAAACTGAAGTTTTCCACTTTGTTCCAACGTGTAATCTAATTCCGCTGTGATCTGATGATCACCGAGTGCGTTGGTGTGCACATGGAGAGAATATTGGCGTCGCAAAGTTCTCAGTTGCATTGAGCAGAGCCAAAGTATCCCACGTGAACTGAAGAATGTACTTCGTGCACATTGGTGGTGCGTACTCATGGTCAGGTGTGGTCCAGTGCGGTACATAAACAAGCGATGACATGACATGTCTGGAAAAAATGAGCAAAAGCAAAGATCCTCCGGCGGGAATTGGCCACCAATTAGTTTGACATATGAGGAGACGATGAGGGGAGTCGAGTCGCGTTCACACTGGACACGTGACGCACAGTGTCCGGGAACCAGTCAATGGGCACCGCGTGGTCAGCATGTGTCGTACTGTAGTGGGCACTGCGCCGTCCCTGAATTGCCTTGGTGTACATTCTCTGCCACAGGGACGCCACGCGTAGCGCGTACAGTGTGAACCCAACCTCATTGCGGAGCTCGTTTTCTTGTCTATTTTATGGGTGAATCGTTGTTGGGTGAGGCGGGGCCCACAGCTGGTCTCACGGTCATTGTGCGTCTGTAACCGTGGCGACATATGGCAGGCGACAGTACTCGTGTCGTGTAATAGTACTGAATGCATTCGGTGACGCATGTAGTGAGTGGCTGGACGAGAGTGGATGAGAATTGATTTGGTGGACTAGACGGGACGAATCATCCCCAGCGCCAACTCCGCTCCTTTTGCACCTTCCTATGGGCACAAATAAGGTCGGCCTGTTCCCCTTCTCGCGAAAAGGGAACCGTGAAACCCACAAATTTTCATTCATGCCACAATATCCGCATTGGATCGGCTCGCCTCCACCCCCACCCCCCCGTCCGCTGGTGACAGGCTTCTGAATCCGTTCGTGCGGTGATCAGAGACTCACGTTCCCTCTCGGTATGCGCTAACGTCATTATGTCATCATCATCACTGATGGATCTGTAGCTCCTGGGCCCGATCTTGAGATAAACATGTCCGAGATGTAGTCACTTCGAACCAAGGATAACTTTGCAAGCTCGCAAAATTGATCTTGTAGGATTTGTTTTTTTCAAATCAGGGGAGGAGGGCAGTAGTGCAGGGACGGTGTTTGGGTCAGTTCCATTCTGGAGGAAGACCACGGGACCACTTCAACAGTTCCTGCGCACAAGAAGCAAAAGTAACGCAACCAGTTTTCAAAATGTGATTGGGCGGCTTATCTCCGGTGCTCAGATTGCAAAAACAGGATCTACCCCAAGCCAAGTTTAGCAGTGGTCGTGTGTTCGATTTGACGCAATGCAACTGAAACTGGTTTACAAGGCTGGAGAGCACAATTGCGATGCACATCAAATCGAACCTGACAATTTTGTACTGGCCTTTTGTAGTCCAGACATGTTCTGACCAACCACACCTCTTGCAAGATGTTGCAAACATAAAAAGACTTCTTGCACAAGTGTTCATGACTGGACTATGCAAACACACTGGGCGTGTTCGCTTTCCGCACCGGACGCCCCGAGCCCCTTCTGTGCGTTCCTGCACGAGTTAGGCGGCGCTGCGTCCAAGGCACGATTCTGCACCAAAGTGGACTGAGACAACCAACGCGATGTGCCTTCTGTGCGTTCCGTTCGTAAAACGAACACGGCCCGCTTTGCAAACACGTTGAAACGAAGTGCACTACAGAGCCAACGTTGCGTGATTGGATACGAGTACGTCTCGTCTGTGTGTGTTCATGATCGTCTTGGCAAGGGACTGTGTGGTGTTCGCCAACAGCAATTTGAGCGCGTTTGATTCATATGTCTCGCGTTTGCAGCGACTGCGCCTTGCACTGCAAAACAGCAGACTCTGAAACGAACAGCACGTGGAACAAATGGCACCGAGAGTGGAAAAAGAACGCCGCGTTCTTCTCGCGGTCTGATTTTGAGCGAATTTTGAGGAGCTGGCTGACACTTTGAAGGCGAATTGAACCGACGATCGAATGACTTTTCCGGTGTGGACCCTGTGGGCGGGGTGTGTGGGTGGGGAGGTGTGCGTGCACGGAGGAATGCGTGGTCGGTGCAGCGATTTTTCACTCGTCTGACACATTTTTGGTTCGGGCCTTTGCTCGTCACTTTCCTTTCATGTCGTTTGTTTTACACGTGACTGATGTTTTGTGGAGAGTCGCACTGTCAGCTTTATAGCATGGACACTGATATTCTGTTTGATCAGTTTCAAACTGAGTTTGTAACCTGGGTGAAAACTGCGGGGACACACAACACTGTTCGGCATAGTTTTCACACTGGATGGGTCAAGCATTGTGTTGCGTCGTCGGCTGCGCAAGACAATGAGAAAGCGCAAGCGATGCAAGACTCATTGAACGTGAACCAGCCTCTGAATGTCAGTTTTGTGTTTTGAAGTGAATTGTTTTATTGCGAATCAGGATCTGATCGATTGATTGATTGATTCACTGCTGATTGATTGGTTGTTCTCGTCATCTGAGTTGCCAGTATTCTGCTTTACTTCTAGTGACTGCTTTTCACATCGTGTATCGTGAGTCGATTTTCAGCAGCGTGCAGCATTTTCACATCGAAACTTGTTTACAATTCTGTATGCAAAGCCGGCCGTTGATAACATCTGAATCTCTCGGATCCAGGGGGGAGGGGCCCCTGATCAAAGTGGCCCAGGGACCCGCACCTCCCCCAGACTCCAACCTTTGACGATTGTTTTCAATCGTCCGCTGTCAACTCTTTCGTCTTCCATCTCAACATTTTCTGCAAGTTCAGATCTCACCCTGAGGTTTCGGTGTGCGGGCCCTCCACCCCTGGATCCGACCCTGGTACTCGCGCTGATTTATTGATGGATTGAATCTCTGAGTGAATTGATCGTCATCGCCGTTGTTTACGACGCTCCCACTCACTCCGCGGATTGTTTGACAGATTTGTTGCCGTCGTGTGCACGCATTCGAGCTTCAAAAGTCGCTTCAAGTCGAGTTCATACTGCGTGCGCGGGGCCAGATGACAGCATGTATCGTGCTTTGCGCCTCTGTACAAGACGGTGCGGGTGCGGGGTGATCTTTGCAAGAACGCAACGCTTGGGCATCCAGTGTGAAACAGACAATTCTTCACAGCCGTGCAAATTCGTCTAGAAAGCCACGTTCTGAGTTCATAGAAAAACTTCACACATTTTCCACACTTTTGTTGAATGTTGAGAGCGTTGTTAGAGCCGAATTGCGTTCTTTTACCACCGCGGTCACTGGTGATCTTCGTGAAGCCGCATTCACAATGTCGTGTGCGGCTTGCGTTTCGTCCCCACTGGATGTTGTCTGGCGTGCATTGCGTCCTACAAGCAACCCGGTGGGTGACAAGACGCGTGCGCGTCCATTGTGAACGGAGCCGAAGCCACCTGTGACGCTACGTACGATCTCGACCGTGCACGTGGCCCGCGGGGATTTCGCATCACGTGACACGTGGCGCTGTG
>JAAUXT010118710.1_pt1 | contig 10686 bp, 8 predicted proteins | sample 7278171 | NCBI WGS metagenome assembly JAAUXT01 (sample SAMN14350112, study PRJNA611818) | marine sediment metagenome | isolation source: surface marine sediment (1.8m) | place: French Polynesia: Moorea | collected 2018-08 | reverse complement strand
GGGTGTGGCATCCGCTTTTATCAACAACACACCGGTAGTGGTTCTATTCATTCCCATTATATTGAGCCTCAGCTGTGAGCTGAGTTTCAGCCCATCTAAAGTGCTAATACCGATATCGTATGCTTCCATTTTAGCCGGAACCTGTACGTTGATTGGAACCTCGACCAATATCATTATCAGTGATCTCAGCGCCAGGCAAGGGTATGGCGCCCTGAGCATGTTTGAGCTATCCCCGCTCGGTTTGCCCATTGCCGTCCTGGGTATTCTTTTTCTGATTGTTGCTGCCCCCAAACTGATGCCCAGCGTGCACAACCCGATCTGTGAGCTAAAAAATGATGAAAATCGCCGCTATCTGGCTGAATTGCACGTCCCGCGTGAAAGCCGCATCATCGGTGAAAATCCGAAACTGTTTTTTAAAGAAAAATATCCGGATATGGAAGTACTGGAGCTCATCCGCTATTCCCATGTGTACTACCCGGACCGGGACACTGTCAAAATGGCTGCCGATGATCTTTTGCTGGTCAAAGGCTCGGCCAATGATCTGGTGGAATTACTGCACGATGATTTAGTGGAGCTCCCGATGGCCGATCAGGATCTAAATTTTTCGTCTGAAAAGAAATCTGAAAAGAAAGAAGCGCTGATTGTGGAGCTGATCATCCCCCCCCAGTCGTCGCTGGTGGGACAGCGGCTGGTATCCAGCCGTCTGCGGCGCGATCCGGATATTCATATTATCGCCATCAAACGCAGGGAGTTGCACTATGCCGAGCCAAAAGTCAAAGATGTTCGCTTGCAGATTGGCGATATTCTGCTGGCGCGATTGCCGGAACCATCCTTAGAAAGACTGCGCGGAGAGAGGGATTTCATCATTGTTGAAGATGTTCATCATGAAATTGTGCACAAGCGGCTGGCGCGGCGCGCCTTTTTAATATTCGGTGGCATGATCGTAGCCGCCAGCACAGGAATGGCTGATATCATGGTGTGCGCCATGGCAGCTGCGTTCTTGATGGTCATCACCGGTTGCCTGCAATTGCGCAGCGCCTATCGTGCGATGGACGGGCGCGTTTTGCTGATTATCATCGCCACGATTGCCCTGAGTGCCGCCCTTGAAAAAACAGGGGCTTCTGAATTTTACGCCAAAGCATTTCTGGGTCTATTCAGCGGGGCCAGCCCGACGCTGGTTTTAAGCGGGGTGATTCTACTGACCAGTATCAGCACCCATGTCCTGAGCAACAACGCCACCGCTATTTTACTGCTGCCGATCGCCATTTCAGCCGCCAACGGTCTGGGCGTTGACCCCAAACCCTTTATCATCGCGGTTTGTTTTGGCGCCAGTGCCTGTTTCGCTACGCCTATCGGTTATCAAACCAACCTGCTGGTATACGGACCCGGCGCGTACCGTTTCAGTGATTATTTCAAACTGGGCATGCCGCTTAATCTGCTGGTCTGGGTAATGGGTTCGCTTTTCATTCCCATGATATGGCCGTTTTAAAATTTGGCACTCAGTAAAAAGTGCTTAGGTTGACATACCTATTCAGAAAAAAGTTTGCGGCACAGAATCCCTCGCCGGCTCCAGCGACCTGCTACAATTGTGATTAATAAAATGTTTGAAAACCGTATCGGAGCAAGCGGTGTGCTAAACACGCCGTTGAGCTCAACACGAATGCTTGTGATCTTATTTCAGTTGCTCTGCTTAACAAGTCTAAAAAAACGATGTGATGTCCTTATTGTCGCTTTACCCGTCAACAAAAATAGCAGAACTTTTGATAGCTAAATATATTGACATTTGAGTCCGTTTGAGAGCAGAAAAGATAATGAATGTCAAAAGATTGTCTTAAACAAAAACGAGGCATGGCTTAACCATTTCAATCCATAGAGGAGTCGAAGATGAAAAAAATCGATGTGCCGCCATTGTTTGGAAGAACGTCGACCTTGATTCACCAGATCGATGAATTCCTCGATCGGGTCGCAGAGGGCGCCATGGTTTTCGAAGAAGGTGTCGGGATCCTTGCCGAGCGCGGTGTGGATGAAGGCTGTGAGGCGAAACTGCAACATCTCAATGAACTTAAAAAAAACGCCTCCAAACTGGGGCGCGATATTGTCACCAATCTGTATGCCCAGATGCTGGTGCCGGATGCGCGCGCCGATATTCTCGAGCTGATCGCTGCCCTGAATCGTATACTTGATTCACTTCACCAGAAGTTCACCGATATTACCATTTTCAATCCGGATGTGCCCGCTGGGATAGTAAGCGGTTACAGGGAACTTACATCAGCTGTTGTTAAAACAGTGGAATCCACTGTTCAGGCTGCACGTGCCTATTTTAAGGACATCAACACTGTACGCGATCATATCCATAAGATCAGCCATCACGAGTCCGCATCCGATGAATCGGCCATACGTCTCAAGAAACAGATCTTCTCTGATGCCAATCTTAATTTCGAACTCAAGTGGATCTTGAGCAATAGCGTCAACGATATCGATCATATTGCCGATGATGCCGAACACATCGGTGACCGGCTCTCCATCTACGCCATCAAGCGCTCCCTTTAGCATACGGCATGTGAGGAAAACGTCATGGACATGACACTGATATTGATATTTCTTTCCAGCGGATTGTTTCTCGGCTGGTCGCTGGGGGCCAATGATGCCGCCAACGTGTTCGGCACCGCGGTGGGCTCCCGTATGGTGACTTTCACCACGGCCGCTGTTTTGTGCAGCGTGTTTGTCATATTAGGTGCCGTCATCAGTGGCGCGGGTGCTGCCCACGGATTGGGTAAGCTGGGAGCGGTCAATGCCATTGCTGGCTCGTTTATGTGTGCGTTCTCTGCGGCGCTGACGGTATTCTGGATGACCAAACTCGGTCTGCCGGTTTCCACCACCCAGGCCGTGGTCGGTGCCATTATCGGCTGGAATTTTTTTACAGGTTCCATCACCGACATAAATGCATTGATCAAGATCCTGGGCACGTGGGTCGCCTGCCCGGTTCTGGGCGCCATATTTGGTGCCTTGATCTACAAACTGGCGATGATTTTCATCGGTACTGTAAAACCCCATTTATTGCGAATGGATCAATACACGCGTTACGGGTTGATTATCGCCGGTATCATGGGCTCCTACAGTCTGGGGGCCAATAATATCGGCAATGTGATGGGCGTTTTTGTATCCTCTTCCCCATTTACCGATTTTCAAATTGGAGATTTATTCAAGCTGACCGGTGTCCAGCAATTGTTCTTGTTAGGCGGCATTGCTATAGCAGTGGGTGTGATTACCTACTCAAAGAGGGTCATGATGACCGTCGGCAATACCCTTTTTCCGCTCAACCCGGTGGGCGCCTTCGTGGTGGTAGTCACGCTGTCCATCGTCTTATTCCTGTTTTCCTCAACCGGGCTGGAACACTTTTTGGTTAGTAAAGGCCTGCCGCCGATTCCATTGATCCCGGTCTCCAGTTCGCAAGCTGTGGTGGGGGCCATCATTGGGATTGGTCTGCTGAAAGGGGCAAGTGGTGCACGTCAGATTAAATGGAGGGTTTTATTGAACATTGGTTCCGGATGGGTTTCTACGCCCCTCATTGCAGCGATCATCTGTTTTTTCATGCTGTTTTTCCTGCAGAATGTTTTCAATCAACAGGTGTACCGTAAAGTTTATTACCAGCTGTCACCGCCCGTGATAGAACATCTGCAAAAATCAGGTGTTCCCACAGACAAGTTGATGGACCTCAAAGATCAGAAAATTGAAAAAGGCATGGTCTTCCGGGGCGAAGTTCGCCAGCGTGTGAAGTTGCCTGGTGATCAGGAAGGTTTGGTCATTGCCGCTGCGGAGATCTACCAGATGCAGTTAGATGCCGCCAGAATCGAAAAGCTGGATAAAAAATATCTAAGTGAAGAACAGATCCGAGCGGTGGCAGCGCTTGAGGGCAAAACCTATACCTATAAATGGCAGTTGCAAGATGCGCTGACTGCGCAGACCGAAGCATGGAAAAAGAAACCGGCCACCAAACTCAACAAGGCACATAACAAAAAGCTCGGAGCTAAATTAGATTACATCTACAACACTTTTCATATCGAAGGCGAACCTCAGAGGCCATCTCCATAGCATCTGCAAATTAAGACAACTGGCGATGAACGCAATCGGCAGCCGTACGGCCATTCACGCAGCCATACGGCTGTATCAGTTGGTGGCTATCACTTAGAGCTTTAAGCATAAAGTTCAAGAGCGATCCTTGCTCACATAAAAAAATCTCCACAGAATGTTGCGCGCATCCTAAATCGTCCCTAAGTTAAAATCTCTTCACTCATTAATCTGTTGTTGGTTATTTCTCACCCTCCAGAAGAAAGGACATACTGATGGCCGCTTCAGATAAACCCATATCGCGCGATCACATCTTGGTTGAAGACGACCGTACCGGAACCAGCGTAGAAACACTGCGCCGGGCCGTGCTCGACAATCTGTTTTATATTCAGGGAAAATTTCCGGAAATAGCCACTACCAACGATTATTACATGGCACTGGCCTTCACCGTACGGGATCGACTGCTGCATCGCTGGGTCAAAACCGTTGAGACCTGGCTGCAAAAAGACGTTAAAATCGTCTGCTATCTATCGGCGGAATTTCTTATGGGGCCCCATCTGGGCAACAATTTGATCAATCTGGGGATCGAGGATCCCGTGCGCCAGGCGGTGGAAGCCGCCGGTCAGAATTTGGATGAATTGCTGCAACAGGAGGAAGAACCCGGTCTGGGTAATGGTGGTTTGGGCCGGCTGGCGGCCTGCTACCTGGATTCGCTGGCAACCCTGCAGGTGCCGGCCATCGGCTTTGGCATTCGCTACGAGCACGGCATTTTTCACCAGGAAATCCGCAATGGCTGGCAGGTGGAAATGACTGATAACTGGCTGCACCTGGGCAATCCCTGGGAAATTCGCCGGCCGGAGGTCCACTTCGAGGTCAAATTGGGCGGCCATACCATGCGTGAGCGGGATGCTCAAGGACGGGAACAGGTTCGCTGGATACCGGACAGGGTGGTTAAAGGCACCCCTTTTGACACCCCCATTTCAGGCTACCGCGTCAACACCTGCAACACGCTGCGCCTGTGGAAAGCCGAGGCGGCTGAATCTTTTGATTTTCAGGCCTTTAATGTAGGTGATTACTACGGTGCCGTGGATAAAAAGGTGGCTTCGGAGAACCTGACCAAGGTGCTTTATCCCAACGATGAGCCCATCGCCGGCAAGCGCTTGCGTCTGGAGCAGCAATACTTTTTTGTCTCCTGCTCTTTGCAAAATATTATCGACCTTCATCTGGAGGCGGGAGGACGTCTTAAGGACCTACACAGGCTATGGGCAGTTCAACTCAACGATACCCACCCGGCCATCGCGGTGGCCGAGCTGATGCGGTTGCTGGTGGACGAGCATACCATGGATTGGGACACCGCCTGGCAGATTACAGTTGAGACCTGCGGCTACACCAATCACACCCTGCTGCCCGAAGCACTTGAAACCTGGCCGCTGCCGCTGTTTCAGCGCGTGCTACCGCGTCATCTGGAAATCATTTATGAGATCAACCACCGTTTTTTGCATCAGGTGCGCGAACGCTTTTCCGGAGATGATGCGCGTCTGGCGCGCATGTCGTTGATTGATGAATCCGGCGAAAAAGCCGTGCGAATGGCCAACCTGGCCTGTGTCGGCAGCCATGCCATCAATGGCGTGGCCGCCCTGCACACCGAGCTGGTCAAAAAGGATGTGCTGCACGATTTCTTTGAAATGATGCCGGATAAGTTCAGTAACAAGACCAACGGGGTTACCCCACGCCGTTTCATGGTATTGAGCAATCCGGGACTGGCCGGGTTGATCAAGCGAACCGTGGGCGACGGATGGGCAACCGACCTGACGGCCCTGCGCCAGTTGGAGCCCCATGCAAATGATCCGGACTTTCAAGCCCAGTGGCAACGCATCAAGTTGGAAAGCAAGTATCGGCTGGCCGATCTGGTTGAAACCCAGACCGGTATCAAGGTCGACCCGCAATCGATTTTTGACATCATGGTCAAGCGGATCCACGAATACAAGCGCCAGCACCTGATGGTGCTGCATATAATTTCACTGTACCAGCGCATCAAGGCCGAGCCGGATCTGGATGTCGTTCCGCGAACGTTTATCTTCAGCGGCAAGGCCGCCCCGGGGTATGATCTGGCCAAACGGATCATCAAACTGATTCACGCCGTGGGTGCGGTCGTCAATAGCGATCCGGACATCAGCAACCGGCTCAAAGTGGTGTTCATACCGGACCTGAGCGTAAAGATCGGCCAGTTGATCTATCCGGCTGCCGATCTGTCCGAACAAATTTCCATGGCCGGCAAGGAGGCCTCCGGCACCGGCAATATGAAATTCGCCCTTAACGGGGCTTTGACCATTGGCACCCTGGACGGCGCCAATGTTGAAATGCGCGAAGAAGTAGGTGCGGAGAATTTTTTTCTGTTTGGTCTTACAGCCGAGCAAGTCAAAAGACGCAAAGCGACAGGCTACAATCCTTATGACGTCTACCAATCAGATAACAGGTTGAAGGCAGCTATCGATGCGATTTCCTCAGGACAGTTTTCCGATGGAGACCCCTATCTGTTCAAACCCATCATCGATGCCTTGTTGTACCATGATGAATATCTGGTGCTGGCAGATTTTGCCGATTATCTTGCCTGCCAGCAACAGGTGGATGAGGCTTACCGGAAATCAGCGCACTGGACGCGGATGTCAATTCTGAACGTGGCCCGCATGGGCAAATTCTCATCTGACCGCTCAATTAAAGAGTACTGCGCAGACATCTGGAAAGCAGAACCGGTTCCTGTGGAATTGGAAAGAAAGTAGAGAAAAACCAGGGAAAAGAAGAAAAGTAAAATGCAATCATGCACGTATCAAATGAAGTGTATTTTTTGTAAAAGAAAAACCTATATGGAAGTTGCTTTTTTCAATTGACGCATTGCAGTTCATGATTACAATAAGTTATCGATTTTAAGTTAAACTCATGTTCTTCCAACCAGATTCAATCCCTAATTACAAGCTATGAGAGGAGGACTTCAAGATGAAATTCAAATCTTTATTCTATGCAGTGGTATTGGTTTCATTAGTACCGGGTTTCGCATTCGCCGGCTCGGTTACACAGGCAGACTTTAAAGCCGAGACAACCCAACAACTTCTGAATTTGTGTTCGGCGGCCCCGGACGATCCCTTTTTCAACCATGCGCTGAACTTTTGCCATGGTTATTTTCAGGGAGCGTACGATTACTACGAAGCTGCCCATACCGGACCAAAAGGTATTCGAATGGTCTGTTTCACCGATCCGCCGCCAACGCGCAACCAGGCCATTAATAAGTTCGTCGGTTGGGCCAAATCGAAACCGCAATACAGCCAAGAGCAACCGGTAGATACATTCTTTAGATTCCTCACAACGACTTGGCCATGCAATTGATTGAGTAGGAAAAACACCATCAGGAGCATATTGTTAATCGCTACTAGAATTTGGATGATAGCATTTGACTCAGAGAACCTGAAAGTATAATTCATCAAGCAGTCAATGCTCATTATCCAGCAAGCGAATGGCAACTCGCCAACAAGCCCCAATCAAAGGTTTTTGTAAAAGGAGCAAAGTATGAAAAAAATAGTCATCGTGATGGTTATGGTCATCGCCCTGGGAATGGTCATTGCTGGGTGTTCATCGGATACCGGCAGGCGGACGGGCACGGGTGCTGCAATCGGTGCTGCCGGTGGCGGGGTCATTGGTGCCGCGGCGGGCAACACCCCGGTAGGCATAGCCGCAGGAGCAGCCGCCGGAGCGGGTGCCGGTTATTTGTATGACCGCCACAAAAAATCCAAGGAAAAAGCATACGAAGACGGGTATAAAGACGGCCAGAAAAAAAGCCAATAATATCTCTGCTTAACGCTTATTTCTAAATGAATCGATACACCGCACCTTTTAAGTTTGAGTTCATTTTAAAGAAGGAGAAAACCATGAAAAAGTTATTGATTATAGCCATTATCGTCATCAGCCTGGGACTGGTCATTGGAGGGTGTTCATCGGATACCGGCAGGCGGACCGGCACAGGCGCTGCCATTGGTGCTGCCGGCGGTGGCCTCATTGGTGCCGCAGCGGGCAACACCCCCGTAGGATTAGCAGTCGGGGCCGCTGCCGGGGCGGGCGCAGGTTATTTGTACGACCGTCACAAAAAGTCTGAAGAAAAAGCGTACGAAGAAGGTTACAAGGACGGGCAGAAAAAAAGCCAATAATCGCCATACAGTGATCGCATCTTGGCCTAACCGCCAACTGCTGTAACCCAATTTTATCCAAAAGATAGTCTTTATACGAATGCAGTAGATCTGACATGATGGACTGGATGTCATCTCGTTGGACTTCCCAGTTTAGCCTAAAAAGACCTACCAAATGGTCATGCAAACCGAGTGTGCATGCGAGCTCTCCGCACATCGAAAGATGCTGCGGTGAAGCTCCACACGCTCGGTTTTTCTTTTTCGCACCTACCCATATTGATTCGCGCTTACCGAACCAACAAGCCTGCTGTTGGGGCAGCCGTGTGCCACATTACGGTATAAATATCTGTATTAGTTGGATTTTCATATACTTACAGATCCATATTTTGATTGACAAATAAATTCATTGTGTGGTAGATGGCTCTTTCTGCAAATCACAATAAGGAGGAGGAAACGGATGAGCAAATTCTTTAAATCCCCCTGGCTTGAAGTCAATGTGATGGTGCTGGTGCTCATCATATCGTATGTTGCGTTGAGCCTGTTCACTTTTGGTGCGGAGACGCAACCCGGCCAAATGTCCGGCGCAGCCATTTGGGGATGGATTTTCGGATTCTTTTTACTCAGTTTTGCTATTGCGATGGTGGCCGTGATCGGCGGCATTGGCGGCGGTGTTTTATTTACGCCTTTTATGCTGGCTTTTACACCTGTGGACAGTCTCATTGTCCGGGCCACTGGTCTGATTGTGGCCATGTTCAGCGGTCTGATCTCCACCGGTCCTTTTATGAAAGGCGGCCTGGCCAACTTAAAAATCTGTATATTCTGTGCGGCTGCATATGGTGTCGGGGCTTTCGGTGGCGCCCAGGGCGCCATTTACGTAGCCCAGCACCTGGGAGAGACCGGCGAAGGCCTCGTGCGCCTGGCCCTGGGTCTCATTCTATGTTCGCTGGCGGTTTATTTTCTGGTCGGCGGTAAGAAAATCGAGTGGCCCGAGGTTAAAAAAGTGGATGGCTTCACAAAACGACTCAAGCTCTCCCAACCCTACTTCGAGGTATCCCTAAACAAGGTCATTGATTATCCGCTGACCCGGGCCGGTTGGGTGCTGGGGGCCATTATCGGCGTGGGCCTGCTTTCCGGATTTTTCGGCCTGGGAGCCGGCTGGGCCATCGTACCGGCCCAAAATGTGATCATGGCCGTTCCCCTCAAGGTGGCGGCTGCCAACAGCGGGGTTCTGCTTGGTATGGGCGATTGTATTGCCGTTTGGCCTTATCTGCTAATGGGCGCCATCATTCCGGTCTTTGCTGCGCCATGGCTGGTCGGGCAGGTGCTGGGCGGCTTGCTCGGCTCCCTAATTCTGATCCGGGTCAAGGCTGGTTTTGTCAGGTTCCTGCTCATCGGTTTTATGTTTTTTGCCTGCTTCGGGCTGCTGACCAAGGGTCTCGGCATGCTGGGTGTCATCGGCGCGGTGCCGATATGGCTCAACGGGTTGGTATTTCTGGTGATATTTGCCGCCGTTACCCGTTCCATTATTAAATTCACACGATCAGAATCCTAAAGGAGGAGATGATATGAGTGCTCCAGAAACCCCGACAATGCCGCGTGCACAAACTGTATATGGTGCCATCGTATACTGGGTGACCATCGTCGCCTGTCTGATCTGCACGGTCGGTCCGGTCATATCCGTGGCAGCGCCGGAAAACAATGTTTTAAATCCCTATAAGCTTTTTAACGCCATTTTTCAGGGCAAAGATGCCCAGACCGTATGGCAGGAAGTGGGCGGCGGATTCCCCGGTGGTCATTTTTATCTGAAGTATTTCACCTACGGCGATGGCTTCACGCAGTTTGGTCTGGCTTTGGGCTGCAGCGTCGCCTTGTGGGCTCTGGTTGCCGCGGCGTTTGCATATGTCTCTGACAAGATTTATCTTTATGTATGGCTTTCATTATGGGTAGCCGCTATGGTTGCCCTGTCCATGATTGGGATATTGGCGGCGCACTAAGCATAAGGATGAAATCTAACATCTGGCAACCGTGCTATGAGCGCTGAGCTTATTCGGGAGGATATTATTATGACAGAACTGGTATGTGTATGTCCCTTAACCCGGGGTGAAAGAATCCTGGTGGCTGTTGACGGGTCCGACTTTAGTATGGCCGCGGTGGAACAGGCCATCAGCCTGGGAGGGATTTGTAACAGTCAAATATTTGTCGTCAGTGTTGTCGATCTGTATCCGGAACAAATGGAAGTTGCCCCGACCCTTGTGGAACATATGTCAGAAGAGGTCCGGCAGCATCTTGATGAGGCCAAAGCAAAGGTCGACAAAGCCAAAATACCATGCGAGACCATCGTTCACATGGGGGGCGCGCCGCACGAATTTATTGTCCAGGAAGCAAAGGATAAAAATGTTGATCTGATCCTCATGGGAACCCATGGCCGCACCGGGCTCAAACG
>JAAUXT010105045.1_pt1 | contig 10686 bp, 8 predicted proteins | sample 7278171 | NCBI WGS metagenome assembly JAAUXT01 (sample SAMN14350112, study PRJNA611818) | marine sediment metagenome | isolation source: surface marine sediment (1.8m) | place: French Polynesia: Moorea | collected 2018-08 | reverse complement strand
TGTACACTGAGAGCCAATGACCAGTGACCAAATGGTATCTGTGTCACCGATCTGGCAATTGGGGTACGTCGGAAAAGGACCGGACGTATTTGCTAAATCTCCGTAATGTTTGCGAGTGAATTTCCTCTGCAAAGCGTAATGCGAGTATCTGGATGTACATCATGATGCGCCTGTTGAATCTGTGTTTGAAATGTTTGTTCAGGTGATAAAACCTCGCAGCCAAATGACCGATGTGAATCGCAGGGTTCTCTCACTGCGGAAACAGTCAAAGCTGCTGCTGCAGGCAAAGCAAGAACCGGCCTTGGTGCACACATGTTGGCTCACATGAAATAATTGTGGTCAGATGAAAGAATGATTTCTCTGCTGTCCCGAGGCGGTGCCTGGCTGCATGACTTTCCTGAGGCGGATCCTCGAGTCACAAGTTTGGTTCAAACCACGGTACCTCTGAAATCAACATTCCAAATATGAACAATGGAGAATAGATCTGAAAAGATTCGAACATGTTACACTTTTTGAGTTTGGTTCAGCTCAAGGAGCCTGCACAGAAGAAGCCAGGTCCAGGCCCCTGGACTGGGAAAGTTGGGCCCCACGCCATGCAGACAAGCCGGGGTTCTTGCCACTGGACACAATGACCTGCGCTCGTAGCCCTGGACGGAAAGACCTGGGCCCCGGACACTGGACAGAAGAATCTGCCCCACCCTTGGACAGAAGGACCTCGTCCGGTAGCCCTGGACAGAAGGGTCTGGACTCCAGCCCTGGGCAGCAGGACCTGACTCCCCCCGGATCCGCCTCCGGCGTCTCGGGAAGCAGCGGCGGACGGACGGCGTGAGGAGCGGCGGAGCGCCTCGTCGAGGATCCTCGACACATCAATAATGAACACTTCGCACCCATTCTTCTTGTCATGAGCCCGGGCGGGTGCGCGTAATGTATGGTCATGGCTTGTTCCTGCGCGCACAAGATAAGACTTATGGCTATCGATCCGTCGCCAACGTTTTCTTTCGACTTCTCTTGAACTTTTTCACAACCCTCGTTTTGTGCCAAGGCGCCTTGCATCCGTTGTAAAAAGCCTTTTTTGTTGCCCTTGTTTTGTGAGAATGCGCCTGCCTGAGCCTGTCTCAAGATGAAAGTAAATGGCAGAACAACTTTTTTACTTTCTCCTTTGATTTTTCAGATTGTGCACACACACATACGTTGCATTTCAAATTAACAAACACACGCGGTTTTCCAATTTCGTGCACCACAGAATTTAGAAATTTACACAAGGCATTGTGGAGAAGAAAACACAGCAGGGCTTTGATTTCTTCACTCTAATGGATGCATTCCTGCAGAAAGCTTTTTCCTTGCGGAATTTTTCTCGTCGTACGTGGCTCCGGAGCGAAGGGAAGAAGAAGCAGCTTTGCGCGGCCGCAGTTTCTCTATTTCTCGAGGAGCTCGCGCGGCCTGCGCGCAGTTGGAGGCTTCGCGCGCGCAGAGACAGACGACGCGGATTGCAGCAGCTTCAGCTCCGCGAGCGAGCGAGCGAACAGACGTGCGGCGAGTCAGAGAGTGACGAGCGAGCGACTGAGCGGCTCTTATTAAAGGGAAAGGGCCTCGGGATCAGAGTGGCAGAGTAAAAGGTGGCTTATCCGTGCCTTCTCTCATTTTCCCACGGGGATACCCATCTGCGCTGCAATAAGTGGATTACATGCTTCGCTTCTCAACTCGACTCCCCAAGACGTACTGCGCAACAGAAACCATGTACCTGTGGACCTGGAGTCGCGAGACGCACACGAGGCTGCGTCGCTGCTGCTGGGTTCTCCTCCTCTGCGTCTTGGCCGTGGACACGCAGGTGACGTATGAAGGTGGGTACCGCTGCAGCTCGTCTCCCTTTGTTGGGTGGATCACTGGCACTAATTGAGCATTGAATCAGCAATGGAAATCAAAACCATCAAAGATGCCGTAATTCAAACGTACCCAGTCGCCTTGTGGTGTTTTGTGTGGTTGCAATGGAGCGGTGAGTTTTTACGGCGTCTTCTTATCCATCGCGCCGAGGAAAGAAACGGCTTTGACAAGAACCGAGTGAACCCACCCAGCTAGGTCTCTGACAAAAGGAGGGGTTCTAGACACACAAGCATTTGGAAGCGAATGCCAGCCAGCCCAGGTATCTGCTGCCACGTCTGTCCAGAACATTTAAAAACACCGAAAGATGGCTTGACTTTGTACCGAATACGCCACGGTCTCTGCAGACTGGGTGATCCATCTGCCTCGGCTCCAGCGCTGACCTTTCGTTCTGCGCCCGCGCACACCCCGCAGATTCTGCTCCGATATGAAATTGTTGCCTCCAACACAGTTACCCTGTAGAAATAATCTTCTTTGAGAACCACTCGGATCCAATGACGGCGCCTCAGTCAGATCTACTCCAGTTCTACTGAGAGTGTCACAGGAGGGAGAACGTTTCGGGGCTCAGGGCTCGCGGTGCCACGCGCGGCACGCCGCCCTCCCTCCCTGATCGTCATCCTAATGCGGAGAGCACACAGTCGAGTTAATTAGGTTTTCATCGTATTGGAGATTAGGCAGGCAGCTCGGGTAAATGAGATGCATTCGTTTTGTCTGTTCATTAAGGACCGCATTGTGGCCGCCGCATCTGAATTGATACACATCCCGAGGCTTCCATTACACGTAAATCACACTTCCCAAAGACGGGCGCATAAAGGCAAAACAAATATTTGTTATCAGCTGCAGCTCAATGATGGAAGAGTCAGAGCTGCTTCTGCGCCGCTGAAGGCGCAGGAGGGGAGAAGGCCAAGACGCGCTTGCCGATCAGGCACAGGAGAACATTTTCTTCTTTTCACCAAATCACACTTTTCATCAAAGTAGGACCCGCCTGTCAGGGGGTCGCTGCCCCTCTTGACCGGATCCTGGATCCTGACGGATTCCACAGGCAGCGTGAACTTCTGAAGCTTCTGCCTGTGGCGAGGTGGTGCTTCTTATGTTTTGTCAAATGAGTCAAAGTGACCTGCGTGAGAGGCGTCCCTGTGAGTGTGACGCACTTGTTCCTTTCTGCACATCAACTGACATTTGGTGAACCCAGAACAAAAGGGAAGATGTTGGTCCCGACGACGCGGAATGCACACAGAGACTTTGAGTGTGTAATGTGACAGAAATCTGAGTTTTTGAATGACTCCCTTGTACCTTTGCGTCTTGAGATTTTGTCCCCAAAGCGACCTGCACTCTGAACAAACTCTTGTGGCTGGGAGCGCACAAACGATAAACGATGTCGAAGCCACAAAGGAGGTTCGATGCCGCTTCCCTGCACGATGCTTAACGCTGCCGATTGTACACAAAACACTGCAGCAGTTGCCAAATAGATCTCTATCGCTTTAATACATCATTAAGCAAGAACAGCAAGCAAAATGGATCAGTCATTGTGCTGCAGGCGTGATTAACTGTTCCATTGTGCACAACACAACGACGTGTACTCGTATGCGCGCGGTCTCTCGTGCGCGCGGACCGCTGCGGACGCTGCCTCCTCGAGGAACCGGCCGTTTAGAACATAATTGCGAGGACGAGGGGGATGAATATTTCACGAGGCGCAGACAGCAGCTGCAGGGGAGGGAGGGAGGGGCGGTGACGAGCGAGCGTCGTGACAGCAGCGACGTTCAGCCGCGGCTCCGACGTGCGCGACACGTGACGCGTGACACGTGACGAGCGCCCTCAAGGCCACGTGGTTCACGCGGAATAGGAACGTGGGGCCTGCTGGAGGAAACGCCCCCTCCCTGCGTCGCACGGTGTTGTGTCTCAAACTGCTGTTGCGTGCACATATGGAAACGTGGTGCAATCCGAAATCTTAAAAGATTCCAGTTCAAATGCAGGTATACATACTGAGACTCTCGTGGCTCAATGTCAAACGCGTCAAGCCCTGCGCTGGTGGACTCTGAGCCCCTCTGACGTGTGCACTTCACTGACCTGTGCCAAGGTGAGGCGACTCCCAGCTGAGCGTCGTGGGAAACGGCTTCAGTTGCGGAGAAAAAAATCGCCGCAAAAGCCACGCGGTCGCGTCGAAATGCAGAAAAGATCAAAACGATATTTTCTGAAGCTCCTGAAACGTCAAAATGTGATATCCTCGAAGTCAAGTTTAATTACGTGGAAATGTTATATCTATTTTGAGTTTCCGTTTGTAAGCGTTCTTCATTTCATGTAGACGTCTGTTTTTCGAAGTTCATTGACTTTTTTTGCCGCCAACTGCAAAGTTAAAACGAGCTCAAACTTGAAGATGGAAACAATGAAACTAATTTTGGGCACAAGGCCTCGGCAAGAGGGTGTGACTTGAGAAGACAAGCTCTAAACCTTTTGTGAAAGCACCGGTTTTCCCGTCTTTGACAAACACACGCTCTTTGATACCAATCGAGGAGGAGCATATCGTGTGAAAAGTGCTCACACAAAAGAAACTTACAAAAAAGAGCTGGAAAGAAACATCTAAGGCAAGAAAGTTTTTTCCGAAAGCTGTTGCGCTCCACAGATAATTGCCTCCATAGATTTTGATGCCAGTCATGATCAATGTTAAATCCATTCACACTTGGGTCGCCCGCCTCACCCGCGGAGACGGGGCCTCCGACAGGACGTCTGCGACAAGTCGCGTCATGGTTACCGCACTGCGCGTAGCGTCCTGGAAAATCGGGGCATCGCAAAACCTCCTCGGACGCATTCTTCCGGACATGTGCCTGGAATAAATCTCCGGATTTCTGGCAAATGTCCACCAGTCCCAGGATTTAATTGGACCGCTTTTATTGGTATCAGTTTAGGTGACTGAACACACCAAATTGATGTGTTAATGCCGTCACAGATTGCTTGGCATTCTGGAGTATTTGGCTCCGAGCAATGCATGCAATTCCGGAAGAGAAAGCAAAGACAGAAGACGGGTTGGAGGGGATGGATGTATGTATCTTGATCCATTGCGATCGATAAAGAAAGCTAATACCCATAGATCTGTTTGATTTGCCTTGCGCCCTGAGCCATTCGTGGAAAAAAGTGGCCAGCTCGGCACAAGGCTGAATCTGTGCGCACGTCGACAACCCGAGCACAGCAGTGCGTATTGCGATGAAGGTTCTGAGGCTTCTGACGTGTCCCTTGGGGACTGTAGACCCGGGATGTTGTGCTTTTGAAAATGGATCCCCCATTATTTCAGGCACAACCTTGTTTGCTCAAGGCCCTTAATTTTCTCCTTTTATCCTGCGGATCTGGATGTTGTTTCTCAGAAAAAACGCATCGTTTTCATCAAAAACTTGACGCCATGTTGACACTTGCCTTGCTGCACGAAAATGTGCCATCTTTTTGCGGTCAATGTCCCACCACATCAGAGGATCAAAGCGGTTTTACCGCCCGCGACGTACGAGCGTATTCTGCGCAGAGTGCCAGAGTCACTCGATCAGCAGATGGGAGAGAAACGTGATCACAGGTTCCATCCACATCGAGCTGCGTCTGGCCACGTCCGCTATCAAAAACGCATCTCCAAAAACTAGTGTACGAGGATCTGCGAGATGGACGAGAAGATACGAGAGCTGATGGCCGTTGTCATAAACGACTGGCTCTCTTCAGCTGACGCAGTTATTTTTGTTGCAGCACAGAAACAAATTTAGTCTGGGAAGCTTGTCTTGTGGCGGAACGCCTGATAATAAAGATTCGCTGTGAAGGAGCTCTGTCCATACAGGGGAATGTGGAGAGATGATTTGACGGCAGAACTCAGACGTGCGACGTGGCGTCGCTGACGCCTGTCGTACTGTCGTCCTGTTCCCGAGGCACAGCGGGAGCGACCGAGCCAAACACGTGACAAAAAGAACAATGTGAGGATGTTTCCTTCAAACGGTGAGCAACGGAAGGGAGTGAGGTGTCAGGGTGAGATGTGGGCGAGGGAGACATCCGAAGCCCTGACACCGCCGCAGGTGTTGCTGGGACAGGTTCAGCCTGGACAGGAAATGCAGAGCTCTCCACTTGTCTCACAAAAGGAGAGTTCCACACACAAAGGACAACAAAGGGACTCTTCGAGTCATTGTGTTTTTGTGCGAAAAAGCAAAATGTCCTTTATTCAGACCGCTTCTGGAACTATTCAGACAACAACTGGAACACCTAAAAACCACTGGATACCACTGGGGTGAGATCAAGCTGGGATACACCCACAGAACATTCTAGAGGTCTTCGAACAGAACAACAGCTCTGCACCCTGACTGACACACTGGGACAACAACAAACGGTTTCATTTCAGGCGCGAGAGAAGCATTTTCAGAACTGCTGCGAGCACGCTTTGCCTCTTTCAGATTCCAGAAGAGGTGTTCTACTGATCTTGAAACATCGCTTCACTCAGGGTTTATCTGTTCAACTTTGATTGCCTTGTCGAGTAGTGCGATCCCTTCTTTTTCACACGGCTTGATACGTGTTTCCCTCCTTTCCACTTCAACATGACCGGTGGAGCCTGTCCGTCGCTGTGTCCACCACAGAAAAGATTCAAATCACCGCCCCAGTCCTGAATCCACCTCAGAAGAGATCCCTGCACACTTGTCCTGGATCCACCGTACAGGGATCCCACCCCGTGCCCCAGTCCTGGGTCTGCTGCGGACTCTGTTCTCCGGTGCTGGATCCACGGCAGGAGAGATCCCACCCCGCGCCCGGTTTCACCTCCGATGGTTTCACCAATAATCATCAGTGTGACGCTTTCCAATTTGTCATCGGCATATCACTAAAAGCAATCGTAGACGGCCCCAGAAATCAATAGAGGCACTGCACACATTGATGCCTCTGCATTTGCCAAGTACTTCCTTGTAGACATGCCGAGCGTTCTTTGTGTTGCCGCCCTCAGCCTTGACTTGCGGTTTTTGGAACCCATCCGAGACAGTGTGTAAGTTCAATGAGAATGTTCAGCAAAGCGAGGACGCAGCGCTGGAGTTGACCTTGTCCTCTGATGCTGCCAGACAACGTTTCCTCTTTCCACGATGGTTGTGTAATGCAGTGATTGAGCAGGTTTGACGGCGCCAGGTCCCTGTTGATTCGGCGTCGAGCTGATAGTTGGCGGGTTCATCTTGGCACAACAGCTGGATACCGGATAGGTAAATTATTAATGGAGCTGTGTCTTATCGTGATGTTCGTGCAGCGTCGTCTGATTCATGGCGCTGTCGATGTGGACAGCTGAGATGACCCACTATTGGAAATTGATGGGGTGACAGAGCTGAAAGTGGGTCAGATTACGGTGTCCTTATCAGGCGACAGATTTCTGAAGGCGACGATTCAGTGGCAGCATTCCGTGAGATGACGTTGTGGGGTCGTTAGCTCTCAATTCTGCACCTCAACGAACAAGCGCGACGCGTTTGACCAACCAAAGTTTGAGGCTGAAAATGGTGTTTCTTGGGCTCAACATTTTGCTGAAGGTGTGCCGGAGGTGTCCTCACTGTTCATGGGGTGGGGCTGAAGGAGGGGTTCTGAGAAACATTTGTGAACATGATCGTTGTTGTCAGGCCGTGCCAAAACTCAAAGCCACACCGGGCTCCCTGCCAAACCCTGCCATGATCCAAGCGACCAGCGTTTCGTGCACAAACGTCTTTGTGTGGAACAGCCAAGAGGAGTGAATTACGGGTCTGCTCCAGGTGTGTGCGTGTCATCGTCTTCAACACGAACAGATTCCTGTCATTACCAAACCGAGAAGGAAAACAAGTGTTCCTCTCTGCAATCCAGACTTTTGACATGTTTCACAAAGAAGAGGTACCAGCACATGCTTGTCCGTGACTGAAGTGACGAAAAGGCCGTTGAACTACGTTTGACAAAGGCACGCGGAGTATTTTCTGTCTCCCTCTGTTCACATTGCTGCAGCAGAAGACTTCATTCTGCGTTATCTGAGCCAAGCCATGAAAAATCAGAGCTCAGAAAATTTGCGTGGCAGAACGAGAAAGTTAGTCGCACGGAAAATGCACTCTCTGCCGGGTGCAGTTTGGGCGTTCAATTGGGAGATATTGGCGGCGTGGAAGGAATTGATCAAAAACTTCCGCTTTGCTGGGTTTAATGGAATTAGCCTCATTGTTGGCCTTATTGGGGCAGTGTTTCAGCGGGTCGCGCTTTTCGTCCCCTTTTCGCATAAAACCTGCCTCTGTCTGCCAAGGGAAACAGAGTCCTGCCAACTGTGTGCGTGCATGGCGTGACCAGATTTAGACAATGCACCGATCTCTTCTGTTCTCTCAGGCTGCTCTGGCGGATCCAGGATGGGTGTGTCCCATCTGAGAAGCAACCTCACTCAAGCTAACAAGCACAAAGCTTCTGGAACCCGCTAGGGATACTGGGATCCTGGTCTGTGGGAAAACAACTGTGTTTGCGTGTGTGTGTACGTGTGTGTGTGTGTGTGTGTGTGTGTGTGTGTGTGTGTGTGTGTGTGTGAACACGACACGACAAACGCCCAGCGAGAATAGACTTAGTTCATTGCGGGAGCACACGGTGCAAATTCTTCGTTTATTTGGTTGGTGTACCCCGTGGGCGCAAACGTCTTTTTCTGGAAATTTTTAAACACCCCCGGAAGAGACACTGGAGGCAAATTTTCCCCTCCACCAGAAACACTGGCACAATTTACCAACAGGCGCAGCGCGCAGAGAAGTCTCTTCTGCTGCGAAAGCTTTTAAACTCCTTTTTGCTCTCCGGATTTCCGCTGAATTGGGCCTCTTCTCCGCATGAAGGGCGCAGCAATGAGGCTCGAATCCCAAAGGTAAAATGCGTTTCCTGCGAGACGAAGGGAAATGTCTTGCAGCACGTAATTTCTCGACGTGGAGCGTTCTTCGCCAGGCCTCTCGGTACACGGGGAAGTACTGCGCCGTAATTGGAGAGAACCCGCAGCGAACATTTTCCTCTCACCTGGAGAACGGATACACGGCTTTGATGAGGCTGCAGACTTTTTCCCTGAAAGTCCCGAGTGAATTTAGTACAACTGTAATTTGATGTTGTGCCGAGTTTTACACCTGCAGACTGCAAATGAGTCCATTGTGGGCGGATTTGCTGTGTCAGAATTGGTGATATTGTTGCTATAATGACGAGGGCAGGCTTCAGTTAAAATGTGAAGATCCTGATCGCTCGGTTCGACAGCAGTGAGGCCTCGGTGAGAACTACGCGGTGGCTCCCGAGAAGGGCCGACTCATCTGCGACGTGAAGACCTCGTACGAGAGGATGATGTAATAAGGGTTCACCCACGCTGTAAAAATGGTTCCTGTGAAATCATACAACGATTTTTCGAGACTTTCACAGGAACCATTTTTGTAGTGGGTGAACTCACTTCTACCACAATGAGGTCAAAAACGAGAGGTGTTGTGACCGCAGCATGGTAGAACCTGTGTTCGCTTGTGGCAAACACCGTTTTGTGGGAGAACACACAGATCTCTTCTGTCTGTGGTTGTATCTTGGCAGACAATTTCACTGGACCTGGGTCAACCGAGCAGAGAGAGACCTCCAACATCCAGACTTGGGCTGTGAAGTCTTCCCTTCAGACACTGTCCAGTAGCAGGTCCAGCCGACGGGGGCCGGCCCGGACTCCTGACTCCCGAGGTGCTCCAGGGCGTGCCGGGCGTTCTTGGCCACCGACAACCTTGTCGCACCGGTTTGTTCTTCAAAGCAGGTCTGCTTCCCGGGAAGCTCTCTGATTCGCTGGCCAGCACCTGCAGGTCTCACAATTGAGAATCAGGTGTGACACCATCGCAACTGAAACTTTCTGATGACAGGTCCAGGACAGGACCACGATGCAACGCTGTGTGTCAACATTGCAATGAGAACAGCAAAATCCACACCCGCTCAAAGATGTGAAGAGAGGTGGACGCAGGGCAAAAGCGTGTTATTCTTCACAGAAGTGCGTGAAAACTCGAAACGAAACGCACCACAGCGATGTTTTTGGAGATGTTATTGTTTTGCGCAACGCCCAAACCTGTGTCGGAACCGCAGTTGAGTTTCGTTCAGATGCGAGTTTTTTATCGGACACCAGACAGCATTGAGTCGTTTTGCGTTACTTCACGCCCGCGCTGCATGGCGAAATCAGCTTTTGCTTCATGCAGCGCCTGTGTTGTGCACAAAACCCGTTCCACTCGCGCAGAGAGCTTTCAGCTCAGCAAACAAAAGATGCAAGAACAGCCCTCGACAGTGAAGCAGAGATTATACTCGAGCGGAAACTTTTATCCCTTTTAAACCGCTTCGAGACAGAGACTCGTTTTCCACAGTGCTTGAAAATCTCTATCGTGAGGAGTCAGAAGGCTTGATCACAATGGTTGGGTGCAATGACCTCAACGTCGTTGTTGTCAAGTTTTGCAGAGCGTTTTTGTCTGTGATGATGGCAGAAAACCAAAAGAACAGAAATGGTATCAGCTCTCTCTCTCTCTCTCTCTCTCTCTCTCTCTCTCTCTCTCTGTGTCTCCCTCTCAATCTCTCTATCCGCTGTCACTCTCCGTCTCTCTTCGCTTCTCTATTGTGTTCTCTCTGTCTCTTTCCCCAGCACCAGCTCACTGTGACGAGCTTTTGTAGACAATGGTTTGTTACCTTCTCTGCTGACCCCGAAAAGTACAAGTGTGGCTCCAGACTTGTCAGAGAAGCTTTTTCTGACCAGATGAAACGAACTCTTTTTCGGTGTAATCCTTGAAATGGTGTTCCACAGCCTCTCACTCACACACACACACGCACACTCACACACACACGCACTCACAC
>JAAUXT010078211.1_pt1 | contig 10686 bp, 10 predicted proteins | sample 7278171 | NCBI WGS metagenome assembly JAAUXT01 (sample SAMN14350112, study PRJNA611818) | marine sediment metagenome | isolation source: surface marine sediment (1.8m) | place: French Polynesia: Moorea | collected 2018-08 | reverse complement strand
GTTATGGAGAGTTTGATCCGACTTACGAGAGCCCTTCTCTCGGTTGTACGGCTCACACTGTACTGTGTGTAGCTCTGAGGTACCCGTCAAGTTGAGGATTCGTCCCGTCGAGGCAGATGCTCCTGCAGCATTCATAGGCTGGGCCATCCTGCTCCTTCAGGAAAGGAATGATTCAGTGTTTATGTGCGTTTCCCACCATCGCCCTTTTTATAATTTGTGATGCTTTGACACTCAGCATCAGAACTTGGACAGAAGTACGCCACTATAAAATTATCCTAGTCAAGGCACCCCCAATTTGCAGGTTATTCACGGCCCCAGCAGAAAACCTTCGCACTGCTTCTCATGCTGATCGACAGAAATGATATTCCCCTCGTACTTTGAACTTTGCGAAATCAGTTTTGCGGATACATTCAAATCAGGAAAGTGGCAGCACAATGCAGAAAATTAAAGACGAACAGGGGGGGGGGTGAGAGGCCGATAAGAAATCGACGCTTCCAAAGGACCAGGACTGTCTCCACCAGCCGAACAGTTGCTGCTGTCCACCGCCAAGAAATCGCCGAATTTCGGTTCGGCTGTGCGACAGGTGGACGTGCGATGGAAGTTGTCGACCAGAGACAAGACATTCACTTGGAACCAACTTTTCTGTGCCGAAACTTTCTTTGTACAGCCAGTAACATTTGACAAATCCAAATCCATATCAGAAATGGTCAACCGGGAAGGCAGATCGGGAAGAAACACTCGGTGGAGCCGCAGCGTATTGTTCTGCTGTTTGTTGCCTCAGACTTCAATGTACCACACGAGTGAATTCCGCGCTTTTGCAAAAACAGTGTGACGGGTACACTTATCTACAGGATATCAAACCAAAGACGACAGCCTTTTCCCCCTCAAAGGAAAAGTCGAGCAATTGACAATGTCAAAATAAATGCCGAACTTTGATTTGGCTGTGCTCACCTGTTTCCCCAGATAGAAGTCAAACTGGTGAAGGCAACCAGTGTCAAGAGTCGTTACCAAGAATACTTTGAGACCTCTTTTGCATGGCTTGTCAGGTATGAAGCGCACCAAATGTGACCTGCCTTTGTACTGACCATCCCCTCGCCAATAGTTTGGTTCTGGGTCAGTCTTGAGAACTTCAAAAAGCGAGTTGACAAAAATTCGACAAGCGGTTGAATTTTACCCAGCCTATCATGACCAGAGTTCCTTCTGCCTTTTGTTTGGGAAGCCCGGGCACCTGCTTTCTTTTCATTCAATCAGATTTGTTGAATTCAATTTCCAATTTGCAGCAAGTTCTTGGCAGGAAAATCGTGCGAATTCATTTGGTTTCTTTCTTAAAGCAGTGCACTCCCAGTGGCTGATTCTCGACCACATTTCTTTTTTCTGGCTAGAAGCTGGTCGCCACGACGTGATTTCTACACGTTGTGTTCTCGTTCTGCAGCCACCAGGCGGCGGCGCACGTTTGTGGCGGAGCGACTGTTTCCAGGCGTCGACTTGTAGCGCCGTGAATGGTCTTGTGTCCCTTTATTGCTGTGTAGATGCATAGTTGTCTTGATGTACTTGTCTTGAAAATGGTCAGTTCCCCCTGATGTGTGTCTATTCCCCTGGAGCGGTGCCTTGGGTGGTCAGCCTGTAGGTTCTAATGCTTTGGCGGTTATTTTTCTGCCGCGAAGCGAGGTGATATTGCTTGTTCCGTGTATCTGGCTGGCGAACTGGCATTTCTGAACACACACACACACACGCACGCATGCATGCACGCACGCACACACACTTTTTGGACTTCGTAAATTTTGAAGCTGCTGTCCAGCTCTGCCGATAGGATGCACGCTTATTGTAGTCACACAGAGTCTGTGTGTATATATGTGGTCACTTTTGGTTCAGTTACTGGGGGCAACTGAACGGTCACAAAAATTCACCAGAAATATTTTCAGGCTGTTTCAGAAAATTTAGGTTCAGTTACCCTGCCTGAACTGAGGGGGGGGGGACTGAACCTTCATAAAAATTCACCAGGATGATTTCGGCCATTTTAAGCAACTTTCATTTTTTTGAATGGTTCAATCACACACACACACCCTACAGTTCAGTCAGGGTAACTGAACCAGCCAACTGAACCGTGGTCTGAGCTCAGGAGACTGCGCGCTTTTCAGGCGATAACCTTCTTGTTCCTTTTTTTCGGGATAATTTTTTCAACAAAGTTAATTTTTCTGGATTTTGAATTTTCTAGATTTCAAAGTTTCTGAGTTGATGAGGAAAATGGCTGGAATTTGTCCGTTTCTGGATTTCCTGATTTCTGAGTTGTTCCAATCCCACAAACAATTTGGTGCAAAATTGACAATGTTGAGCGTAACACTCGCCAACGGCGATGCTCAGTCGGCGCAAGCATTTCCTTTTGTATTGCCGATTTTGCAGGGATTCCCCCACCCCCACTCCTCCCTTCGGCAAGGTTCCAAAGTTGGGAGTCGCTTGGGTACAAACTTTGACACACGCCGACTTGCAAAGGCGTCGATGCTCTCATCACGTCTTGAGAAGATGTGGCCAGACCTCCTCCCCAAGAATGGTGCCTTTTGCTCCCAGCGAGAGGTCCCCCTCGGGAGGAGGCATTTGGGTCTGCTAGGTTCTCCTTTCATGTGCACCGGCGTGAGGCACAAACAATAGGAGAGATCAGACAAGGTTCTCGTACTACTCTCGAGTTGAGCGGAGGACCTCTCAGAGAAAGTCAAGACGTGCAACGTCGCAACTTTTTCTGAGAGGGCTGACGATCAACGAGACATGTAGTCAGAGAACTGTCTTCTTGCACGACGGTCGTTTTTGGTCGAGTGCAAAGTTGTGGGTCAACCTGAGTCATGGTGGTGGCCTGTTTTAGCGACGGCAAGTCAGTGCTGTCTTGGACGTCGTGGTGTTCGGACATGTGTTGTGTGTGTTCCTGTGTTCTGTGCGGACTGTCATGTCTTGGGAGGCTGACTCCGCTCTTCCCTTTCTGGCTAACTTTTCCCCAATGGATGCGGGTGACGACGAAGTGAGCAGTACTTTTGTGTGCCATTGCAACATGACTCCACCATGGTGTTCATCAACTTCGACCCACAGTCTGAGTGAGTTTCATCCTTTTTACTTTTACCACGCATTTCCCTTGACTTTGGCTTTGGCAAAACATTTGAATGAAGCCTTCATGTCAACTCAAAATTGTCTGCGCACTCTTTCAGTCGCGGTGTCACATCGACTCAATTTCCGACAGAGGCCAGCTTCGACTTTGGTTGGCTTCAAGACGACTCCGAATCCAACGAGGCCCACGTGCCTGTGCGCACTCCCAAACTGCAAAAGGAGGTCTGCCCTGCTTCCGCAAAGCCTGACGTTGGGGGAGGGGATGCTGAGAACATGTCGCGCTTCAAACCACCAACCATGGAAAAGATCATCAACCAGCTAAGTGCCAAAACTTTCGCTGAAAACACGCAGAGGAAGGTACAGTTGGCAGTCGGACTGTTTGACTCTTGGCATCAACATCGCCTCAGTCTTCCTATGTGCAGCCATGAGATTATGTTTTGCAACATTCGCGATCCAAAGAGGGTGAACAAGGTTCATTTGGGCCAGGTTTTGTGCTTTTTCATCAACGAAATCAGGCGTAAAGACAGTGTGGAATACGAGGCTAGAACGCTGTACGACATTGTAATTTGCCTACAATTTCATTTCGAATCCACCGGTCTCTTTTGGAAACTCATAGATGATCCTGAATTCACCAATTTGAAGTGGACCCTTGACAACTTAATGAAAGCACGTTGTACCGAGAAGTTGGGAACAACCTCCAAAGCACACCCCATCTCGTTTGAGGACGAGGAAATTATGTAGACATCGGGCACACTGGGTGAAGATACCCCTGATAAGCTCAGGAACACTGTGATGTTCCTTCTTGGTATGTCTTGCACATTGCGCAGTAAGGAGGAGCATCGACGCCTCAGATGTCCCCCCCACAACCCTCAGATTGTTGTAAAGACTGACCCACAGGGTCAGGACTACTTGGTGTACACAGAAAATTCCAAATCCAAGGCCCATCAAGGTGGTTTGTACAGCCGTGTCAAAAAAGAAAAGGTCGTGCCCATTCATGAAAACAAATTGCATCCTGAGCGAGATGTCATGAGGCTCTATCAACGGTACATCTCTTTGTTGCCAGTGGCCACCAAAAGCCAGGCATTGTACAAGTTTGGTCTGTCTGAAAACCGTCGCATGCCTAGAACATGGTACACCGACAAACCACTGGGGGTAAATTCGCTGAAAAAGGTGGTGAAAAACATCACTCAAAGTGCAGGAGTGAAGGGCAAGTACAGCAACCATAGCTTGCGCGTGACAACTGCGACAAGGCTCTTTCAGAGTGGGGTGGACGAACAGGTGATAAAGGAGATGATGGGTCATAAATCGGACGCCGTCCGAATGTACAAACACTCAAGTACCCAAATTTTGCGTGATGCCTCGAGCAAAATCGCTAATGAACAGGCCACCACCTCAACAGAATCTGAAGCCCCTCCGAGTTCAAGTTGGGATGACAAAGATTACTGTGATACAGTCATGGCAAAGCAAGAACCAGAAATTGTTCACATTGTGATAAAACCCGGAGTCAACCGCGCTCACAAGAGACCTTGTCATACTGCTGATGAAAACGGAAATTGCACCGCATTTTGTACCATTCTTGACCGCATCGACAAAGAACAAGAAAACAGAAAGTTGAAGAAGGTCAAACTCAGCTTGAAATACAGGTGCAAATGAGTCGCCTCCCTGTTGTGTTGGCATTTGTGTTGGCATGTTGACTACATTGGTGTTTGAGTTTCGGTGCAATAAAGAGTTCAAATTGAGCAGCAACATCGTGTTTGAGCAGAGAGAATATCGCATGCAAAACCCATTGTTTGCAAGAGACCAAAAACGACCGTCGTGCTAGAAGACATGCTCCAGGTCCCAGGGCAGGTCACCCCGACATGAAGTTTGGTTTAAATATAGAAACAAAACCGTGCCACAAAACAATGATGCACCCCAACAGTTCAATCTAAGTACGAACAGGCCATGGAAAGTTGTAAAAGGCCAGTCAAAAATTAAAACTGTGTTCGATTTTGGGGGTGTCATGGAACCCTGAATCGAAATCTGCACTCCTGAAAGCAACATCACAGTTTCGAGTACCTCAGCCAAAATTGCCGCCACTTTTTGCTTCGACGCTCAAGAACATAAGGGCCCGCGTTTTTCCTCGCCAACTTTTGCCAACAAACGCACAAAGGCAGTTCATGTTTGCTGTTGCCTTTCAGCAGATTTAGAGACTGCTGAGAAGATAGACTTGGGGTTCACGGCTGACGAGTTGGACGTGGATCGGGACTCGCAGTTGCAGCGGCCGCCGCCGCCTGTGGAGGAGGCCGCGCGCCCCGCCTCCTGCTCGCTGCCCGCGCCGCCGCCGCTGGAGGACGCGCAGCCGTCACCCAGACGGGACGAGCCCCCGCCGCTGGAGGCCGCCGACGAGGGAGCGACGGACGGCGCGGCGCCGCAAGGGCAGCAGCAGCAGCTGCTCGTGATCCTGCAGCTTCGCGAGGAGATCAAGGAGCTGAAGAAGACCATCGAGACGATGGCGAAAGCGCACGAAGCGCTTGCGAAAGCGCACGAAGCGCTTGAGTTGGAATATAAGGCACAGAGCCTCGAATACGACTCCATGCACAAACAATTGTCGGAACAAAGGAAAAACTTGAACTCGAAATACATGTAGCATTCGCAGCGAACGTGGAGAGGGGAACTTCTTTTCGTTAGGTGCATTTGAAGCTTCTTTAATCAACATGATGCCCGCAAATTATGTCTCATGCTTGCCGAGCCTGCAGGCTGAAATATATTCTCTGATTTGTCTGGGGCAGGACGACAAACAGCTGTTTTTACGTGGGCGCTGCTGCTCCGTTTGCCGTGTTGTTGTTCGAAGTGAAGGTCTCATTGTCTGTTGGAAAGGATGACGCACGAAAACCATTTCTTCCACACGAGGTCTTTGGTTGCGAAATGTCGGGTGCTCAATTCGAGACGCGCGGTGCCGCCGGACGTGGGAACAGTAATTAGGTACGCGCCTGGCAGTCTTGCAAACCGGACAAAATGTGTCATCAGCTGACTTCCTGTCAGCTGACCAGTTTCGCTTGTGTGTGAATGTAAGAAATCGAGTTTTATGTTGTGGGTTCGATCAGTGCATTTCAGGACGAAATAAAGGCATTTCACAATTTTGTCAATCGTTTTGCAGAAGACGTCTTTTATGTAAAATCACACCAGTTCTGTTGGGTCTTTACACGCCGCACGAGGAGCCTGTGTCGTGCGCTGCAACCCGAAGTGAAATCCTCGGGGACCCATCACCCTATGTGCGTGACCGCCGAATTGTCGAGGACTTCTAAATTTGCGATGTCTTTGCCCTTTGATGACACGGTCAGGGAGGCTCGGTTTCTATTTGGATATTTTCGTTCCGTGTTTTCTGCTTGTCGTCAGATTTCGTGATAAATTGTGTAATTTTTGTGCGCGATTGAAAAAAATGTGCTGCCTGTGTTGTGCTGTTTGACAGGAAAGTGAGTTCCGTGCCGTGTGGCGCGTTGGACCAGTCTGCACCGGTTTTGTTCTCCAATTTCTTTCACTCGCACTGTGACACAAGTTTCAGAAGTCGGGTCCATCTTTTTGTTCTGACGAGAGAAAAAGTGATGGATCTGGTAGAATCTTAGTGTGCACTTTGTGTACGATTTGTGTTTTGTGTTTGTTCTCGCAAAAGCTTGAGTTGAATTTGCTGTACGATTTGTTTGTTCTCACAAAAGCTTGAGTTCAATTTGCTCCGAAGACGCAAAGTGCTTGAAATTGTGTGTGGGCGTGAAGAAAACAGTTGCACAAAGAATGTGCGTTCAGTAATGTTTCACATTTTTGACATTAAAACACTTAGTTCAAAAGAGACTCTGAAGTGGCATCTGTTGTGTTCCTGCAGCCACGAGCGATAAAAACATGGCAGGATCTGCATTCCGGGACTGATTTGCTTCATTCCGATTTGGATTGCGGAAAAAGTGACATGAAGGACACATTCGGTTGAAGATGAAAGCTCATCAGCGTGGCCTGTCGATCTTCTTCCTGCGCGCGCAGGCAATTTGCTGTGAAGTCGGATGCGAACGAGTCACTTCGGAAGACTGTCCCGTTGAATGCTTCAGCTGGATGTGGCTGCGGCTCGGGCGTCATTCCATTTCGAGTTCTCTGCTGTTTTCGTTGTTCGTCGCTTTCGTTGGGGCAGAGCACTTAGCGGTATGCCGACAAATTGTTCAGGTGGTGGCAACTCGAGAAGGATGTGCCATGTCCGATCCCGTCTTGTAGGGCAGAACAGACACCTGGGCTGAGGCAATTTATCTGGGCCAAGTAAATCAGAGAGACGGCGCACCCGCAGTTGCCTGAGCACTGCTTCTCCGGTGGCGTGGTGCTGGTGGTTTTCCCTTTTTGTCAGCCGCGAAGGGTGATGATATTTGTTTTTAGCCGGGAGCGCTGATATTGGTTTGGCCACGGATCTTTGTGTCTGCGTGTGTGAACAGTTGCTTTGGGGGGGGGGGGTAAAAGCAAATCCGGTTGCTTCTGAAATTTGAGCATATTTGGGTCCAAACTAACTTTGGTTGCTTCCTCACCTACGTTGCTGACAAGCCTGACAGGAAACATGCAACCCTCCTCCCACGGGATACTACTGAACATTTCATTTCGAATTTGCTTCAAATTGAACATTTTTGGCATCCAAAATTTCCGTCACCCAACATGACACATGTGCTGATTTCCCCTTGAGCCACAAAAACCTGTGCAAGCTGCATGAGGGACAGAGAGACACACGCACAGACACAGAGATTTTGTTCACATGTTGGCAGAGTTTTGGGAATTTCTGCAAATAACCGCGAGGCCCATGGGCCTATAATTTCCCTTCTTTATCAAACATGAGGCCCCATGAGCCTGGCGTTGATTTGAATATTCGGGTTGCTCAATCGGGCCGCTTGAACGCAACAAATGTGAAATTGCCACTCCAAAACCCAATACAGCTGATACCTTTCAAATTGTTTTGACCACACCAAGTCAACAACAAGCTTGTCACACCAGCAACAGGGAAAACTTTTAAAATTGTATGTGATTATATGCCACGAATAAAATTTTGGTACATTTTGCTCAAAAACCAAAACTCATCACCGAAATTTAACACAGGTCTGTCTTTCCTCAACCAATCTGCATGATCTGTGTGCCAATATCATACTGATCCAGAATAAGCCATAAAACATTCTAAAACAAGTGCAAAATGGTCACATTCAAACTACATTTGTTTATCAAATTTTCTGAGTTTAACTTTGACTTCCCACCTTGCCTCACAGTGCAAAAAACAAGTTTCAAAACCATGCACATTATTTTCCACAAATTGCTGAGAAAAAATAATAAACATGTTCTCTTCCTGACCCATTATTGTTTGTTTGTGATGCCTGGTGACAAATTTTGATGCAAAACCCCAAAAAATCAAATATTCAAATTCAGCCACCCAAAAACCACTGAAAAGTTTTTCATAAAAATGCAAAAACCCACTTGACCAGAAAACCCCTCCAATGTCATGAAATTTATGTGCAAGTACCTTTGACCAGGTGTTGTTCACTTTCAAGAAAAATAGCCAAAAGCCAAGTCTAAAATATAAGAATTTGCCATTTTGAACTTTTTGCACTGAATTTTTTTTGAAAATGTTCTTTTTTGTTATTCTAAGATTTGGGCATTGTTCTGGACCTGAAACACAACAAGTAGACCACTGAATCCATAATTTGAACCAAACACCTGACCACCAGCTGACCACGGAAATTTGAATACCCTGCCTGCAGGTGATGTTCAAATCAAATTCAGGCATCGAATGTTGTGTCGGCAACTGGTCAGCAGTCGCGTGGTCTCTGATTTCTAATATCTTGTTCGTTGTTCATCTTTTTGTGCACGTGAAACAGTTGTAGTTGTGTGTACCACCCTCCCCGTGATCTCTGATGTGCATGGTGGTGATGTGTGACGCTCGTGCGCTCCAGCGAAGCTGTGCACAAACAAGTTGAGTTTGCAGAGTAAGGGCGCTGTCGTTGTGAAGGACTTCCAGCTTCAGTTCCTCACGACGAAAGTTGTCCTGATGCAAAAAATATGCTGAACGCGTCGTCGGATATTGCAGAAAGATATTGCAGAACAAAAGAAGTGCGAACGTTTTTTGGTGTGGAACTACAGCCTCGCGGACCGTGACCAGATGAATTCGTTTCCGCGCACAAAGTTTGTCCTGAGTGCGCTGCTGACCGTGGGCGCTCTTCTTCAGAAGCGAGGTGTAGGCGCAGAAACTCTCAAGTTCGGTTTCATCTCGCCAACGGCCGGACCGTACGGATTTACCACGAACGCGGCTGCGACGACCATGGCGATTGAGAAAGCCAAACAAGACGGCCTCTGGGACGGTGTCGACATTTCGTGAGTTTTCAATCCTTCGCATTTGTTCGTGAACATTTTCAGGGGTCCGGCTGATCTGTACTGAAGTGTGCAAAGGCCACAGCCAACAACACATCTTAGGCCTGCCAAGACATCTGCAAAGATTGCTTTTTTGACACGTAACCTGGAAAATATTTCTCATTCAAGAAGAAGTAGATTCTACCCAAGTGCAACTCTACTTGCTTGCCAGTTTGCTGCCATTTTTAGGTGATTTGAGGTGGGTTGCACGATTTGGGCTCAGATGAGCCAAATCAGTGCGACCCAAATCGAACCACCCAAAGGCAGCGTCTTCCAAAAGTATATGTGTTCTGCAGTTTCATGGTCAAGATGAGGATTGGGTTTAGTAAGATTTGGCCTCGCCAGATCAATTTGAACGTGTTCAGAATGCGGGGTTTTGTTTGCCGAGAATGCCTTTGTCTGAAAACCATTCGCGGGAAGAAATTATTCAAAATATGTTCAGAAAGGTTGTGAAAAACCCTGGAATTTTTATCGTTCGACGAGCATAGGAAACAAACAAGTCACAAATGAGTCAACAGATGTGAAATGAAAATGCAGCTCAGACTCCATGGCTGTTGGTAGTTTGCATCGGCGTTGAACACAGCGAATCGGCAACATGCTGGCGGCGTGTGTGACTCTAAAAGCGCAAGGCTGGCGGCGCACTCGAACGCTGACCCTGTCCAATCATTTTGCCGTCTCACGTGCTGATGTCTGGAAGTCGCGTACACGCGATTTTGCAATGAAAAAAGCAATTGAAAAGGACATATATAGTTGGTTCGTTTGGAATGAAAGACAGCAAGACGGATCTTTTCCATCTTAAAACTGGATCTATTCGTGTGACCAAACAAAGCAACAATTCAGAGCAGTAGAATGGTCGCTCTCAGGCTGCGCTTTGAGCCCTTATAAAAAATCAAATTCTAATTTTTCCTGGTGTCACAGACGGTCATGCAGATCTTCGGTGTGTCATTGCACTTTTTGGGTTCGTTTGCTTGCTTCCAGTGAACTGGAACTTCGTCAAAGAGAATCCAGTATTTCAGTCGTCAGAAGACGTCCACAGGAAATGAAAACAGTTTTGATAAAATTTTTGATAAAATTTGATCAAAGTGGGGATTTCTTGCTCCGTAGGATCGAGTGGCGGAACGGAGCGTGCAGCGGGAAGAAGGCGCTCGGGGTGACCGTCACTCTGCAGATCCAGGAGCAGGTGGACGCCTACATCGGACT
>JAAUXT010146475.1_pt1 | contig 10690 bp, 19 predicted proteins | sample 7278171 | NCBI WGS metagenome assembly JAAUXT01 (sample SAMN14350112, study PRJNA611818) | marine sediment metagenome | isolation source: surface marine sediment (1.8m) | place: French Polynesia: Moorea | collected 2018-08 | reverse complement strand
CCCCTAGTGGGGGAGGAGTGTGGTGTGACACACCAGCTGTAAATTTGAACCACCGTGGTATAGGTGGCAGCACTGTTCATTCAATAAATATAGAGATTCGCGCCACCGTGGCCAGTCTCACCTGAGATACCCAACTGATCGTTTGTGATATCACTACATTGGAACAAAGTTCTTTGCTCTTGGAGCAATGGCAGGTTCAGATTAATTGGTAATGCTTGCTCCCCAACCTTTCAGGAAGCAAGGAACTGCGGTGCCACCGTTGTGTCTTGTCTGCCGCGAGTCCTTACTTCGCGGCGATGTTCAGGTGAAACTTTCCTGTCTTGTCGATCAGTCGTTGTCGTCCAGCGATCAGCTGCACGAGGAACAAACGTGCACATCTCTCTCTCTCTCTCTCCTGTCGGATCTGGAACCCGTGTCTCGCTTCGTCCTTCATTCCCGAAACCAGTTTTAAACTTCCTCTCAGTTCCGGGATGGACGAGAGCCGGGCGGACGTGGTGGAGATCCACGGCACCGATCCCGCCACGATGGAGATCATCATCAAGTACATCTACTCCGCCAAGATCGAGCTCGATACGTGCAACGTGCAGAGCCTCGTCCAGGTGCGAAACGTGCGGCCAATTCAGCGCAACTGCACCGAACGTTGAAAATTGAATTCTGGATGTGATATCCGCGAACAACGTGGAAACTTCTGCCCAGAGCTGCGAAAATATTTAGTAGATCTAAATGTTGAAATGAAACTGTTCACTCCATTGCCATGTTTTGTTTCGACAGGCCTGTGACCTGTTCCAGTTCGAAGGGCTCAAGTTCGCGTGTGAGAAATTCCTGTACGACCAGATGGACACGACCAATTGCATCGGCTTTTACAAGTGAGTGTAAAATATTTCCATGACTGCCACCAAGCCGTGCACCTGACCAGAACAACTCAAACGGTTCGAACAACCGAAAGACACATGACTGAACGACCGTGTCGTTCTCAGCGGGAAAGACGGGGTCTAACTCATTTGTTTCGGGGAACAGGGGCACAAAACCGAGGTCGGAGTCACTGCAGTAACTCCTGCTGACAGGTTCGCGAAGCTGTACAACCTGCAGAAGCTGCAGGACGGGGCGCTCTGCATCATGATGACCAAGTTCAAGGACGTGGTGCACGGGCCCGAGTTCGCGCACCTCAGCACAGACGACCTCGTCACCTACATCGGGCGTGAGTCCGCCCGCAGTCAGCCGAGTATCATTGCTCTGCCGATTGGGTTTGGAACCATCACAACGGCTTCACGGGGCTGCGTTGTCGTTTTCCGCACTGCAGTTGATGCCCGTCTGACAAATTTGAAGAAAGTTCATTGGTGGGCTCCTCATGGGAGACCAGCTGCGCGCTTGATCTATGTTTCAAAGCGAACGTCATTCCGCAGGTGACGAGCTGCAGGTGACGTGTGAGGACCCGGTGTTCGACGCCGTGTCGCAGTGGCTGAGCGAAGACCCCGACGCTCGTGGACCCGAGTTCGAGCGCATCGTGCCGCACATCCGCCTCCCGTACTGCACGAGCGCATATCTGTGTCACGTGGTGCAACAGACCCCGAGCATGCGCGCCGAGGCGTGCAGCCACCTGGTGGACGAGGCGCGAGACTTCCAGCTCCAACCCGAGCACCAGACCCAGGTGCGTGTTGTGTGGGACACGCCGTCTGTGGTCAAATCCGAACATCAAAGTTGAAAGTCTGAAACATCTTCGGGAAACAGATTTCGCTCTCACTTGTTTCTTGTCACCTGTGAGGCGTACTTGTGTCTTCCTTGGCACCGCAACTTCGGCGATTCAATCGCATCAACGTGACAACAAAAGGGTGATTTGTCAACATCCCAGGTCACAAGCAGGAGAACGAAGCCGCGACTGTCCTTCAACTCCGGGAATTCGCTCGTGCTGGTTGGTGGCCTGAATCACGAGAACCACAAGAACAAGCACTGTTGGTACCTGTCCCAGAACGCTGCGAGTGAGTCTTGGTAATTCTGTGCGTCACTGACCTGTATGTCAAATCAGTTGGTCGGCAGAATGAAGACAATTCTCACTTGTTCTTCAGAGGACAGTTACGAGTGGCAGTTGCTGGCCCAACTCCCTTGCCCCAAATCTTCCTTCTACAGCATCTGCGTCACCAGTAACGGCATCATGTTGACAGGTTTGGGCAAAACTCTCTCACTCCGGAAGCAAACACGACACAAGAACTTTTAACCCTTCCACACAAATGGGAAACGTTCGGAAAGAAGTTTCTCGATTTGGTGTTCCTGTGCGCGCAGGGGGCTACCACGGGACGGTGAAGCAGGAGTGCTGGTTGTTCGACGTGCGCGAGAAGAAGTGGAAGCCGCTGCCGTCCATGCTGCGCGCGCGCTGCAAACACACGTCGCTCGTGCACGGAGACTACGTCTACGTCATCGGTGAGTTGTGTCGTCTTCCGATGACGTCTTCAACAACCACAAATTTCTCAAGAATAATTCTGACTTGCGTTCTCACTTGAATGTGCCCTGCAGCTGCGGGGTGTTTCGAGGGAGCGCGTGAACTTGAGCCTGTGGAGGCCTCGACGGCAACCAGACTATTCAGGCTGTTACCTGTCCTCACCTCCATTGTAGTCCCAGAATGAAAACCCTTGTTGACACAAACTTTGTGACCTTCACAGAACACCTTCCGGCGCGGACACAGAAAACTGCTTTGCGGAACCTGCGTGAACTCGAAGCTGGACAATGAATCATGGTCAAATGACTGCTTCAAAATGGCGTGATGTTGATCACTTCACATCGCAGGCGGCGAAGACGACCAGGACCAGCCGCTGAGCTCGGTGGAGCGCTTCGACCTGCGCAGCTGCCGCTGGGAGGCGCTGGCGGCGATGGAGGACGCGCTCACCGACCCGCCCGCTGCGGCGTACGGCCGCTACATCTACGTCATGGGAGGCCTGCTCGGTACGCGACGCCAGTCTCCTCACAGCAGGCAGTCAGTGAATAAAGTGCACGAAAACACGTTCGGCAAGGCAGGAAAACGGAACTGCTGTTCTTGACTTGCAGCAGTTCGTAGTTGGGCGCAATTTGAAGTGGACACATTTACGTCTGTAACTACCTCGGACATCGGTTTCATGAATTATTCTCGTTTGTTTCCGCAGGGACGGAGTCGCAGACGCGGACGACGAGTGTGCGCGTGCAGATGTACGACACGGTGTGGGGGGAGTGGCAGCGCGGGGCCGACATGCCGGCGCCGTGTCGCCTCGGCACCGCCGCCGTCTTCAACCACCGCATCTACATACTCGGAGGTTACACGCAGTCCTGCATGAGCTTCGACCCGCGAACTCAGGTGCGTCTTGGACTCGCTGGCTCAATCTGCCCGAAGGAAGAACGTTTCGTGTTTTTGTCCTTCATTCAGTCCTGTTTTCTGTTGTTTCACCACCAGAAGACTCGACTTGACACAAGACCCTCGTGTTTTCCGCCCCTTTCTCTGCTTGTCCCAATCTTCGCAGCAAGACACGAGCCACGAGGCGTGAGCTCCTTGTCAGTTTCACTCACGGTCTTCAGTGTCATACGCGTTGCAGGAGTGGAAGACGCTGACGCCGCCGAAGCAGAAGCACGGCAACGCCGCCGCTGTCGTCTGGGGCAACAGCGTGCTGCTGGCGGGCGGCGACGTGGACAGCAACCAGACGACGTCCGTGATCGAGGAGTACGACCCGCGCGCCGACCGCTGGAGCTTCTCGAGCCTGTCGCTCAAGGAGGAGCTCGCCTGCCACTTCCTGCTCAGCGTCAACCTCTGCAGCTTGTAGCGGCGGCGCCCGGTCCGCCTCTCAATCGCACCGCTTCGGGTGGACGCTTCTCAAGCTCCGTAAAAGTTTTTGTTTTCTTGAAGAATGGCTGGACTTGTTTGAAGAGTACGATTTTTGGTGCGCCGACAATGTCACAAACCACCCACAAGGGTGTCAAGATTTCTTCTGCGAAATCGAATGTTAATTCGCAAATTTGGTTCGCACCAAATCTCAAGAATCAGTTCACTTGTACTGCAACATTGGTGCAATTGTTTGTCATTTCTCTCTTCCACCTTTCCCTGTTTCCATTTTGGACGCTCGAAGACAAACGAATGTTTGCCAATGTTGGAAACCTGCTTTTGTTCTTCGTTCAAGCCAGTCCCCGTATTTCTGTGATAGTGAGGTGAATGAAGCATTCCTGAAGTTGGAAACAGCGTCCAGATATCTTCATGGAAGGGGGATACGTTATCCTGTCACATTTTGAAAAAGATCGTGTTGCTTCGGGAATGTTCTCGATACGTACTCCTTTTGGATAAGTTTCTGATTCTCATGAGGTCCTCGTGGTCTGATCAGGCACTTTCGGAACATCATCCGCGTATTTGGCGAAAGAGGACCAATTGTTTTGACGATGGTGCCTCGACTGATGCCGTTGTTCGTCGCCACGAATGGACGCTAGTAATGATCATGTGTCCTGTTTTACGGAGGGTGAATCTCGGTTTGTTCAGGGGCGGATCCAGTGGCCCGTCCGCCTCCCAAATTTGCACTGCACAAGCAATTGTCTTTCAAATATGTTTGATTCAAATTGAAATGCGCTCTCCACGGTGGCCCTCAAACAACACCCTGGGTCCGTCCCTGCTGTCCGTCACATCGTTGACAATTTCATTCGTTAGTTGCTGTTTTGCTGAAGTTGCGATAAAAGGGAATACAAAAACGTTTGTTGTATTTTGTCATTTTGCTCTTTTTTCAAAAAATATGTATAAAATCTGTGGTGACACAAATATCGATCACCAGTAAAAAGGCAATTGACACGTGCTCTTCTGCATCCGTGCAGAAACCAAATTGCTTCAGTTTCGGTAAAAAAAATCTCCACAATTCAAACAATTTTCAATCAGCTTCCCCGCCACGTGCACGCAGATCTACTCGTTCGGACACGGACCAAAGCACGCAACACGTTGTCTTTCACGCACACACAGAGAAACATAAAAGACCAAGCAATTTTCCGAGACATTCTGCAAAAAGCTTTCGACAAACTGCTCAGCGAATCACGCCTTTCTGTCACTCATCACCCGGCACTCGCACCCAGTCGCTTATTTACATATTTACTGCTTCTCTATTCACAAATTATGTACAAACGATCGTTCGTTCTTGTGTTGATCCGAGATTCACTTCACTGGAAAAATTGGAAAATTTCTGCATCAACATGGCAAAACAGCACTATCGGTCAAAAGACACTAGGAATGCACGGAAAAGGGCAGGCCTTCTTCTGCATCATTTAGAAACTTGGAAACACGAGCGGAATGTGAGTCGGTTTATCACAGGCTGGTTGCGCGGAAGGCGTCAGATCTGTCCTCTTCGTTATTGCAAACATCGGAGTGGCGTGGAATGTGGAAGTGAACATCTGGAAAGAAACAAAAATCGTTTCTTGTGACGTGTTTCATTCTCCTGAGTCAAACTGCGTGCACTTTCTGTTGTGAAGATCAGGCACCGACGACCGCTTCACAGACTTCACTGTCTTCTATCTCAACCCACAACGGGAAGTTTACGAAGCACTCACCGAATGCTGTGGACTACAACGCTGAGTTGACGATGTGCAGGACGAGGAGTAACAAGCCCAGAACGTAGGAGACGTGCAGCATGCAGCCGCGACACGCGTACACGAACCTCCGGTCCGGGGAAGCTGCAACCACAAGACAGTCACTGTGCAGGCGGCGAGAGCAGCGCGGCCTTTTCAATGGTCCGACAAACTTTTCTCGGCCATCCTGACATCACAATTCGCAATCTAAACTGCGACGCACGACTCACCTTCGAGCACGCTGCAGTCTGGACCCAGCATGAACTGGATGGTGGGGGAGCTGAGCAGCCCGTCGCCGCCTCGGCTGTAGCCGCGCACGCGCAGGTTGTACAGCACGTTCTGCTCCAGGCCGCTCAGGCGCATGTGCGTCTTCTTGCCGGAGTCTCGCTTTTTCGACACGTATAGCGTCTCGCCTGACCGCCAGTACTCAACCTGAAACCCAGACATAGATCTGAATGAATCAAGCAAACAAAGAGATTCACCCCAAAAGAGGCAAAAAACATATCTTGTGCCAAGTGCGCAGGTTTCAGGTGGACCAGACTGCCGTACCTGGTAGCCCTGGAGCGGCTCCTCGCTCTGGTCGGTGGTGACGCCCCTCCACGTCACCTTGATGGAGTCTCCGTCCATCACCCTTACGTGAACCTCCTGCGGAGCCTCCTTTGGAGCTGCAACACATGTTCAGGGTACCATCTCTACAATGTCACTTGGCGCTGAGCCATTTGGAAAGAGATGACGCTTCGTGTCCACTGGACTCACCGGAGCGGAGGGTTTCCTCGAGGTAGTCCTCGGACTTAGGTCCGTTCCCGGCCGTGTTGAAGACCTGCACGTTGACGAAGTAGTAGGTGTGAGGGTCGAGTCCGATGGCGAGCCCTTGGTCCGTCTGCCCCATGATCGGGTTGTACAGCGCCATCGTCTCGTCCTCGCCCTCCTCCTTCCAGTAGTTGATCTGTGAGAAGCACGGCAACTGAACTCAGTTTCCCAACCTTCTGCAAACTGATTAGCAGTGAATACCAGCACAACCAAAGGTCTTCCTCTTTTCGCTGCAGTGGGAATATTTACATGGCAGATAGACTGAGGCGGAACACGCACCCTGTATCCCCTGAGCACGCCCTTGAGAATGTCGATCTCGTCGGGCACCGGGATCCACGTGACGAGCAGCGCCGTCGCGTTGTATTTCTCCGCGCGCACGTTCGTCGGCACGCCAATTGGAACTGAAATGGTGGGTTCGTTTGAGAGTCACGCCTGCGGCAGATCTGACACGACAGTGTCGAAGACAGTCGAAATCTGTAAGCGTGTGCTTGTGTGCCACATTTCATGCCAAATTCTTTGGTGTAACCACATCCACCACAACCTGAGAGCAATTTCTGTCAAACAGGTTTTCATGGTGCAAGTGGGCGTTTCGGTGGAGCCGCCACGGCACTTACTGTCCTCCGCAGAGCGGATGGTCACCGACGGTGACTCGGGCCCGAGCCCCATGTCGTTGAACGCCTGCACTTTGACGTCATACTGGCGATAGTAGTGCTCGTCGCCTTGCGTCTGCGTCGACCGGATCGTGTGCACGTATCGGTTTGCGTCAGCGCCATACAGCCGCATCTGCGACAACACACAAGGCGTCGAGTACCAGTTCACTGAGGGCTCGAAGCACGAATGACATTGTCACAAACTGAAGATGCCTTGGTGTCTCAAGACGGTCAGTTCAGGGAAGGCGGGAAGTTGCGCACACTCACCGTGCTCCAGCCGGCGTCATCGAGCACCACCTCCTTCCAGTACACGATGTAGCCGAGGTTGTCTCCGTTCTGGTCGCGCAGCGGCAGCGGTTCCCACGTGATCACCAGGTTGCTCACCTTGCCGCCGCCGCCGCCCACTTGCTTCGGATACTCGTAGGGCGGCGCCTGCGCCGTCGTGTAGAACTCTGCAACCAGTGACAAGCGTCATGTCTGGGGAACTCGAACACAGATGGCAGTCGTCAGAATCGACTGAAAAGGTAGGACAGCACGTCGCTGCTCACCTGACGGCGCGCTCGGTTCGCCCTTGCCCAGAGTGTTCTCTGCGCGCACGCGGAAGCGATACTGACTCCACGGCGACAGCCCGTTGATCGTGGTGCGCTGCTCCCTCATATCCTCCCCACGAATGTCTACAAGTCAATTCAGGTTCACGATTCACTTCAAAACAATGAACAGTCCTTTCATTGTGGAAACAGATGTACTTGGTGAGTGCAGCTCAGAGATTCTTCGAGTGAGGTGAACATACTGGTTTTGAGTTCGCGCCAGATCTTCTCGTGCTCGTTGAAGCCCTCGACGATGTAGCCCGTGATGACGCGCCCGTTGTCGGCGCCCTTCGTCCAGCGCAGGTTGATGGACGTCGCCGTAACGCCGTCTCCGAACACGCCGGCGGGTGGGCCGGGCGGACCTGCGTCACACACAACACGTTTGAAGGATAAAGGGCTGAGGCCTTCGTTTCATTGACAAACGTCACGAAAGATGTGGTTGAGCTGTCCGCCGCTGCTCGCTGGTCCTCATGATGGAGACGGAGCGACTCACCCATGACGCGCAGCGTGGCGGTGCGCTCCACGGACTCGGTCGCAGACTGCACGACGCAGCGGTACTCGCCGGCGTGCCAGAACTGCGTCGGGAAGATGACGAGCCCGCCCGTGTTCACACCCGTGCCCTGAGGAGCGAGAACAATGCTCGTTTCGTTTCGATAAATAGTTCGACTCAATGACTTGAAGATCAAAAAGCCTGCATCAAGTCTTTTGGAACTTGCTCGCTCTCAGTGAAAATATGCCCGGTATAGTTTTCAACTTGCTGTCCTGAACGGTTCAGGAACTCGACGAAACTGCAGAAAGTCGTGGCCAAGTGTCTGCTGCACGGCTCAACAGAAGCGAATCAGCAAGTTGCTCAGTGCTCACCCGATGGAAGTACGGGTCCTTCTCGATGTAGACGTTCATGCCGATCGTGCGCACTTTCTCGAACTCGATGAGGAAGTCGTTCTGGTACCACGTGTACGTGAGGTCGAGCTGCGGGTTGAAGCTGACCTCGCACGGCAGGAACGTGGTGCGGTTCACCAGGACCGTCTCGTCGCGCGGCGCGTAGCTCACCGACGTCGTCGCTGCAGACAGACAACAGACTCAATGTCGACTCGAGAGAAATAAACAACGGACTGCGCGAAAATGCATTGCAGTTGTGCCTGCAGTTCCGTTCAGAAAATGATCTTGATGGCGCCACCTCACGTGCACACACACACATACACTGACATACACTGACATACACTCACACACACACACACACACACACACACACACACACACACACACTTGCGGATGTGAAAGAAGGGATAAAACTGTGGGAGAGCGTGCACTGACCGAGCACGTTGAGTTTGGTGGAGCTGCTCGCCTCGCCGTGCTCGTTGGTGGCGACGCACGTGTAGTTGCCGGCGTCGCTCTCCGTCACGTCGCGGATGATGAGGTTTCCGTTCGGCAGCATCTCCCGTCTGAACACGAGCAGAAACACGTGACTATGCGCCTGTGTCAATGGTCACGTGTCCCGTTGGTTGGAAAAAGTTTCAAACAGGAAATCTTGCTCGTTCAGACAAAAAGTGCTCTCGGACCTGTGAAATCACGACTCACTTCACCACGGCTCACGAATTCCGGTTTGTCCAAAATGTTTGGAGTCCAATTTGAAATCGACACTGACGACCCCCACGCCCACAGGGGTTCGCATCTGCTGCACTCACTTGGCGCCGGGCGTGGTGTCGGGCTGCAGCGCGCGCCGGTCCTTGAACCACTCCTTCTGCGGGGAGGGCGCCGCCTCTGGGCGGCAGATGAGCGTCACGTTGCCGCGCCGCGTCGCGTACGTGTTGGGTTGCAGCGGGTACTTCCGGAAGGTGGGCGCCATCGCTGCAGCGAGAATGTACGCTCAGGGCACCCGACTCGCACAGCGCAACAGAGGACACGACTCCGCGAGAACATCATTGAGGTTCGCGGACACTTCACAGGGGAAGAAAGCAGAGGGCTCGGTGAGTATATATGTTGTGAAGCAAGCGAATTCCGTCACACAACGCAGCCCTGCAGCATTTGACAGATGAGCGAGGTCTGAGCCTGGTGCACGTTTTGTCAGCGCTGAGCACGGCGGGAACGTACAGAGGACGCGGAGCTGCGCCGAGCTGAAGCGCGTGCCGTGCAGGTTGATGGCGGCGCACTGGTACATGGCGGCGTCCCGCTCCTGCACGTCAAGGATCGTGAGCACGTTCTTCTGGATCGTGAAGCGCTCGCGGTCTTCTCCGAACAGCGTCGGGTCTTCCTCGATCAGCGTCGAGTTCCGGTACCACTCGTAGTGCACCTGTTGGACACGCGCAGAAATATGCAATTTCGCAGCCAGCTGTGGCATGAATGAACAAACAGCAATCACGCTGGGTCGTGTCGTTTTGCCCATTTTTCTCAGTGTTCAACCTTTTCACTTTCTCTTGCAGATGAAATTGGCCCAATCTCTAATGAACACGATTCTGTTGTTCGGACAGGAACCCCGAGCCCTGACTGACCTGAGGAATGCCGTTCGCAATGCACCTCCACGTGAGGTCGGCTCCTCTGTCCACGTGTTGAGACTCGAGCGGGATCGTGAAATACGGCAGCGCTGCAAGTCATCGCAGATTATATTAATTATGAAGCACAACCAGGTTCACTTGTGTCAACGAGCATTCTCAATCAGGCCACAACGATTTTCACAGACTTTGTGCTGAGACGTCTGGACCTGTCGCCGAGGACGTCGCGCGAGGCGCCACCTACCGTCGACGGGGACGCGGATGATGCCGCTGCTCGACTGGCCGTTCTCGCGCGTCACTGTGCAGCGGTAGTCGCCGCGGTGGATCACCTCGATGTTCGGGATCTTGAGCACGCGCCCGTAGTCCTCGATCTTGTAGTTGGGCGGCATCGGCTTGCCAACCCGCTCCCAGCGATACGACAACTTGTCACTGTGGAGGACCAACGACGAGTTTGATTGCGAAACGTTTTTAGGTGATTTGAGATGGGTTGCACGATTTGAGCCAAATAGGCAGCGTCTTCCAAAAGTATGTCAGCAGCAGTTTCATGGTCAAGATGAGAATTGATTTAGGACCTTTTGGGCTCTTTTGGTTCATTTTGGATTGG
>JAAUXT010143803.1_pt1 | contig 10690 bp, 11 predicted proteins | sample 7278171 | NCBI WGS metagenome assembly JAAUXT01 (sample SAMN14350112, study PRJNA611818) | marine sediment metagenome | isolation source: surface marine sediment (1.8m) | place: French Polynesia: Moorea | collected 2018-08 | reverse complement strand
GACCCTTCTATCTTTGATAAGCTTTCAATAATTTTTGAAGCTGTAAACTACAAGAGGAGAAAGTAGATCCATCTGAAACCCAAAACTGGGACATAAATAAAATAACTAACTTAAGAAGAGTTAGAAAACTTTTTGAGAGATAGTGATTTTTATCCTAAATTTGAGGGATTTTGAGTAAAGTTGACAGATATTAAAAATTTGTTTTGATAGCTGAACTTTGGGTGCGTCTTATACATGAGTATGTTGAAAACAGGCAGTTTGTTCACTCAAAACTTTGGGTGCATCTTATACACGAGTGTGTCTTATACACGAGACGGTACGGTAACATATCAATTTCACACTGTGCTTTCTTCCGCATGAGCAGGATGCTGTGCGAGAACAGAGGCATCTTGTCTGGGCATGCGTACTCACCCTGTGCAGCAAGATGTATTTGCAGGTCTGGTCGGCTCGGTAGATCTTGAGCACGTGTTCGGGGTACTCGGAGCCGGAGCTCCTCCCGTCGTCTGACGACAGGCCGATCGAGCTGAGGTCGGGGTTGGAGGCGGAGAGGTGCTGCCCCGCCGCGTGGCCCGGCGTGTGCAGCGGCGACGATGTCGACGACGAGCCGGACGGTTTCCGCGCGTGACCCCGTGACGTGTCCGACGAACTGTCGTCCATGTTCAGCTGAGGGTCGCTGCAGAGCGAGAGAAACACGGGGGCTCGTCAAGTTTTGTCACGGGTTACTACCCAACCTTCCCCTGTGACATCGCAACGCGTGGAAGTTTTGACGTTCCACTGAACGGGTAGGACTCACGGCAATCTGACAATCGTTCAGGCAACAGGAAAACGAGGCTGACGAAAAACAATTACCGGTATTCATAAATAATTTCCTGTCATGACAAATTATTGAAATAAAAGCTGTTTCCATGTTACTTTGTTTTATGACGCAGGTGAGGCCCTTGCCCCAATTTGCACGTTTCATTGAGTGAAAGACAAACAGAACAAGTGGTGGTTTGTTGTTCTCATGCGAAGCAGAAGGGTCTAGTTTCAGAACTGTTCTCCTCGCTTGGCATTTCGACTTGCAACGCAACACCCTCAATGTTAGTGACACACACACCAGTAACAACAGACAATCCGCAGTGTTAGGGAGCGACACATCTGTACATACTGAGACCACGATCGGCGGAAAGGAGACGCGAATCCAGGTGATCGCGTGATAAACCTTCCAGGGAACACAACAGCAAAAACTTCTGTACAGAATGAAAATCCACTCCTTGTTCTTTGCTCAAAGGAAGAATTTCATTTCAGATGCAGAGATCGAAAAATACGAGAAGGAGTTTCAGATATCAATTTCTATCATGCGCATACCAAAGCCAACAGTTGCAACTGCAAACAAAAATGTGCTCCTCTGCTGTCACAAGCCCAAAAAACGCAAACCAGATACACCAAGGCCAACTATTGCTTCTTCTTAGCACGCTACCAACTCCCACTTGTCACACTGACAGACCACAAAAATGATCAACTCTGTGCAGCAAACGGGTTCAAGTACCTGTTGACGTTTCGGCTCGGCATGATGTTGAACTTCATCAGCGCTTTGCGGATCTTTGCTTTGTGTCCGGTGGACATGCCCTTGGCGCCGTGTGGAGGGAGCGTGGCGCCCGCGCTGCGCCCGCTGCCCGCGCCGCCGCTCCCCTCCCGAGACAGCACGGGCTGGTAGCCCCCGGCGCTCCCCGAACCTGATCCGGCGCTCGCCGAATCGAGGTCCGATGACGATAACCTGAAAACCAACAGTCGGTTGTGTTCAACACTTGTCTCGCTTGACTGAAATAATCGTTCCATTTGGTAAAGTTCCTTCATTTCTGGGCGCTCTCGTCATTGCTTGGGAGTGTGTGCCTGTGTGTGTGTGTGCGTGTGTGTGTATGTGTGTGTGCGCGCGACTCACCGCTGCCTGGGGTCCTGCTGCAGTTTGGAGATGTGCTCCTTCTTCTTGGGCGCCCGACTCGGAGACTCGTCTCCCGTCACCAACATCTCCTTGAACGCTGCAACACACAACCGAGACGCACGCGTCAAATTAGGCTGCAACGTCACACGAAGGGACCACGCGCAAGACTGGTGCAAGAAAACAGGACAAAATCACACAAATCACAGTGCAACGTTTCGATTTGTGATCAAGCAGTCGTGCGGAGAACGGATGTATTCTGATAAATCTGAACGCCAATCTGCGAAGTGACTCCAGGTGCATCGTGAACCAGAACGCCAAGTGAGAACAGGATGCCGTAAAATCTCCTCCATCGGTCGTGCGTTGAACATCAACAAGACGTCGCGTGACCCTGTGCTCCCTCCATTCTCACACCCACATCCAGTTTCTTCTCTTTTCAAATGTTAAACGGCCAGCATGCAGTATGTACACGTCCACGTCTCTCTCCTACTTTTGTACAACTACATTATCACTGCACTTTTCCCCGTCTTTCACTGGGTTTGCCACATCATGCAAGGTTTGTTCCCTTCATGCAAAGCTACTTTATTCAATTTACACCAATCATTTTCCGAGGCTCTTACACGCTGAAAACCTACATTTTCTACAGGACAAGCGGCATTGGTGGGGCACAATGATACGAAGCGAAATCAAAACTTGAGCGAGCAAAATTAGAAAATGGTAAAACAATCAATGTACGAAAAGGCATGAGTTCGGCACCTTCGCTCCCCGACTCTCCTCTCCTCATTCTGGTTATCACCTTCGCTTCACGCTGTGGGGATTTGGGCCACAAATCAAGGTTGTTCATAACGCGTTCGTACTTCAAAAACACAAGACTACTTACTTTGGAAACCTATGGGAGTACAAAATATGAGTTGTTTTAAAATTGGAGCTGGCAAAATTGAACATCACAGAGGAGAACAAAATTGTGGGGGGAAAAGGGAAGAAGCTTGGTCAACACCTTACTACAGAAACACTTACAGAAGTTCTTTAGTGCTTCTTGAACTATGGCACAACAGAATCATTCCAAAACAATCCTGCGAAAAATTCACAATCTTGCATGCTGTAGTTTTTGCACACAGATATCAAGACAAGTGAAAGACCCCACGGGCGACCGCGACTGAGATTTCATGTTTTCAAGTCTGTCAACTGACCAACCATCTTGAGCCAAAATTATCAACACAAGTTCAAAGAGAAACAGCGACACCCGGTGCAGCTTTCCCTCGTCAACGACTCGTTCGAGAAAAGGAGAACTGTGAGCTTACCGAGGAGATTGGACTTGACTGTGATGGAAAGGTGCGTCGTCTTGCGCAGGATTTCAAGTGCTTTGTTGTGTGATATGTGTTCGAAGTTCTGGTTGTTCACCTCCAAGATCTGCAAAAATGCATGATGCAACACGTCATGACAGGCCAAATTGACGACACGTGCTCAGACAGCATTCCCGGGGCTGACCTAGGAGATTCACGGCTGTTTCGTGAGGTTTTTGTGTGATTTTCACTGAGTGTCAGTGCGTTGTGAAAGAAACGCTGCGTACAGACCAAGCGCGTGAGCATCGCAGCTTCTTTCAACCTTCTGTTTTTTCCACAGTTTGTTTACACCGGACGCATCTGTGAATCCGATTTTTCTCGGATGTCGTCTGATCTTGCAATTCGATCGCTGCAAGAAATCTATGCCCGGCGTCCCAGGGAATGAAGACGGCAGCTGGGTCCCCGTCGGTCTGTGGGCGGGAGAGAGGGAGGGGAAGGCAGCGCCGAACCAGTCTGGCGGTAATCACATTCATTCTTCTGCCTGGCATTCTGTCCCTCGAGTCAGGCAAGATCCCGCACCAACTCCTAATCCAATAGTCACGCGATTATTTGTTGCAAACTGCAGCTCAACACGTGCAAACCAAATGTTCTCTCTTGGATTTGTCAGCGTTGAACATCAGTGTTTTCAGATTTGGTTGTTTGACAAGACTCTCTCTGTTGAACTTCATGAAACTGCTGTTCGGCTATGATGTGCTCAAACACCTTCACCCTCATAACATTTGCAGTCTGACCGCTTGCTGTGATCCGGCCACACAACCGAACCTCCGCTCCACACCCACCAACAAACCCAGACCCAACACTCACCTGGTCCCCACGCTTGAGTCCCGCCTCGTGCGCCTTGGAGCCGCGCTCCACCTTGGAGATGAAGATGCCGCAGCCGCGCTCGAGGCCGCCCAGCACGCTGAAGTGCAGGATCTCGTCGCGCGTCGCGCGGGTCAACACGACGGTGCGCGGCCGCGCCTTCGCTGCGCACGCGATGTTCAGCAGCCGCAGCTGCCCACCCATCCTCTGTGAAGAGAGCGACACAAGGAAATGAGTGAATGACGAGTGTCGGCGTAAGTGAACAGAAGTGGGAGAGGTCAATGGCGCACATCCCTTCAATGTAAGTTCCGTGCAAGCAGGGCAAACTTGATTGAGCACGGCGTTGATCAAACTCAGAACGCGCAAACCCCAGCAAAACTTCAGTGAGTGTGCTTCCGAATAAATACACATTGAGTGCGCCTGATCACGTGTGCCTTTACTGAAGAAGGCAGCAGCGGCAAAGCGCTCTCACCTCGCGCTCCAGGTACTGCTCGAACTTCTCGAGGAACTCGCACATCTGCGGCTCCGTCTCGAAATCGTTGAAGTGGTTGTTCACCCAGAGCAGAATCACCCGCGTCACCTGAAAACACACACAGAAAATACGTCATCTCGTTTTCGTGATGCCAGGGCTTTTTGCTTCACTTTGACGAAGGAGTTTCTCAGTTTGTTCTCTGATCATTCATCTACAAGAGATGACAAGGCGGTACACCATGCAAAGCTCTGTGGCGAGTGATTGGGATGTCCGCTTGTGTTGAAACGTTCAGATAAAATTTCAAACTCTCTCAATTCCTTGTCAACAAAATGCTGTTGGAATTCTTCCCAACTCAGAGGACTTTCACACCAACAATGCCATGCGCATTCGTAGAGCCTCAAACGGGAGCTGATGGGCGGTGGAGACCGAAAGAAGAATTTGTGACTTCACGTGGTGCCGTAAATCCCACCGACACGTACAGCGGTGAAACAGGCGAGAAATTGACGGCTCTGTCCTCACAGCTCAGTCGTGTTCACCAGGCAACGAGGGAGAAAGAATGCTACTGATCACGACGCGAAGGTGCCTTCTGAGGACGCAGCCGGGTCAGTGACTGAACCACAGCTGCTGTTCAATCAAATGCAAATTCCTACACCGAACTAATTTGACTCAACAGACCCAATACCAGTGTTTGAATGTGTTGGCCGTTCAGAAGCTGGACTGTCTTCATCATTCACCAATGTTTTGAAACAAACGGGACTGAATCTGCGCGCACATTCATTCTCTTTGAGCAGTGAAACGTCACACTGTTTCAGGTCAATTAAACTGAATGGCAATCTCACAAAGCCAACGCCTTATCCACTGCTTGGTCAACAGTCGGGACATGTGAGCCATCACCTGGAGTTCTAACTCGATTCTCGAGGCCATTTAGCTGAACACCGCACCATATGGTTTTGCGCAGCCGACTCCATCTATCAACCCGTATGTGCTGTCCCTTCTCTCCGGCTCAATACCGGAGACCGTCGTGAATAATTCACTCCCAGATTCATCTTAATTCGGCCTTAATTACACCGGAGAAAGGCTCGTTACGACTCAACGCTGAGAGGCTGAGTTATGGCCGGCACTAGAGCCGCGTCGGCGCTATTTGCCTTCTTCCTGGAATCACATATCACCCGCCTCGACTTTGTGGAACGTGTCGTCTGTCCACTGTTCCCCACGACTCACCGCAGAAACACGCACAGCTGCCGGAAACACTTGTTGTTCCCGAACCTAACACCTGTGTTGGCCCGATTCTTCGAAGCTGCCAACAAAAGAGTCCATCGTCCATCCCTTTCAAAACCACAATGAAGAAGACTTTCTGCACTCACCCTGTCCCTGTGCTGCGCGTCGTTGAACCAGTTGAGCAGGTGGTCGGTGATCTCGAGCGGAGACTTGAGGAACGTGCGGTACGTGAGCAGAAAGTCCTCCACGTAGGTCGGGTCCACGGACGAGTGCTCCTCAACCAGGTGCCCCATCAACTTCTCGGGTGTACCCTGCACGATACAAACAGTTCACACAATGTTCACATCTGTGCGTGCGTGTGTGTGAGTGTTGTGGTGGGTGGAAAGCAGTAGAAACCTCCAAGAGCTGAAAAGTTTGTGCAGGGGTCGGACGAGTTTGGACAGGAGACAAAACGAACGACTGTGGTCTTGACTTGTGCTGGTGTGCACGAGTGATTTTGTTCTCATATGCACTGCACACGGACGGGAAAACTTGTTTTGCCAAAAGAACTCTTTCTAAATCTGCGGATATTTTCACGCGAGAACGGACGGGATTGCAGTTTCCGCTTGTTTAATGACGTGTGCGACGTTCTGTTGCACTGAATCAGAAAGATTTCAGATATCTGAGGACAAGAATGCAATGTTGAACGTGTGATAGGAAAACACTGATGCCTACATTTTCAGTTATGGAAATTGATGAGATCAAAAATGTCTGCGTCTGGCTGCGGGTGTCCCAGCGCTACTTTCTCAGAACTGAGTTGGGTCGCTTCCGTGTGTTTTGCATTATCAACACGATTCTTGCATCTACTTTCAGCTGATGAGATGAGACACTGGGGAAGACAAGATTCAATGCGAAAACGATCCTGCGATCTGGACTTCAATTTGAACAAGGGAAGGTGCATGCTGAGCGTTGTCAAGACGCGCGGAGAATGCTCTACATGCGCATCGCACACGTGGTGCCCGCACCAAGGCGCTGCGGCAACAGCTTGCTCAGACACGGCAAATCTTCAGAGAGAGCACCAAGTTGAAAACACTGCCAGGGCACACGCTTCCAGAAGAGGATGAAGTCGGCTCTGTTTTTTTTTTCCGAGCATATTTTTTTGCTGTTTCGGTCAAATCTGGCAAGTTTGTTACCTTTGCACTGCCTTCATTTGGGCATTCACACACGCTTACATACGCGCGCACACACACACACACACACACACACACACACACACACACACACACACAACTTTGAAGTTTGTCATTGCTCAAGGAGCAATGTGGCGGTTCATCATCGCTCACTTCGTGACAAGCACGCGAAGAATGGAGACAGATTGAGGTGCGGCTGGGCGGCCCAATTAACATTAATTTATCACACAATCAACACATCATTGTCAATCTTCGTGTTAACCACACAAATTAAAACCCCTTGTGCGATATGAACACGGACCCATAAAAACGACCAATTAAGGCACTGAATGCCGAAAATTTGTTTTTCATGGCGATTGTTCGACAGTGCTAGCCCAGGTCATTTCTGACGAAGCCCAACCACTAAAGAGTTCGAAAGAAATTTTGTCCGTGATGATACCGTGTCGTTCTTGCACACAACGTGCGACAGGAAGTACACGTCACTGTGCTGTGCTGTGTGCAATACAACGGAAGATCTTCGCACAAAACAATGAACACCATAACTCAGCGCACACACCTGGTGTGACGCTGAGAAGATGGCGCTGCAACGTGAAGCGACACGACTGAATCTACTGACCCTGATGACGATGTGGCCCTTGCGGTTCCCGGCGTCCAGCACCCGATGTTCCGTCACTAGCACCGTCTTGCCGCCCTCCTCGATGCGTCGCGTGTTCTCCTCGCCCTGCACGTCGCCCGCGTCACGCCCACGCCCGCGTCGGTTGGGGAGGAGAAGGACCACGTCGTTAGAGATGCGCAGTTGCGAGAAGCCCGCGCACTCGCACCACAAGCCGAGCTCCGAGGCGTATTCCACGTTCATCGGGGCGTCACGGGGTCAGGGGTCAGGGGCGCGGTCGCGCCACGTTCGGCCTCTCATCCACAATCCATCGCACCCACCTGCTCCCTACATGTCTTTGATATCACACGAGATGCAAAAGTTGGTTTTCCATTTCCTTTGCTCTTCATATAAATCCCAAAGAATTATCCTTTCTTGTTCTCGCCTTCGTTCAACAGGGACAACAAAAGAAACCTGGCCATTTGTCCTCCACCGATCAAATCCAAGCCTGTCTGATTTCATCCTAAACCCATAATGTGCCATTTCACCTGTTGTTTTCAACAGTTCTCAACCAATGCAGATTTCCACGAGGGTTCAAAACTGGCAATGGAGTGACACAAATGTCAAAGCAAAATTTTTACCACTTTGGTTTTGGCAACGAAATCCAATTAATTTGCTTCACCTACAAACACATTTGGATGACACTCCTCTGCTCAAGGCAACTCCAGCAAAACCAATTTGGTCAGCCCTGCAGCGTCTGTTGGACGACAGGTTCCGTCTCTACGCCTTTCCTGTCTCCATTGAAACAACGGAACGACGCATTCTCCCGGTGCACGTCCGCGCGTGTGTGATCACGAACTGCGTTGGTTATTCCTCCAGTAAAAATCGCAGAAGCAAATCCACTCCGACCCGCCAACAGGGTCATCCAATCCGAGAGAACAAAGAAACTGAAATATTCCCCAGAGTCGTCAGAACGACGCAAAATCTCACATGGCAGACACGGTAAGCACACCACACAAGCCAACCGTTGTTTAACGATCCTCTATTGTAACAGTACAATTTTGTACTTTCAGTTCACTGCTCTCTCATCCTTCAACAAACAGTGAAAACAAAAGCCCGCAGGCAGGCTGTCCAAATGTGTACATGCGCCATATCATATCTGCCAGAGTTGGGATCATTAAGTTTCCAAAAAAAACTTTGTACGCCGCGGAAGGTTTTTGAGTGCAACAAAATCTGATGTGGCAAATTTCCGAGTTCAAAAAAGCTTTTCCTGTTTCCGAAGTGGAAGTGAAGTCAAACATGATGGCTCTGCGAACCAGATCCCGAACTGGGTAGAAGCCAATCCACAGGAGTTTCAAAATGTGAAATCCAAACGCACGAGAAGACGCACTCCAAGGAACAATCCGACAATCCAGTTTTTGATGATGTTCAGCCCTTTGGCCGTTTCTTTGTTTGAACGAGTAGTTCGACCGTACAAGCATTCTCGTGCACAATGCTCATTTTGGGCCACGAACAGGCGTCCAACCAAATGTGCAACACCATGTTCGGCTGAGTACCACACACAAACAGCAGGCTGGACTCTCGGTGGTGACACGGGGACAGTGACATCTGTGGCGGAGCCGGAGAGACCAGAAAGGAGCCAATTTGTCATCTGTACAACAAACACCAAGAGCATCTTCCAGAATGTGAAGTGTGCGCCCTCATCCACACAAGTTTGGAACACGGGAGAAAAAGATACAACCCGACAAATTTGGGTTCTCGGCCGTTCATTCAGTTTTTGATCAAGTTCTTCACCCATTTTATTTTGCCTTCAGTTTGCCAAATGACAACTGTGCTACTTCCCAGGAATATTACCTGGAAACTTGTGTCCTCACAGAGAATCCCATTTTGCCAAGGTTTCCAGGGCCAGTGGGAACCCTTCTCGGTACGTTCGTTCCTTCACACCGGATCAGTCAGGGCCTACGAGGGCACCATCACGAAACCACGTAATTAGCGCTGTAACCTCAGTCACTTGATCACAGCCATGACCTCGTGATTTGAACCGAATTGCAACAGGCCCAGCGGAAGGCAAACGTACTCCCGCCTGGACGTTCACTGGCCTGGAGGCCACTGAACAACCAGTTTGTCGGTTGCACGACACTAAAGTACACTGCGCCCGAGGCTGAAGGGCAGAATTATTGTTGAAATCGCATTGTGTTCCCATGGAGATTTATTGTGCAAGCACAGGAGTGGAGGATCATGAGACGCGACAAAATCGCGCGACCAATCGACCCTTCCTTTCAACATCCAGGATCTCCGAAACCAGACTGTCTTTTCTGGTCGCCTGTTCAAACGGAGCCACGGCTCACACTGCTTCGAGAAGCCTGAACTCCCGTGCGGTGTCCGGAAGCTGCGGTCCACGTAACCAGGCGGCCAGCGCACGCAAAACATGGGCCCTGGGGATGTGACCAGACAGACGAGGGAAACAAGTAATGCGGGGACGTCCGTCCTCCCGTGTCAACACCAATTACCCGGCTCTGTCTCACGCTCCTTCCTTATTAAGTACAGCCGCCGCAACTCCCGCAGCCTTTCCCCGAAACTTGGGGAAACACTGTCTCGTCTCGTACGGATCGAGTTTCCCAGGCTCAACGCCTGCGTTTGTTGCAGTTGCCTCTTTTTGAAATACCAGTGCGACCCCCTCGATGTTGAACTGAAGTCGCCCCAAAAGTGGACGGACTTCACGCTGCTGAAGTCAGTGACTTTTGCTGCTGGCCGTTCTGTTGCGAGCTGATATGCTTGGGAGCTTCTGTCTGTTCCGTCTTCACCACCTTCACGTTTCGTATCCTGTGGGATCGACAGACTCACCTCTCCTCAGCTGGCGGACTGACACGCCTTTCCCGAGTCTCGTTTCCTTCTCCCTAATTAGTTTTGAGACGAAACCAGAGCGTAAAGCCGAGGCTGGTCTTCTACCATAAATTCTCCGCCGTTCAGGTCCAGTGCCGTGGATTGTGGATTCGGCCGGAACAGGCGGATAATTTGGGATTGTGGTGTGGAACAAGAATGCTACGCATAAAAAGCGTGTGGTCCATACAAACGTTCGCAGTTCATAAACACCTTCAAGTTCAGGGGGGGGGGGGTTAGACCCACTTTTGGGAAAATGGCCAGAAATGATCAGTGATGCTCACTAACCATTTTTCT
>JAAUXT010121846.1_pt1 | contig 10690 bp, 11 predicted proteins | sample 7278171 | NCBI WGS metagenome assembly JAAUXT01 (sample SAMN14350112, study PRJNA611818) | marine sediment metagenome | isolation source: surface marine sediment (1.8m) | place: French Polynesia: Moorea | collected 2018-08 | reverse complement strand
GGGGTGCATACTAGCAATGCATTGACTTACCTGGTATGTTGCCTGTTCAGAAGCTGGAGCACTAATGAGAGCATCAGTGGTATGTGACTCCTTATATAGATGCCAAATGGGCGGGGTGCGTACACCAAATGGGGGGGGGCGGACAACTTCCTGTCTGGAAATCCAAGATTGCTGCCCCCATGAGGGGGACTGGTCCCTGAACTTGGCATATGCATGCCGTGACCTTTCTGCACTACCACTAAGTGCTTGCCCTAAAGGGACTTCGCACAAATATGCGTTCCTGTGAGTGCACGTGTCACGTCGGAGTGGCAACGTGAGTTTTCACGTTGAATTGAAAACACGACACTCCGTACTGCGTTTTGTGCTGCGCGTGCACACTTGGAACGCAGAAGGGATTTTCAAATAGGTGCCGTCAGCGTCAAAAAGTTGACGCCAACGTAAAATTTTGACGTCGACGTCGAATTTGGCTTGGGACCCAATGGAGGACGTCATTCCTGACGTCAATCCTCATGACGTCAAAACAATTGACGCGCGTCACCGAAAAATGAACCGTCAGAGGGCACTGTTAAACAGGGACGTAACGCGTGACGCACGCTGCGTGAAACAGCCCTGTGTACCCTGCGACAGACTTCCCTGTCAATTTCACTGACGGATGAGGATGCGAAATGTATATACCCCATGATGTTGTCACATAAATTCTTTTTTCCTCGGAAGCTTTTGAGGGAGTGCAGCAAAATTTCCTCGAACGTGATTTCAATGGGGAAACTGAACACCTTGTGTGGTTTTGTACTTTTGGATTGGAGAAAATATTTTTGAGTACGAGAAACGGGAGAACAGTATGCTTTGATGTGCCTCTGCATGGCAACTGAAATATTTTCGTCTCCGCGTGAAAGTGTCGGTTCGGGTCGCCTGGCAACACCAAAGTTTGTCTTCACTTGTTTTCAATTTGTTCCACTTGTGCCTCGTGCGACGCAGAATGCTTTTCAAAACGTGCCAATCTTTTTCTGTGTCATTTTCGAGTTCACTTAGGTCCTCGGGGGGTTCACGCTGGGTGCGCTACGTCTCAAGTCACTGGGTACTGCGTCGCCAGACAAGTCAGTGGGAACTGCATGGGTGCCAGGGCCCCGTGCAAGTTTTCTTCAGAGAGCCAGATCCCCGGAAGTTAGCAGGCAAACCAACCCTGCACAGGTCAATGGGAGCTGCATCCCTGCACAAGTCAATGGGTGCTGCATCCCTGCACAAGTCAATGGGTGCTGCATCCCTGCACAAGTCAATGAGTGTTGTCTCCCTGCACAAGTCAATGGGTGCTGCATCCCTGCACAAGTCAATGGGTGCTACATCCCTGCACAAGTCAATGGGTGCTGCATCCCTGCACAAGTCAATGAGTGTTGTCTCCCTGCACAAGTCAATGGGTGCTGCATCCCTGCACAAGTCAATGGGTGCTGCATCCCTGCACAAGTCAATGGGTGCTGCATCCCTGGGCAAGTCAATGGGAGCTGCATCCCTGCACAAGTCAATGAGTGCTGCATCCCTGCACAAGTCAATGGGTGCTGCATCCCTGGGCAAGTCAATGGGTGCTGCATCCCTGCACAACTCAATCGGTGCTCCTTCGCAGCAGGCACTACATGTCCCCCGAGCCCACTGAGCCCCACAGCGGCTCGACGCGTGACGCTCCGCGCGCGTTCCCGCCCTCCCCTCCAGGGGCCGCTCTCTTTGATCCCCGACGGCGTGTACTCAGGCAGACGCTGAGCAAATTTGCGGAAGGGATCAGGCTGTTGACTGTTTGGGGGACCTGGACTATAGAGGCTGCTGGGTGTCGTGCTCACTCGCTGCGCTTGGCCTTGTATCTCTTCTGAGTTTTCATAGGTGGATCAAGGGTCTGGTTCAGGGGGGGGGGTAACCAAGGGCGTCTGCAACTTTGGTGAGGGAATTAGGAACTTGCATCAACCCCCCTTTTTCTGAAGGCCACAAGGGGTCCTGAGGCCCCGTGGATCTGCTCTTGAGTCTTCAGTCCCTTAGGCCAAAGAACAGGTCAAATTTACAAAATGGGTTGAGGATTGGGGCAGGACAGTGACCTCGGTCTTGCCCAGGGTCCGACTGTCTGACACCCAAACCACGTGGGCCGGAAGTTCTCGTTTCGGGGCTGTGGTTCAAGGTACATGTGCGACACAACAGGAGGAGGACAATTTTCTTGATCTTCTTGTTGCTGCACTGGGGTCTGCAGTTTGAAGGAAAGCCGAACCAAAATTTCCATTGAGTGTTTGGTGTTGGGGGGATGGATGCTCTTTGTGCAACGCAGAATTTTTGCTTTTTTCCGCAAACGAAGCAACAAACACAAATAGAAGATGGAAAACACAGAGAAACAGCTGTGTTGATCGCAGAATGTGCTGACACATCGCTCTGCGTTTTCTCCTTCAAAATCAAGGAGGCGGATCCAGAATTTTCTCAAGGGGCGGTTTTCAGCTTTTTGGTAAGGGGGGAGGGTTGCAGGGTGCCAAGGGTCATGAAGACTTTGGCCTCACCCTCACCGCCCCCCCCCCAACAAAGAAAAAGGAATTGACCCCCCCCCTCTTTGCGTGCCCCACAGGTACAAACCTTTGACCCTTCAGTTTGACCCCTGGATGACCCTGACCTCAATGGTGTCCACAAAAGGACATTCTCTATTGGGTCACCAGGTGGGGTTTGGTGTGGACTTGTCATGCACAAATGTTTGTTCATTTCTACATGTAAATTCTTCCAACTGAAGCTGCTCCCAGGGGTTGTCCCTCTTGGCCGGACCCTGGATCCACCCCCTGCACTGGTGCATCATTACGTGTGGGAAGCACCTCCACAGCGCATGCGTGATCAATCAATTCCTGCACATGTGCACCGTACGGACGCTGGGGTGTCGATATGTGTGCAGCACGCGGTCTCCCAGCTGATCGAAGCCAGGGGCGGGCGGATCCAGGGGAGGATCCAGGTGGTCCAGGACCCAGGAGATGACCCAGGGCTGATCCAGGAGCAGATCCAGGTCGGGTGAAGTGAAGGACCCAGGGGTAGACCCACAGGCAGACACCTGTAGGGAGCTTCTTTGGCCCTCTGACATTGGAAAGATTTTTCCCCTCAAGCAGTAAGTTGGTACTGCAAAATTTTTATTCCAGTCTCTGCAACCTCAGGTTGAACCCCCCCCCCCCTGTGAGATCCTGCTGCCATTGGGGTTTTCAGACAACAACGCATTGGTGATATGAACTCAAACCATCAAAATCAGTGCTTCAATCAGTCCAATAAGGCCTCCATGCAGCGGGTACCGCAGCCGTGCACCCTCTTGCAACGCGGTGCGGTCAACCGGACCTGACGGGCACAAGTGAGGATATACAGACGCGGCCTGCGTACATGTAGCGTCTGTTGTGTAGAAACAGGTTTGTGACGAGGTGTGAATTCAACATGTCACAAACACGTGGTTCCTGATTGATTATTGGTTATTGAACGTTGATTGAATTCTGCGCTTGAAATACTTTGGATCAATACCTATTGGAAAAACACATATTTGTGTGCAGATAAGACCCTGTAATACGAGATGTTTGGTGTGTGTGTGTGGGGGGGGGCTGGTTCACACCGGGGGCGCCAATGCGTCAATGGGGTTTTCACGTTGGGTGACGCGCGGTCGTTTTTGCGCTGACCTCAAAACTTGGCGCAAAGAAATTTTTTGACGCTGACGTCAAGAAAATGACCGCGTGTCGCCCATGATGAAAACCGCGTCACGCGTGGCGTCCCTGGACGCGTCAACGTGGCCTGTGTGGCAGGTCGTAAAGACGCCACACGTGACCTTTCACGTCCGTATCTGAGACACACAGGGTGCGTCATGGGGTGCGTCCCTGCACATGGGAATCTGGTCAAAACCAACGCACGTGGAAAGCGTGACGCACCCAGCGTGAAGCGGGGCTGTTCTTCTTTTGTGCGCAAAATATCACCGAATAGAGCCTGTGCGCATCTGCCGCGCGCACACGTGTGAGAAGCCGCGTATTGGGAGATTTTACTGAATGGATCGTAAACGTGTTCAGATAGGGACGCAATGTGGTGTCGCCTTGATCAGTGTAGATTCTATCTCCAGCTGCATGCAGCGTGGTGTGAATGGGACGCCATTCAGACCAACAGGGGGCAGATCCAGGGTCCAGGGGGCGCACCAGGATTTTTCCAGTTTTCAAAGTTGAAGTCGCCCCCCCAAGGATTTTGGCCCCTTTTGGGTCGGGTCCTGGATCCACCCCTGGAACCAGCGTACTTTGAACACGTGTTCAGTGTTCGACTCTGCATGTGTTCGAGACAAGCGTCGCTTCGTGTTCGACGAGTTCGAATTGTACTTACCGATGGTATGGATGCGGAGGCGGATCCCAGTGAAGCGGTGAGGAGAGTGATGAGCAGGAGGTGGGCGAGGTGGAGCCGGAGCCCGGGCGGGGCGCGCGGGTCTCCCCGGGGACCCTCGCCGCGCGTCGGCGGGGCAGGAGGCGCGGGGCGCCGGAGACTGCGGGCAGAGTCCACTACTGTACATTTTGATGTGGGGGTGGGGACGGAATGGGGGTTGTGCCTGCAGGGGATAACTTCGTGGGATTCTGGAGCACCTGACGCGCATGAGTAACTCACACTAGAATGGACACCATACTCCCCTCCTGTGGAACTGCAGGGTATTGTCTGTGATACAATGTGTTCAAGTCCTTCATTGCAGGGTGGCTGGGTCTGTGCAGGTGCAGGGGCCCTGATTCGGCACTTCTCTGTTGTTTCGGGCAGGCCGCGGGAGGCGGGGAGGCCCCGCGGGGAGGGGGCGCAGGTCCCGCCGCGAGGGTCGCACCACGCGCCGCGGGGCCGCGGCCCCGACGCACCGAGTCCCCTTCCCTTACACATGGTGAGTCCGGCTCACTGGGGTCCAGATGCGATGTGTTCCAGATGCGCCGGAAACACTGTTTCCGGGTGAGGCGACCCTGGTCTACCAGATGCGTGATCCAGATGCCTGGTCCAGAGTGTCGAGATGCGAACTTCTATGTCAGTCCTCCTGTACACGTGACCCAAACTTCAAATTTCCCTGCTGATGTCGTCTGTGATTTTTCGCAGTCCTTGCAGCTGTCTTTGTGCGCAGTCCTTGCAGCTCGCTAGTTCTGCCGTCCTCACAGCTCTATGTTTCCACAGTCCTCGCAGCACGTGTGTTGACTCTTCCTACAGGTCAAGAGCACGTCCTTCTCCACAGATAAACACACACTGAGTGAGGACGGCTGTGGGACCTTGTGTCGTGACTCCTCTGTGTGATGTGTATGTGCGGAGCAAGGCCTGAAGACGACCCAGCAATAAGTGTTTGAATAAGAATGCAGAAAAAAGTGAAACACTTACGTACAGGTGTCACGCTGGAACAATGGCTGTTACAATTCCTCAAAGTCTTGGATTCCTGTTGTCATGGTAATTGTGTAAAAGTCCGTAAGTTGTTGGAGGCAGGTCTGGAGTCCTGTGGTTTTGAGTGCGTTTTGCCTTCAGCGTGTTACAGGTTGTTGAATGCTTCTCCGTGAGGAAACCAACTGTCCGCGTGGTTTTGTCCCCCGAAGGAGTTGTTGCTCGGTAGGTCTTCACTGAGAGAGTGATGGTTGTGAGCAGAGCTCCTCTGGTTTTAAAGCCTTCCTCGTGACAGCTGAGTGGCTCAAAGCTCTTGTTTTCCGCAGAAATCAAGGAGCGTGACTGGGGTCACGTGGGTATGTGCGGCGTCCAATGGGAGCGCGTTTCGCCTGCGCGTGCGAGTTCAGTCATGCGCGGCGGCTGCGGTGGCGCGCACGCGCGTTCGTCCGTCTGTTTGTACAGCTTCAGCAAAGCGCGCGTCTCCAGCTGGTGTACGCGCGTGCGCGTTACTATGCGCGTGCGCACGCGAATCAGCTGCGGCGTTGAGGTCCTCACAGATCAATCTGAAAACAAAACACAGAAATTCAGAAACACGTGGATGAATTGATTGGCGCACAAGGCCAGACAGCTTCATTGTGGGTTCCGCAGCTGAACTGAAGCTGTAGAAACAATAGCAACAACAATAGCAACACCGTTTGTCTCGTGGTGTGTCGGAGCGCAGTCACGAGACAAGCCTCCCCCGAAGCTATAGCGTCCGGGGGCAGATCCAGTGTTTGGCCGAGGAAGGGGGGGGGGGGCAACCTTGAGTATGGGACTCGATTTCAACGTAGAGCCAAAATGAACGTGCAAATCAGCCTGTGAAACGTTGGTCACGTTCGACCGTTTTCACATTTCAACATCAAAATTTGACCTGCTGCCCAATTGGTGGGCATCAAAAAAAAAGGTCCAGACCATTCTTTGACGTCGTCAAAAACCACACAGAAAGTTGATGCCGTGAGCCAACCCCTCACACCTGGACAGTGTTTTGACACAGACTCTAAAATCAATGTATTCTAGGGGTTGTTTGGCTATGCGTTCCCTGTCCCCACAACAAAAACTTTGAAACAAAGGCATTGTGTGGGCTGGACCAGAGTTTCCCATCTCTTCACAAATCTCATTCACCGTTCACCACGCTGCGGTGAAAGCCTGCATGACTTCATTGTGGTAGAAGTAAGTTCGCGTACACTGAGAAAGGATTCCTGTTCAATCACACAACTCTTTTCTCGACCACAGGTCTCGAAGAGTCCCGCATGACACAGGATCCATTTTTTTCAGCGTGGGTGAACCTTGACAAGAGCATGCAAAATTTTGACGCGACACCAGGAACGGACTGGACCATTTTCTTGACACTCTCCATTGGGCGTCAAGTCAAATTTGACACCCGTGCATCAAAATTTTGATGCCAGCATCAAAAATATCTGCCTGTATGAAAACCCCTGTTCTTTCTCTGTCCTTCATGTCACCTCCAGCGTTAGATGTTGAGATTCTCCGAAGCAAGACACAGAGATTTATGACTGAGTTCACACGTAGCGAGGCTCCGGTAGCGGAACCGCAGAGGTAGACTTCAGCGGAGAGATTCAGCTGATCCACGGAAAAGGGGCCCCGTCCGTGGCTGACGTCAGATGACGTCAGATGAGTGACAGCGCAGGGGGGGGGCGTGGTGGTTGGTGTATGTAGCACGTGCAGATATCAACAGTACCACGCGTTCAGCTGGTTGGTCATTGGTATCATGGCACCTCCCTCCACCACATATTTGAGAGGTGGAAAATTCTCAACAGACGTAACAAACGTCCGGCCCAAGTCAGCCACGCAAATACCGGGACGTGCGACGTATAAATTTGCTAAATCTCGCTGCCACACAAAAGGCGCTTGGATTTGGGTGTCTTCGAGCACAAAAAATGTCTCTGTCTCCGGTGGTTGGGATCCTGGGGCTTGCCCCGCCCTGCCTCGTCTCGTCTGAATCTACAGAGGGACGGCGAGCGCAGGCCCTGACCCCCCATGGGTCCGGCCCCCTGACCCCCCCACCAAGGTCCAGCCCCTGACCTTCTCCCCTCACGGATCCGCCCCAGCGCATCGCATCGCATCGCAGGTTCACCGACCGTCTCCGCTCCAAAGCGACCCACGGCAGCATGAGCATCAGCTGATGGCGACGCTGTGAGACCTGCGCGCGCACCCGTGGGCGCGTTCCATTTCCGTGTGCGGCTCCCCGGCGGTGAAGTGGCGCCACCTCGCCCTGGCTTGGAGATGGGCGAAGTGGGCGAAGTCAACCATTTTGACTCACTGGGCGAGCCAGCACATGTAAATCGAACGCGCCCATTATCTTACTGTTGCTGGGTCTCAAGGCGCATGTGTATTTCTCTGTTCACCCTGTGCTGGGGTTTGTGGCAAGCGTTCAGAAGTTCCCCCTTTGTGGGGCTCCACCTCACAGTCAAATTGTCTTGGTGAGTCAGGGATGCCTCTGGACCCCTCGGACCACACCCAATGTACCTCAGGACCTCCTCCTGGATCTGTTCTCAGATAGGCCCTTCTAGCTTTTCAAGACGTCCCTGGTTCTACCCTGGATCTGCACCTGGATCTTCACACAGGACCTGAAGCAATTCCTGGTACACCCCTGGATCTACATGCATGATCACAATCTACTCCAGGATGCACCCTGGATACACCCCTGGATCTTAGTGCATGATCACAAGTCGCTCCTGGATGCACCCTTGTACCCACCTCTGGGTGCACCCTAAAATTCACCCTGGATTCACTTCTGGATCTTTACACACGACCAAAAGCCCCTGCTGCGTGCACTCTTTGGTCCATCCACCCCTGGATCTGCCCTGGAACCCAGTCTCAGATACATCTCAGTGTCAGACATTTCCTGTATCTCCATCATATTCTGACAGCTGCCATAGAAAAGTCACAGTGGACCAGCAGCAGAGGCAAACGTTTGCACAGGGTCAGGTTCCAGCAGATAGCGATGTTTTGCCCTTTTTCAGCGGAGGTATACAAATCTATCTTGTCCCTTTATGATGTGGCAGACAGAAGACTTACATTGTGTCTACAGAGCATGGAGAGGGCTGTGGAGCGTGGAGACGCTTCTTCAGTAATGCTTGGGCCTGTTTCACACTGGAGTGGGACTGAGTCGGAGACGTAAACTCACACACACACGTGTACACGCACATACACACACACATACACACAAACAAACACACACTTGCTCAGTCATGCCGTAACTTGGCCTTTGCGCAACTCTAACCTGTTCACTCTGGATGCGGTGAAGCTGGTTTTTCTTGCGTTGAATGTTGTCCACACACGCACACACACACACAAACACACAGGCGACACAACACCACACGCGCACACACACCTGACACACACTAAAACACACAAGACACACACAAATACTTGTACACCAAAACACGCAATTCACCCACACACAACACAACACAGCACACATGCACACAACACACAAGACAACAGAACACACAACACACAACACACGCACACACACACACACACACCGGGACACAGCATTCGTCCCTTTCCCTGTGGGCGCTACACTCGACATTGCTTTCCTGGGCAACTCAACATACGCTGCATTTCAGTGCCCACCGACCCCAGCCGGGACGCACGCACGTGGTGCCCCCCGTGTGAACCGGCCTCACCGCGATGCTTGTCTGATGAGTTACGCCGTTTCTAGTTTACGAGGCCACGTTTTTCTTGTTTCGGATGTGACTTTGTGTAGATTGAGGGATTCAGGGAAACATGATCTGTCTTCACAGGTACCTTGGCTCTGTAGCAATTCGCAGTAGTTTAGAGCGACATTCATCGTGCGTTGCTACAGGCGACGGTTTTTCTCTGCAATTCCGCATTGGCGTTGACAAGCGAGTGGCTCGGGTCAGGTTGACACTTGGTGCATCAGGCAAGGTACAAGTGAACAGGCTTGGCGTCTCATGCAAGTCAATAGGTGCTTCATCCCCACGCAAGTCAATGGGTATGGGAGCCTTGTACAAGTCAATGGGACCTGTATCCCTGCACAAGTTTTGGTCAATTCGTCACTTGCGTTCGCTTGCACGGCAAAGCAAGTCTCCAATACTGGGCGCCCGAAGTGTGAGCCCAGCCCTGCAATTATCTCGGCCCCAATCTCTGCCAATTGCTTTGCTCGAGGATGTCTCTCTTCCTCTGTCTCCTCTGTTTCCTCGTCTCGAGCTTTGTACCCGTTGACATCTTCATCACCATCCTTCCTTCCATCAAGAAACCACAACAAAGAGAGAGGAACTTCAGTGCAAGGAAATTCTGCGTCTCCACCAATACAGGAACAGCGTGACGTCATCCGAGTTCCGTTGCCCCGGAAACCGCAGCAGGGTTCAGCGAGAACGAGGCTTCGGGGGAACTCAGAGACCCGGATGCTGAGGACAGGGGGCGCTTCAAACGAGGAACTGTTGGGCGCGTTCGATTTGCGTGTGCCTGCTGGCTGAGGAAGCCCAAATGCCTGACCTCGCCCAAATCGCCCCATCTCCAACCCAGGGGCGAAGTGGGGCGACTTCGCCGCCGGCCAGCAGCACGCGTAAATCGAACACTGCCACTCTCTTATCAAAGGGATGGATTTGTTTGTGGGACATTGATCACTCCACCAGGGTCTGTAGTGATCAAGTGTTGAACCCAGAGACCCAGGAACTCTGAAACCGGAAGTTTAAAACCGGAAGTCTATATACCGGAAGTCTGGGGTACAGACGCTCAAGGCTGAAGATCATGCGTCCATTGTGACTTTTGTGGACAGATTGAACCCTGTAAGAAACGTGGCTCCAGACAGGGCGTTTTCCACGGTGAGTCCAGACCCCTGGATCTGCGTGAGTATGAGCTCTACAACTTCCCCCTCTCGATACAAGGCCGACCTGTGTTGACATTGCAACCTTCCATTTCCTATATCCACAACGCAAACAGACAGTTGTGTGTTCAGATGCGTTCCATACCCGGCCAGGGTGCAAGAACCCAAGAACCCCCCCTGCCAGGGGTCCCATTTCAAACTTTGCAAACTCAGGTTGTAGGGTTGGAGGAGGCTCAAAATTACTTTGGGTGGATTTTTAATTGAGGCAGGTGTGTGTGTGTGTGTGTGTGTGTGTGTGTGTGTGTGTGTGTGTGTGTGTGTGGTCGCATGCATAGATCTACCGTCCTGTGTGTCGCTCAGACAGAATTGCAGCCAAGATGGCCACACCTTGAGGACAGGTGTCAAACCTTGAGAAATATCGCATCAAATGCGAAAGTGTGTTTTGGGTGGAGAACAGAAGGGCACAACGTTATTTTGTGGGAG
>JAAUXT010005872.1_pt1 | contig 10696 bp, 6 predicted proteins | sample 7278171 | NCBI WGS metagenome assembly JAAUXT01 (sample SAMN14350112, study PRJNA611818) | marine sediment metagenome | isolation source: surface marine sediment (1.8m) | place: French Polynesia: Moorea | collected 2018-08 | reverse complement strand
CTCGGCCGGCTGGCGTAGGCGCAGGTGCGCCCGGGCGGCCCAGTAGGCCCCCGAAGACCTATTCCAGGCCGATACCCTGTCGGACTCGGCGAGGGCGCCGAAGTGTTCCGCGGCGGCGACGAAGTTGCGCAGGCGCCAGGCCGCTAGGCCGGCGGTCCAGTGGGAGATGGGAATCTTGCTGCCCGAGCGCCGGGCAGCCGGGTCGGCCAGGTCGAAGGCCTTCTTGGGCTTGCCGTAGTAGAACCAGGCGGCCGCCAGCTGGGCGTAGGCGTCGTCCAACTCGACCTGATCGAGCAGCCGACGCGTGCTCTTCTGGCGCAGCAGCTTCTCGGTCGCCGTGAGCCGGGTCCGGTAGATGTTGCGGCGAACCTGACGCTGGATCCGCCGAACCTTGCGGCCGGTCTTGGCGCTCCGCTTGCGCGGCGACATGTACTCGCTGGTCCCGACCTTGCGGATCGGGCTCAGCAGGGAACGGCTTGGCGAGACCGGGCGCTGGGGACGGCGATAGTTCTTCGGCCGCCGCTTCAGGGCCAGACGATAGACCCGCTCGGCACTGGGGTGGTCGGCATAGCGGTCCATCCACAGCTTCAGCTCGCTGTACTTGGCGCGATAGGACCGCGGGTGCATGAAGCGCTGGTAGAGCACGTGACCCATCAGGCGACGGTCGGTCAGAGCGGCGATCTGCTTGTCGGCCGCCTTCCACTTGCCGCTGCGCTGTAGGAAGAAGATCTTGCGGTAGCGCTCCGTGTCGGCAGCCGAGAGGACCAGGGGCAGGCCGTCCCGGCTGAAGCCGCCGGCCGCCTCTCCGGTGGCGGTGGCCTCGGCCGTCTGGACCGTCGCCTCCGCCAAGACCGTGTCAGGCGGCAGGGCCCGCGCCGCCGGGGTCAGGGCGACGAGGGCGGATACCGCGAAGACGGCGACGAGAAGCCGGTGGATCTGGCTGAATCTCACTAAGCACTCCCCTCGGGCGCAGAAACTAAAGCTGGTTAATGCGGCCACAACCAATGCCTCGAGCCTCTTTATCAAATGTTCTCGATAACATCCGGTTAACGAAGTCGGTCATGGTCAGGCGGCCGGGTCGCTGCCGCTGGTGAAGGCGGCCCGGAAGCTCAGGAAATCGCGCCAAGCCAGGCGCTTCTGGGCCGGCTGACGCAACAGATAGGCCTGATGAAGCGTGGCCAGGGCCGGGATCGGCGCCGCCATACCCGGCGACTGATAGTGGAACCAGCGGCCGCGCAGCTTGAGTATCCCCTCGCTGCGACCGAGGAGCGACTTCGCCGAGGAGCCGCCGACCATCATCAGATAATCGGGCGCAACCAGCTCGATGTGCCGCTCGGTGAAGGGCAGGCAGGTAGCGATCTCGGCGGCGGTCGGTGTGCGGTTGCCCGGCGGCCGCCAGAACAGCATGTTGGTGATGTAGACGCTCTCGCGGTCCAGGCCGATGGCGGCCAGCATGGCATCCAGCAGCTTGCCGCTGGGCCCGACGAAGGGGATGCCTTGGCGGTCCTCCTGCGGTCCCGGCGCCTCGCCGACGATCATATAGCGGGCCTGCGGATTGCCGTCGGCGAAGACCAGGTTGGTTGCCGTCTGTTTCAGGGCACAGCCGTCGAAGCCGGCCAGGGCAGCGCGCAGCTCCTCCACGTTTCGGGCGCCGGCGGCCAGCCGACGTGCGGTGGCGACGGCGTCGCTGCCCGAACGCAGCTCAGTCGGGGCTGCCTCCCAGAAGCCTTGCTGACCGTCCGGCGTCCGCGCTGCCTGGCGCTGTGGCGCCCGCGCCCTTGCGGCCTCTGCCGCTTCCACGGCCGGCCGCTTCGATCGTACCGCCTCGGCCGCCCCCGCGGAGCGCGAGAAGTGGTCGACGACCTCCTTGCCGATCGCCTCGTCCGCGCCGGCTGCGATCTGCCACGCCAAGGCCGCCAAGGCAGCGTCTTTGTGTATCAGGGACGACGGCATGGGCGGGTGATAGCTTCCATTCCGGTTGCGCAGGAGCGCCTGCATCTCAGTTGCCGAGGCTCTTGCCAGGGCGGCTCGAGGCCAGCGCCAGACACGACAATTTGCGGTCTCCCAACGCTCGACCCACTAAATAGCGTGGTTCTGCCCGGGGTGGAAGTGCTTCGAGAGCATTTCACGAAGTCTCGACCCGAAGGGTCGCTGTCTGGTGCAGGGCGACCAGGTTTCGCAGATGTATGGTATCGGCCTCGACCCGGGTGACATCCGAGAGGTGCAGCAGGCCATGGGGACGGTCGAGGCTTTCCTTCGGACCATAGAGCCGCAAGACCACGGTCTCCTCATCCATCTCCTCGACCTCTCCCGCGGCGGTCAGATCGCTGTCCAGCTCTTCGGTAAAGAGCACGGCATGGCCGAAATGGGCGTCCAAGGTCCGGATCACCGACTGGAAGGAGTCGAGCTCGATCTTGGGCCTTTCGGGCAGCTGGCCGCCGCGCCGGACCAGACGCGTGATGGCCTCGCGCTCGTTGCCGCCCCAGGCGAGGCGCGTCACGTCGTCATTGCGCAGAATCGAGAGGCCGTCGTAGCGGCCCTCGTCGTCGAAGCGCCTGAGGTAGAGGAAGTGGTCGGACACCTCGATGATCGCACCGCTGATGAAGCTGTCGCTCATGTGCTCGCGATGGACGTCTACCAGCGCCTGGCGGACGATCAGTTCCTTTATCGTGCGGTCCAGTAGCATGGTCCCTACCTGACTATGCAATCAGCGCTCTTCCGGGGCACCACGACAACGCCGTGCGGGAAAGCGCGGCCCCGAAGCCGTGGGACAGGGCCATTTGGTCGCTTCCGGGTGAAGCATCGGTTTAGAGCGGCGGGCCAAGCGGCCTGGCTTGGCGACCCGCGGACGTTCGGCTATACCGCGAGGCGGGGTGTAGGGAAAGACCGAAGAACGACGGGCCCGCGGCCGGGTGCCGTCGATTGACACGGGAGATCGGGCCGATGGAACGAGAGGCGATGGAATACGACGTGGTGATCGTCGGCGCCGGACCGGCGGGTCTGGCCGCGGCGATCCGCCTGCGCCAGCTGAGCGCCGAAACCGGACGGGAGATCAGCGTCTGCGTCCTGGAAAAGGGCTCCGAGGTCGGCGCGCATATCCTCTCGGGCGCGGTACTCGAACCTCGGGCGCTGGACGAGCTGATCCCGGACTGGAAGGACAAGGGCGCCCCGCTGAACAGCCCGGTCAGCGCCGAGAAATTCTTGATGCTGAGCGAAAAAGGCGCGTTTTCCGTGCCGATCTGGACCTTGCCGGGGCAGATGCACAACAAGGGCAACTACATCGTCTCGCTGGGCAACGTCTGCCGCTGGCTGGCGGAACAGGCCGAGGCCCTGGGCGCCGAGATCTATCCGGGCTTTCCCGCGGCCGAGGTGCTGTTTCACGACGATGGGCGGGTCAAGGGCGTCGCCACCGGCGCCATGGGCGTCGGCTGCGACGGGCAGCCCAAGGACAGCTTCGAACCCGGCATGGAGCTGCACGGCAAGTACACCTTCTTCGGCGAGGGATGCCGCGGTTCCCTGTCGAAGCAGCTGATGGCCCATTTCGGCCTGCGCGAGGGCGTCGACCCCCAGACCTATGGGCTCGGCATCAAGGAGCTCTGGCAGCTCGATCCCGCGCAACATCAGCAGGGCCTGGTGATCCACACGGCTGGCTGGCCGATGGACAGCAAGACCTGGGGCGGGTCCTTCATCTATCACCTGGAGGACAACCAGGCCTACGTCGGCTTCGTCGTCGGGCTCGACTACGAGAACCCGCACCTCTCGCCCTTCCAGGAATTCCAGCGTTTCAAGACCCATCCGGCGATCCGACCGATGCTGGAGGGCGGCAAGCGCCTGGTCTATGGCGCCCGGGCACTGAACGAGGGCGGCTTGCAGGCGATTCCCAAGCTGGTCTTCCCGGGCGGGGTCCTGATCGGCTGCTCGGCCGGATTTCTCAACGTCCCCAAGATCAAGGGCAGCCACAACGCCATGAAGACCGGCATGCTGGCTGCGGAGGCCGCGGCCGAGGCCCTTCAGGCCGGCGAGGGGACCGAGGCCGAACTGTCGGCCTACCCGACGAAGTTCGAGGCTTCCTGGGTTCACGATGAGTTGCACCGGGCCCGCAATTTCCGCCCGGCCTTCGGGAAGTGGGGCCTCTTTGGAGGCATGCTCTATGGCGGCATCGACCTCAGGGTGCTGGGCGGCAAGGCGCCCTGGACCCTGCGCCACACGCGGCCCGACCACGAGAGCCTGAAGCCGGCCAAGGAGATGCCGAAGATCGACTATCCCAAGCCGGACGGCGTCGTCTCCTTCGATCGTTTATCATCTGTTTACCTTTCCAATACGAATCATGAAGAAGATCAGCCGGTCCACTTGCAGCTGAAGGATCCCACCCTTGCCATCGACCACAATCTCGCGCTCTATGATGCCCCGGAACAGCGCTATTGCCCGGCCGGTGTCTACGAAATCCTGCGCGATGACGACGGCAGCAATCCTCGGCTTCAGATCAACGCCCAGAACTGCGTGCACTGCAAGACTTGCGATATTAAGGATCCGACCCAGAATATTAATTGGGTCACGCCCGAAGGGACGGGCGGACCGAACTACCCCAATATGTGAGCCGGGCGTGGGCTCCTGATGCTTTCCCTGAGAGAAGGCTTGCGGGACAGTTGTCGAAAGCTCACAGGGTCATGTAAACTCATGGAAGGCGGGCTGGCGCTTGGCCCGTGGGCTTCCGCCAAAACGAACCGGAGCGACATGGTGCCGAGGATGAGCGATCTGAGGCCAAGAAAATGGGCGCCGATCCTAGCGCCCGTCTTCGCGGCAAGCCTTCTGGCGGGCTGCGAATCGCATTCTGAGGGTGCCAGTGTCGGACAGCGGAGCGACGAACCGGTCTTGCTCGCCGCGGCCGATGGCGCCGAGACCAGCGGTTACCGGCTCGCACGGTCGCCCTATGGACACTTCCTGGCGGGCCGGCACGCGGATCGGCAACGAGACCTCTCCCTCGCCACCGACTTCATGCTGCGCGCGCTAGAGCTCGATCCGGACAACTTACAGATCCTGGCACGGGCCTTTGCTCTGGCGGCCGGCGATGGCCGCAACGTCGAGGCGGTCGACCTCGCGAAGCGACTGATCCAGGTCCGGCCGGACCACGCCACCGCGCGCTTGGTGCTCACGGTCGACGCCATGCTGCGCGGCGACTATCCGGAAGCCGAGGCGCAGATCGGCGCCATGCCCGCTGAAGGCCTGTCACAGGTGGTGGCCAGCATCGCTGGCGCCTGGGTCGCCTTGGGCGACGACAAGAAGCAATTGGCACTGGAGCGGGTCAACACGCTCGCGCAGGTCAACGGCTTCGAGGCGGTTTATCACCTGCAGATGGGGCTGCTGCTCGACGTGTCCGGCGACACGGCGGCGGCCGAGGCCGACTATGACCGGGCTCGGGAAGCTTCCGGGCGACCCTGGCTTCGGCTCGCGGTCCTGTCCGGCAATGCCTACGAACGGCTCGGTCATCGGGAGAAGGCCGAGGAAGCCTATCGCGAGGTTCTCTCTCGAAGCCCCGAGACCACCTTCTTCGACGGCATGCTGGCGCGTGTCTCTACGGGCGATAAGCCCAAGCCCGAGGTCGCGGACCCGGACGCCGGCTTCGCGGAATCGCTCTTCAGCCTTGGCAGCTTGCTCGGTCAGGAACGCTCCGAGGACATGGCGTTGATTTACACGCACCTCGCATTGCGCCTGCGGCCCAGCTTCGACGCGGCCCAGGTTCTGAAGGGCGAGATCCTGCAGCAACAGGGTCGCGGCGCCGAGTCGGTCGCGGCCTACGAAAGGGTCGGCGAGGATTCGCCCTACTACTGGTCGGTGCAGCTGCGGATCGCTGAGGAATTCGGCCGGCAGAAGCGGATCGACGACGCGGTCTCGCGCTTTGATGACTTGGCGGCCCGGCAGCCCGAGCATTTCGAGCCGCTTTACTACATGGGCAACCTCTTGCGCACCCAGGAGCGCTTCGAGGAAGCGGTGAAGGCCTACGATCGGGCGCTGGAGCGGATCGGCGAGCCCCAGGCCCGGCACTGGTCGGTGCTCTACTTCCGAGGCATCGCGCTGGAGCGGATCGACGCCTGGGACCGTGCCGAAGCCGATTTCCTCAAGGCTTTGGAATTCGAGCCTGAGCAGCCCTACGTGATGAATTACCTGGCCTATTCCTGGGTCGAGAAGAAGATGAACCTCGACCGCGCGAAGGGCATGCTTTACCGCGCGGTGGAGCTGCGGCCCGACGACGGTTACATCGTCGACAGCCTCGGCTGGGTCTACTACCGCGTCGGCGAGTACGAAAATGCGGTGAAGTACCTGGAACGTGCGGTGGAGTTGCGGCCTCACGACCCGGTGATCAACGATCATCTGGGCGATGCCTATTGGAAGGTCGGGCGCAAGTCGGAGGCCCGCTTCCAGTGGCGCCGTGCGCTGAGCTTCGAGCCCGAGGCAGAGCTTGTCCCGACGATCGAGAGCAAGCTCGACACCGGCCTGCAGAACGCCGACAAGCAGAATATCTGATTGCGCGATGGTGTTAGAGACGGCGGGGGCGGACGCCCTTGAATTGCGCCTGCGCGCACGAGCCAAGGTCAATCTCTACCTGCATGTGACCGGCAAGCGCGCGGACGGCTACCACGAGCTCGACAGCCTGATGGTCTTTCCCGATCTCGGAGACGCGCTCTGCCTGGAACGCGCGGCCGAGCTCTCGCTCGAGGTTTCAGGTCCCTTCGCGGCCGCGCTCGAAGCGGAGGGTCCGGACAACCTTGTGCTTCGCGCCGCCCGGGCTCTGAGCGCGCTGGCCGGCAGCGGCCACGGTGCGCGCCTTCGGCTGACCAAGAACCTGCCGATCGCGGCCGGGATCGGCGGCGGCTCGGCCGACGCGGCGGCGGCCTTGCGGGGTCTTGTCCGGCTGTGGAAGCTCGAACTCCCGGAGGCGGAGCTGCGGTCCCTGGCCCTCGATCTTGGTGCCGACGTGCCGCCCTGCCTCGAGAGCCGCCCGGTCTTCGCGCGCGGCATCGGCGAGGTCCTGACCTTGGCACCGCCCTTGCCGCCCTTCTGGCTGGTGCTGGTCAATCCCGGCGTGGCGCTGCCGACCGCGAAGGTCTTCCAAGCGCGCTGCGGCGCATTTTCCGAAGCCGCTGCCGTCTGGGGTGACCCGCCCCGCGATCTCGACGACGTCTTGGACCTGCTCTATCGAAGCTGTAACGACCTGGAGCGCCCGGCGATCGCCCTGGCGCCGAAGGTTGCTGAAGTGCTCGCCGCCCTGCGGTCCTTGGAGGGCTGTCGTTTGGCCCGTCTTTCGGGCAGCGGGGCGACCTGCTTCGGCGTCTTTGCCGACGCGGATCCGGCGAATGCGTCGGCTGCCATGCTTGCCTCGGCCCATCCGGACTGGTGGGTCGCTGCGGCGCCGGTCGCGGAATGATCTGTCGACGAGGCCAGGTCTGCGACCTTGCGCAACGCGTGGTCCGGACGTAAGGTCCGCGCCGTCTGCAGACATGCTTGGGGCGTAGCCAAGTGGTAAGGCAGCGGGTTTTGGTCCCGCGATCCCAGGTTCGAATCCTGGCGCCCCAGCCACTCCTTTCGACTTCTGTATCTGATCAGCCGGGCTCTCCGCGCGACACCGCTGCGGCTGAGGGACCGGATGGTTGCGCCCGCAAGGCTAAGACGTCGCCTCCCTCTCCCCCGAGGTCCTGATCGCGCTCACGGACGGTCTCTGGGCTCGATTGGGTCTCGATACTGAGCACGATCCGCGCGCCCCGCTGATGACGTTTCGGGCCCTGGTCCGACGTGACCTGGAGGTGCCGGCGTCACCGCCTAAGGCTCGCTTCGGGAGGCGGCGATGGAGGGGTAGGGGAGGCGTCCCGCCGGCCCAGCCCAAAGCTCGACCAGGCCCCCCGGTCACCTCGCTCCAGCCTCTGCGGATCGCGCCCTCGGCGGCCCCGGAAATCCGAATTCCTTTCATTGGAATGCTTCAAATTTGGTACCCACGGGTGACTTTAGAGGCATTCTAAGTGGTACCCACAAAAAATCCCCAACCGTCAAAATGCCAAAGTCAGCTTTGAATTTACCCACATAACATATTGTCAATCATGATTTACTATCCTCCCACATGGTGAGTATTCGCTTGGGTTCGATTGCGGAGATCCGTCATGTGCTTGTTGGTGCCGTTATGGGGCCAAGCAAAAGTGCCAGCTCCGGGGCCGGCCCGTGTCGATGACTCGGTCCGACTCGCGCCGGGCCTTTCGACGCTCCCGTCGGCGGGCCGCTTGTGCCATCCTGCCGGTCAAACGCAGGCGGTGAAGGACCCTTTCCCATGACCTCGATTTCCGAAGTGCTCGGCTTCTGGTTCGGGCCCGGCATGGCCGCGCGCTGGTTCGTCAGCGATCCCACCTTCGATGCTGAGGTGAATGCTCGGCTGGGCCAAGCCGCCGAGACGGCGGCTCGCGGTGAGCTCGACGCTTGGGCCGGCACGCCCGAGGGGTCGCTGGCTCTGGTGCTGCTGCTCGACCAGGTGCCGCGCAACTTGTATCGCGGCGACCCGCGCGCCTACCAAGGCGACGCCGCAGCCCGCGCCGTCACCCGGCGCGCGATCGAGGCAGGCTTCGACCGGGAACTCGGGCAAGCGCAGCGGCTCTTCCTCTACCTGCCCTTGGAGCACAGCGAGGCGCTGGCCGATCAGGAGGACTGCTGCCGTCTGGTAGAGGAGCTGACCGACAATCCGGACTGGGCGGATTACGCTCGGCAGCACCGTGACATCATCGCCCGCTTCGGTCGCTTCCCCCACCGCAACACCGTCCTAGGCCGGGAGTCGACGCCGGAGGAGCAGGACTTCCTGAATCGGCCGGGTTCGTCCTTTTAGGAGCTCTCGCCCTCCGGGACCTCTCGAACGGCGGCGATCGATCCCGTTCCCGGTCGTGATCGCTTTGTTGCGGCGGGGGGCGGGGCTTCGGGTGCGGCAAGGGACTCCGGCAGGTTGCCGACGGACTTGACGTGCAGATCGCGCTGCGGGAAGGGGATTTCGATTCCTGCCTCACGGAAAGCTTCGTCGATGGCGAAGCGCAAGTCGCTGGGCACCCGGAGGAAATGGTCGACATCGCTCAGGAAGCAACGGAGCTGAAAGTCCAGGGAGGAATCGCCGAAGTTCCGGAATACCACGTAGGGCGGTGGCTGCTTCAGAACGTGTGGGTTCTCCGAGGCGCACTGCAAGAGTACTTCTCGTACCCTTGTTGTGTCCGAGCCGTAGGCCACCCCGATGTCGATTATCACCCGGCAGAGCCGGTCCTTATGGGTCCAGTTGCCGACCGCGCTTGAGATCAGCTCCGAATTCGGAATGATCACGGATTGCCGGTCGAAGGTCTCGATCTCGGTCGCGCGCACCGAGATCCGCTTCACCGTGCCTTCGTAGGAGCCGACGATCACCCAGTCGCCGACCTTCACCGGTCGCTCGACGAGCAGGATCAGACCGGAGACGAAGTTGTTGACAATCGCTTGCAGGCCGAAACCGATACCCACCGAGAGCGCTCCGGCAATGATCGCCAGGTTGGAGAGGTCGAGACCGAGGGCGTTGATACCGATCAGTGCCGCGATGGCGAAGCCGACGTAGCCCAGCGCCATCGAGAGCGAGTGCCGAACGCCCATGTCGAAACGCGTGCGCGGAAAGACCTTCTCGTTCAAGGTCCGCTGCAGCATGCGTGTGATGGCCACGACCACCAGGAAAACGATGACGGCGGTCACGATCTCGCCCAGCGAGATCTTCACGTTGCCGATCCTGAAGCCGGAGAACAGAGCCACGACCCAGTTCCAGAGATCGTCCCTCGGCACACCCCAGACCAGCAGACCCAGCGCGATTCCGAAGCCCCAGCCGGCGATGTCCAGGATGAGGCGGAACCAGAACTTCAGGAGGGTCCGGGTCTGGTGCTTCAGCTCCAGATACTTGCTGACGACCTTGGCGCGCAACCCGACGGCGATCAGTTCCCGCCCTAGGCCGCGGAGCAGAAAGATGCAGCCGACCAGGCCGCCGCTGAAGATCAGGTTGTCACTCAGATATCTGCCGAGGTCGGCGTAGCCGAGCAACGAGGCCGCGATGGAGGAGATCGCGATCAGAGCGGCCAGGCGCCGGGCGATACTCCTAGCACGCCACCGGCCGATTGGTACCTCTTCTTCGGGTGTGGCCTCGGGCCCTTTGTCCTCGGTCTCCGGTGCGAAGCGCCAGAGCGAGGTCCGCAGGAGGGTCAGGACGACGATGGCTTCCAAGGTCGTGGTCAGGAAGCTGTAAAGCGATTCCAGCTCCAAAGAGATCGGTAGCGATTCCGTCGACCACAGGAAGAAGAGGTCGAAAGAGAAAAAGGCGGCCAGTAGGGTGATACGGTTGCTGATCCGCCTCGCGTTGTCTGGCAGGAGGGGCAAGAGCCGCCAGGCCGGCAGGCCGGGCGCCAGGACGGCCCGCGGCAGGGCCACGGCGAGCACGAAAACGATCAAGGCCAGAAACAGGCTCCTGGAAATATCGCCCAGCAGGCCGGTCAGCAGGCTGTCCGGCGCGGTGCTGCGATAGAGGAAAGCTGCCAGGATCAGCGCCGGGATCGCGCCGTCCGCCAGGCCTTTGCCGATGGCTGCGAAGAGGCGCCGGGTGTAGCTCGGGTCCATCTCGGCCGGATCGCGTCGTAGCCAGCGGAGCAGGAAGTACCGTAGCGCGGCG
>JAAUXT010096256.1_pt1 | contig 10697 bp, 12 predicted proteins | sample 7278171 | NCBI WGS metagenome assembly JAAUXT01 (sample SAMN14350112, study PRJNA611818) | marine sediment metagenome | isolation source: surface marine sediment (1.8m) | place: French Polynesia: Moorea | collected 2018-08 | reverse complement strand
GGCTTGATCTATGGCTCATATGAAATGTATTTGAAAGTAGTTTGCAGTCGAGTTTCAAAAGAATGTCCATGACAACTTCCCCAGCAATCAGATGCAAAACACCCCAGCAACGAGATGCAAATAGCTAAATCCTGAAGATCAAAGGGGGACATCGCACCCGCAGTTGCCTTAGCACTGCTTCTCTTGTTTCGTTGTGCTCAAGCTTCAGGGTGGGGAATGACACCAGCAGAATTTGGGATTGAAAGTGCACTTTCCAGTCTGGCCTGAGCAACTTCCGAAGTACACTGCAACAATCCGAATTCCAGTCTGTCCTCCTGGACTTTCCGTAGGATCCCGAATCCTTCGGGGGTTTGTCCGTCCGGAGCATCATTCCACAGGATCTGCACGGGGCAGAGGACCCGAATCGGAACGTCTTGGAATGTGTGTGTGTGTGTGTGTGTGTGTGTGTGTGTGTGTGTGTGCGTGTGTGTGTGTGTGTCCAGCAATTCAAAAGCACAAATTTGGCAGGGGAGAATGACACCTACTGGCAGATGTTTTCTGGATGAAAGATACATTTTGTTCTTGCATCAAGCCAAGCGAAAAGCGGAGGCAGCTGTCTCAGGTTCTGTGATTCTTTTCTGGCAACTCATGAATACAAAACCAACGAAAAGCAAATCAACGTAAATTTTGGAATGACGCACAGCGAAAAGTGCCAATCGCCAGTACTTGTACGTACGCTCGTACCTGTCTTTCGCGTACAGCCGGCCCGTGAGGTCAAGCCGCCTCTGGACTTGCCAGAACAATGAGCAGAACGGGTCAAGAACAGGCACTACCAGAAAGGGACCAGTAAACCAATTTGCCTGCACATTTCGTGCGACTTTTGTCACCCAGGACCGAGATCTGCAGAGTCTTCTTCTCAGAGTGTAAACGGTTCAGAAGTGGCTGCATTGTCCGACAAATTGAGAACATCAATCAGCAAATTGGCTCATTTGGCGTCGCAGCTCCACCTGACGCGGTGTGATGAGGCAGCGCTATCTGTGCTGACGAATGCTTCTCGCACCGACCCCGAGCACCGCCGCTGCTGGGACTGGGACGAGACTCGTTTGGGGCGTCTCGCTGCAGCTGAATCTCCGGACATGGCGCTAAACACAGAGCCTCCAGGTCCTGTGAATGGAGAGTTGTGTTCCGTTCGCGTCCAAGTGAAGAATAGTACACGCACAAAGTCGCGCCTGAGAAACGACACGAGTCGATTTACTCAGCCTTCAATGATGTGTTTCGTGTTTTGACAAACGCACCAAATTGCACCCGCAAAACCCAAGTGATTCCACAGTTTATGGTGCTCGACTCGACAACGCACGAAGTGGATGTGTCAACTGAGCGGTTCAGATCTCTGCATGTGTGCCGTGTGTGGTGGACCGCAGCCTGATGGATGATGTCTGTTTACTCGCCATTTCCCACTCACTCAAATCCTGTTTGTAAAACAAGTGTCTCCACTTTGGCACTTTGTTGCAGTGAATGAGAGATTGATTTTTTTGAATCGTAAGTGAATAAAAAGCCCCGACATCCGATGGGAATCGGGATCCACGCGACGCGTGCAACATGGGAGCCGGGTTTGCGTGAGGTGCGTGGTTCGTCATGTACCGGTCGGTAAACCAAAGATCCAGGTGGTTCAGATACCCTCTGTTGATTCCCTGGCTTTGTTTCCCTCCCTTTATTTGTGACATGTCACACGCGTCCAGATTACGGGGTGAAGACAAGCAGATTTGTGACTCTTTGGACAGGTCTGTGATTCTGCAAAAGTGAAGCAAGTCAGAGGAAAGATGACAGCATTCAGTCCATAAACGTTTGGCCATTCCACTCTTCAAAAGCATCGGCACAAAAGGCATGAAGGAACATCGCAACACGAGGACATAAGTCACAGGCAGCCGCCAACGTAGTGTCGCATTTACTCTCCATTTCCAAATGTCCACAGAATTGTTTGCTTCCCAGTGAAACGAAAAGACACAACTTACTCAGCTGTTTTCAAGTGAGACGCTGCAATGTTTGCAGAGAAGTGATCGAAAGAAAATCGATTCTCTGTGGATACGCAGCGTCAGTCTTCGGAGCCACTAACTTTGCCTCAATCAGCAGCACAGAAGAAAAGTTACAATGGCTTTTGTCGGTATCAGAATTGATTACTGGCACAAAAGTTTCCATTTGTGCCAAGTCTTTCACAGAAGAATATTCTGCTGCAAAATGAATTTGATCACACACACAATTTCAGGTGTTGATCAGCTTTGGACTGAATGGTGTCTGTGAGTCTGCGAGTGATTGGGATCGCTCTTGTGTGTCGTGCACAACAGTTGTGAGACACTCTCCCCCTAATTGACAGCGTCCTTTCCAGTGTGGAAATGCGATTCCGAAATTGAAAAGGCCTGTCAATTAAGTCGCACCCAGCTTCGCGCATCGCTTCACCCGGAGTGAGAACAGACTTCTGTCCAGGCGCGCCGGATGCGGCGGACACGGCGGTGAGGAGTTCTCGAACCTCCCGAACAGCAGCCGCGGATCATGACGCATCTGGGGGGTTTAAAGTACACTCAGTTTGCAGTGAGTCAGTGAATGTCGGGAAAAGTTATTTTTTGTGGTCCTGGCCAGGCAAAACAGGAGCGATTCAGTGAGCTGCAGATTTCGCTGCAATATGGATGGGGAGATTCATTATGGATCACAATCGCAATCACGATCCTGTTCATCACGACCGATCCATTAAATGTCGATCTGTGAGACGGCGACACGGCAGCCACCCACGTGCGATGGCGCACAAAAGCGGCTCACGGGGAAATTCTCCCTTCTTATTAATTTCCACACCCACAAAGCCGATTGCTGTCAATTGCTTTCCCCGACAGTGCGGGATTTGGTTACCTTTCGATGCTTGATCAGAGTGGGTAGCATTCAAAATGCATCCACACTCGAGCAAATTCCCAAGGCTTTTTCTCAATTAGCTTATGTTGATGCCGCCGATGCAATTTGTTGTCGGTGCGCACGAGGCGCAGAAGCGTTTCCCACCCGAATGCCTGGGTGGAACATCCAGAACCTGCTCCGTCTCACCTGCCGCTCATCCACTGTGCTTGAGAAGATTCGTCCCGTGACTGCTGGCACCCATACCGGACCAAACTTGAAAAGTTGGAGAGAAACTTCATTTGTTCACCGAAATATACGAGTACGTACCGAATGTGTTTGTGTGTGCGTGTATGTTTCTTGAGTAATGAAATATCTGTTCAACTGCACTGCCATGCATCTGCCCGAACAGGAAAACAGAAAGTCTGCCTGCTCTGCCATTGCCTCTTGAGTTTCAGAACACAAATTGAGGAGTTGAAGTCTTTTGTTGTCTCAATAAAACCATATTGGTGTCTGATTGCGCAGATATTTTGCAAGCAATAAACCCCGAGTCTGCCTCGTGAGGTTTGTTTTGCCAAGAAATTGAAAGAAGGACAGTAATGAAGACGCATGAAGGAAACTTCCTGTTGAGGACTGCATGCCGCGCATGGAACAAAGCCAATGCTGAAAAACGCAATCAAGGGAATCCCACGATGTTGTTTATTGTCAACCCTGGGAATTTATGAAGTGATTAACATCCTTCCCTGTTGGTCTTGTAGATGGTTATATACGTATTATCATTTGGGTTGATGTGATGGTTTCTCAGGGACAATCAAACAATCGTTAGACAGAGACAGAAGATCTTGTCGGTAAACAGTAATTGTGACTCAGAATGAGTGGTTGTGGCTCCGAGTTCCCAACAGACGCGTTTTTGTCTCGCAAATGAGGCAGTGCGTTGCTTCAAAACACCTTCATGAGGCGCATCCATTGAACAAGAACAAAGCAACAATCGGCCCAGGTTTGCACCCCCCTCCCCCCCCCCCCCGCGAATAGGCGGGTTTGGCCCTGGTGCCGCTGGTGCCGCTGCCTGTCGTCCGTGGGACGAGATGTGGCAAAAACATCCTGTGTGCTTTCGTGACCCCGGGATGTGAGGCCGCGCACTGTGAAAAAACAGTCCAATCTTCTTTCTTTCTTTTTGCACACCGTCTGAAATGTGGCTTTCAATATGTTGAATCAAATGTGTGAGGAAAACTTTTCAGTTTCACAGGGAACCCGACATGTGCAATCAAGAGTTTCATCCTCCTGAGGCAGAGACGCGGAGCTTCCTGGAGGCGCCGCGAGAATCTCGTTATTTCATTCTTCTCTGAGACGTAAAGTTGCTGACAGCAACGGAAGATCTTTGACGTGTTTTTCAAAAAGAAAACAAGTGCGTTTTTTGAATTATTAAAACGCAATATCTTCTTCTTTCCGATTTCATTCTTGTACATCACGTGGCAGTGGCGCGTGGTTCCTGACCTCGCCTGTCAGGGCGGTGCGTGGAGAGGAGATTGCCTCGCTCCAGAGTGCGTGCGACCTGCTCGGATTCCTGCAAATCCCGCCGCACGAGAGCAACTCGAGGGCAGTGGAGACGGGATTTATGTTGTCCGTCGCGGTGGGTGAAGAAGGAAACTCCTGCCAACCCACACAAAGAACGCCGACGCGCTGAACTCATTGGGAACATGGGCAGAAAGTGCAGCGCTTGCAGATTCCGAGGGCTCTGTCTGGTTGTCTGTTTGATTTTGGTGCCAGACCCTGGGCTCGTTCTGAGTCACTGGTCTTCAATCAGTCTGAAGTGGAATCTTCGCAGTTCAAAACAGATCGATTCCTTCACAGACAGGACCCACACGGTCCTGGTGTGGTTCGAGTCACATACCTGATCACACTCCCCGCCCTGGGTGAGAAACCTTCGGTCTTCACCTGTAGGTGAGAGAGGAGCCGATTTTTTTCTGCACGAAAAATCGTGAAAACACTTTCTCGTTGACAAACACGTTGTTTCACAAAAAATGCTTCTTCTATATTCTGTTGTGTGGGGCGTTTCCGAAAATACGCGAGTGACAAAGATGTTCTCTATCTTCAGAGGAAAGCCCAAAAGTTTCCGCTTCGTTCGCATTCAGGCTCGCGTGCAATGGATTGCTTTGAAGTTCCCGAAGACGTTTCTATTTCCTTTCTTTGCCTAAATACTTTATCACTTTCTTGCCAAAATGACGCCGAGACACGCGACACGTGACGCGGCCCGGAAGCGGAAATGACGCCGGAAGTGACGATTCTCCGCCTGCTGCGGCTGTTCTGAGATCCGCGCGAAACGAGGTTTGGGTGCGGTCAGAAGAGCGTCTGTTGTGGGCGGATCGTTGTGAAGCGCAACCTGTTGCTGTTTAGCACTCCATCAGCAGAGGTGTGTGTTGTGCAAATGTTGCAGGACTTTCAAGCTTGTTTGCCTGTCCTACTGGGACAGTTACGAAACAGGCGAGAAGTCTTTGATACAAATAGTCATCTACCATTATTTTCGGGGTTGGTTGTGGCCCGACGTTCTGTTTTTTTTCGCCGTGGAAAACACACAATCAGCTTTGTTTCTCGCGTTGTCAGATGCAGTCCCTGTTCTTTATTTCTATATGCCATCGTGTGAACCGAAGGGTTCAGCTGGTTGCTGCAGGCAGAACTGAGTTCTGCTGAACCGAGTTGCTTGGAGGAGATTGGTTGGTCCCCGCCCTTTGCACCTGATTTAAAAATGGCAAGGTCGGACCAGAGACCAGGCAGCGTTCCGCCCTGCTCTGTTCTGCAGCGAGCCTGCCGCAGGGTCTCTCCAGTTTCAACGCTCCGCTCAACATCCATCGTGACGCCCAGTTGTTCCCACTCCACAAACTTTCAAACAGCACTTCACTTTCCCAACGGATGAGTGGGCAGATGGAAAAGCCCTTCTGGACTGTTTACGTGTTGTTGCACGGAGCGCTCCAGCGCTTCGATCGATGATTGAATGATGAGTGGAGATCAGCGGAACCTGATCAGCGCGCGATGAGTTGGATTCCACTTGGAAATTCAATCGCGTGATGCAAATCAGGACCGAGTTTAGATTTCAGTGCATGCTGAGAAGTACCATGCATAATGCAATTACCTGCTGCGATGTCAGAGCCAAGAAAGCGAAAACTATACCTGTCGCCACGAACCTGAATGAAGGTGCAACATGCACCGCCCTCGCTCAAACAGAAGCAGCGAAAATTAATGTTTGCGACGAGAATTGAACAAAACTGCAACTGAAAGTTTCCTGTCAATTCACCAGTATTTGTCTCAAGGAGAGAAGCAGGGATGAGCTGGACCCGCCGAAGAAGGCGGAGGTCTGGCTGCAGAAGTGACTCGGGCTTCATGCAAATGAACTCCACAAGCATTTTTGAAATTTTGACCTGCCTCAGCTGTTGTTGGATCATAAAGTCTCCAAATGGATCCTATACACTTTTCACAAACTTTTCTTTTGAAGTTTGTCCCGACACCACGAACACCAGACCCTGACTCTGAAATTTGTCTGTTTGCGAGGCACAAAACATACAAAGGGAGGATCGCCCGTTGGCTTTTGCTGGAGAGACGGGTCGCACTGGGCGCACTCTCGGGAACAGTCGAGTGAGCTCGGGACCCATAACGCAACGCGATTATTGAAATTCCGGGCGGAGTCGGCTGCGCCGGGTCCGGGACGCAGCGTCGAGGAAACCCGAGGAAACCCGAGTGGCGTCTGCGCGTCTCGGCGCGCCCCGCTGATCGATCACCGCGCAACACGACGCGCGCAGCGTGCGCCGCATAACGCGACACGACATCCACCCGTCCGCGCGCCTCCGACATGGACACGATTTGCTTCAGAGCGAACGTCAAGCGGATTAATTCCGGATCGGGCACCTGGGCGCGAGTCGGTTACCTTGCATTCGTCGCCATGTTGTCACCTGTGCCCAAGGTCGCGATTGAACAGACAGTGGATGAAGGACAGAAACACCAAATTTTTAAGGAAAAAAGTGTTTTTCCCCGACGTCCATCATTGAAGCTGCTCAAAACAGCAAGGGCGTTCTCTCTCTCTGATGAAAGAACAAACGATCAGACGCATTGGCGGAAACATTTGGCGCAACACGGTGGGTGGGTGTGTCCAGACTTTCCGCACTTCCTGGTTCATTCCTTTTGACAAAAAGCCGCCGAAGTTTCACCAGGTGGATAAAGCGCTTCCGCGCAAGTCGGAGTCTCGCTCACAAAAGGCGCCTCATGCGTGGTCTCCTCCAGGTGCAAGAATGTCACCGGTGCCGATCGCGACATCATGCTCTGGCTTCATTGCACATCCAACCCAAGGTCACCGCGGAACCATTGTGAGAGGTTTGCACGGCTGCTTTGAACAACGTTCAAAAATTGTGCAAAACACAAAAAGAAGGGTCTTCCAAGGAAAACGAAATTTGTTTGAGTGCAACACCAAGAAGCAGGCGAGTCGAGACTCGAACATTTGCTGCGACGCGCCGCACGCGACGTGGAGAATCTGGCGCCTCGGCCAATCGTAGCCAATGAAGGAGAGAACAACACCTACCTGACTCCGCTCGACGACTCTTCAACACTCAATTCACCTTCCGACTCTTCTTGCTCAGTTTACCAAGGCTCCGATTCTTCTGACTCAGTTCACCGTCTCTGCTGAAATTGTTTCGCGTTTGCATATTCATTTGATAGTCCGCTCGATTGCTTCTTTCGCATGTCTTTGAGATTTGGGTGTGGCATTTGATGCAACGGTTTCACAGCATTTCCCCGTCTGTTGTTGCTTCTTCATCAATTAAAACGCGGTGTCAGTCGCCGTGTGAAGGCGAAGCGCGACAAACCGTGGCGCTCAGAAGTTGTTTGGCTCAGTTGCAGAGCAAAAAGCGTCTGAGAGTTCAATGACACAAAGCTGTCTTCACACCGACGGAATGCTGCCGCTGCTGCTCCCCGCAGTGTCGGGTCTTCGTGCAGTTGCACAAAGAGACGTTCAGCACGGAGCAACGTGACGCACGAGTACAATTGTCCCCGCCTTCGCGAAATTCAAAGTTGGATCGCGAGTCGTCAGGTCTGAACTTTCACCCTTGGTTCTCGCCTCAGACAGACCCACAGCACCAACAGTGGGAACCGATCGTGACATTGCGATCGGTCACCCTGGACTGCGATGCATTGAAATGAGCCGATGACGAACGGTTGAGTCGTTCTCGGTGACGGTTCGTGCTGAATGTCTCGGTTTGGGCGGAGCAGACTGTGTCCTCGATGACGTGCCGAGTCCTGAAGATGAGCTGCCGCGGCTCATACGTGTTGCTGTTCCGCTGAAGAGAGGAGCCGCAGCAATTGTTAAAAATGCTCCTGATCGTTGCGAGCCCTCAGAGGACATTTCCCGTTGCTCGCAACGGGATTACAGAAACGGGTTTCATCAAAGCAGTCGCCTTTTTTGTCTGTGATCGTTGGGAACCAGTCATCCAGACATAATTACGTAAGTCACACGTGTGCTCCAGCAGATGTGCAGGAGACTGCACCAAGGAAGGCAATTTGTCAAAACGTTGCGGAACTCGTCTCGTGGTTCCGACGTTCCCGACTTCACGCGTCCGCCTCGGGCGACAAGAGCCTGTCGGGAAGTGTGCGCGCGCAGTGCGAGCAGCAGCACATGTGATTGCACATATATACCACAGTGGGCTTGAGATGTCGTCTTCAACAGAGGTGCGATCTCCTCCTCTCACTTCGGTCAACTTTTACTTGTTAACAGGTCAAACACAAGTCTGATTGACATGTGAAGACTCCATCTCAAGCTAATGTGGTATGAGGATTAAACCACTGGACCTTGAGGATCGGAGCCCTCTCAAATGCTCATCTCCTCTCGGTCAGTGTGGTTTATCCTTTTCTGGAATTTTTCCTCTGTTCTCATTGGTTGTCTGCCTTGTTTCTAAGGGTCGACCATGGAGTTTGTCGCCGAGTACAACAGTTTGTCGCTGAGCAAATTTTCTGATGTCATGACATCATGCAATTCTGATATTGTTTACTTCTTCACTCTTGAAAAAATTACATTCAAAGGATAAAACAATTGTCCTGGTTTCTTCTGCTCAGCAACAAACTGGATTACTGCCCGCGGATCCAAGGATCCAGTTTGTCGCCCGAGGCCGTCAGGACAATTGCCATTTATTCCTGTCCTCGCGCCGCGCCGCGTCTCTCAGCTCAGAGGGCGATGAATGCTTCAGCAAAACCTCTCGAAGACGCAACACAGCACAGCTCGAGTTCATGTTGATTTCGTTGCCAGCTCACGCTTTTGGCTTTCAAACTTCGTGCTTTTGGTCCATACCACATCTGACATGAGTGTCGTCGGCCAGCAGAACCATGATGCACCTCTGTTCTTTTGCACGCAGTTGTTTGATGTTTGCTTCTATCTCCTGTGTAGTGGCAGTGAGGAAACACGCATTCCTCGAAGACATGATCCAACGTGTGTCTGGCTGCCCACTAGACACATACTCTGACGACTCTTGTAGTTATTTGTCTCGGCCAGTCTCACAGGACCGCGTCAGGCGTCGAGATGCGTCCAGTCTCCCCGGCTCGAACCCAGCACTGCCCTGGGTCCGTCAAGGCGCTACCGACGTGGCGCACTTCTGGTGCCCCGAATCGACTCAAACACAGGGTTTCCTGGTCTCAGATCGGGGATTTGAAGTAATGTATCTCTTTGAAAGCGTCGACAGCAGCTGCAAATGGAAACTGAAGTCACATTTTATGGGGGTTAAACGTTGGAGGAATTATTTGTTGTTGCATGCATTTTTGATACAAAATCAGCCCGTCTGGTAACCAAGGAGATTGTGTTGTCTGATTTATGCTTTGATCATATGGCTCTGTAATTTAATGTGGTCATTCTGTTCAACAAACTATGTCAGTCCTACAGCAGCTGTGTTTTGCAAAATGTCCAACACAAATATCGTGTTGAACCAAAATGGGACAGGTTCTTGAACATTCCCATGGGTCGAGGCAAACCACGGCACTTCCAGCCTTGATGCTTTGTTTCAATTCCCGCTGTGATATTTTGCTCGTCCTTGTGCTTCAGATTTTGTTGAGGAACGGCGTGGGCCTTGGAAAGTCGTGTTTCTTCACAAAGCTTTGTGGTCGGTCGTGATAGTCAATTTTGTAAATACAGAGAGGCTCAGGTTTGGCACACTCGAGACATGTAGGCAAGGCTGATGCTTTCTCAGTTCGATTCACTGTTGCTTCAGAGGGTCCTGATACATGGAGATACAAAAAGAGATTTTCAGTTTCGCATTTTGCTGCAGACTTGTCTTGCACACGCATCGAAGATTCTCATTCAAAAATTGAGTCATTTTGGTGAAAACAGACTTGGAACAGAGGATCGTGAGCCCCTTGCCCATTTGCCCGTATGTGTTTGTGGCGTGTGTGCGTGTGTGTCTGTGTGTGCGTGCGTGTGCTCGCGCGTGTTAGTGTGTGTATGTATGTGTAGTGTGTTGTGTGTATATTATGTTCAACAAAGAAGGAAAACAGGGTTTCCCTGACGTCTCCTGTTCGCCGAGGCGCGCGCGGTGGTTCTGTCTGCAGGTGCTGCATTGCCCCGTAAATTCCGCAATCTCGTCTCGAAATCATCCGAGCGCTTTCAGCAGTGTTCCTTGTTTCTGCCGTGATTGCCCGACACGACAGAAATTCATTGCTTCACTCCTGGATACAGAGTGACACTGCGAAAAATTCTCTCGACGAAGAGAGTTTGTACGAGGATCGTCTCAAAATAGACCGATCAGAGGACCGTAAAGTATTCTCACAAGTACAATTGTTTGTGTACAAACAAGAATATCACAAGTACATCTTGCCCTACCTGG
>JAAUXT010051878.1_pt1 | contig 10699 bp, 12 predicted proteins | sample 7278171 | NCBI WGS metagenome assembly JAAUXT01 (sample SAMN14350112, study PRJNA611818) | marine sediment metagenome | isolation source: surface marine sediment (1.8m) | place: French Polynesia: Moorea | collected 2018-08 | reverse complement strand
TACCACCAATACCTTCCACCATTACTAGAATAGAAATTTTGATACTTTGTACAATTTTGCTGCACAGTGCACAACACATTTTGATCCAAAAAACCCAAAAATCACATTTTGACTTTCAGCCAACAAAAAAACCAGCAACAAATGTTACCATAGCAACCAGTCACCAATTCTAAAATTTAGCACAAGCGATTATCCACATTTTCTCATAATATTTCCTTCAGCAGATATCAACCGTTTCCAAGCTATAAAGCCATTTATACAGCCATACCCAAATTTCACCATGTCAGCCAAATTGGTTTTTTGCCCATAAAAACACGTAAAAACAAAAATTTATTCTTTTGATACTTCATGCATCAACTACAGCCCGAAAGTGAATGAAAAAACCAAACATGACTAAAATTGAACAAATAGAACACTTTCAAACTTGCATTCACACATTTTGCCTCTTGATGCCTACAGGTGATTTTCACCACCATACATTATACATAATGTATGGTACAAGGTTCAAATCACCTAAAAACAAGAAGGCCATGCCTTGAAAGCGCGCGGTTCCACGCAGATAGCAGTGTGCACACAGCCGTGGCGTTTAGCGCAGTGTGAAAAGGAATGGGGGTGTCTGAACTTGACACTGCGGTGTCGACATTCACATTCGTTCCGCGCACGTTGCTTCGACGCCAACAAAACACTGACAAAAAGATTGCAGGTACAATACACGAATTGCAATGTATTGATAAAATTGAGCCACGATGACAAACGGTTGACTTTTTTGCAATGAAATGACCAGTTTAGCAGCAAGGCTTAGTTCGGCCACGACTAAACATGAAATTTATGCGCAATGCATCAGAACGACCCGCCGGAAACAACAGACGTGCCTTTTGAACAGAGTGTAGGAACGAAGAACAGAACAGCACCCCCTGAAGGATGATCTTCGTACACATTGGCAACCCAACCCAAATATGAATGAAAACACAACATTGCTGTCCTAGAGAATCTGCTGACAGAAGTACTTGGGTCTCGACACATCCACAAACCCCTTGTCTTCCATGCATGTTCCTTCATTGGGCGAAACCCCGTGGTCTGCCGTGCGCATTTTGTACCGGGGCTTCTTGCGGCGGAGATTCGTGCTCATCTGACGTTCCTCGGTATATTTCGGACACAGAACATTTTCCTTACACTACACCATCCAAGATTTGTCAGACAAAACTATGGGTGGCCAAAATGCAACCAAAAGTTCGATGCAACATTTCCAGAGCTGTCTACACGTCACTTCTCCACAGTTTTATTGTTTTGTCATTTTCCAAAGCTGCTGAAGCGATGATGTTCTCTGTTGGATGACAAGCGCAGCACAGAACAACATCTGAAATGAACATGACACTTTGTCGATGTTTTGTGACACTCACACGCGCAGCAACATCGTCGACAACGCATTTGATGCAACTTTTCCACGCTACAGATTCGAGGTGGTTGCGTTCCGGGTCCGATCGTGTCAAACGCACCTGTGTGTCCTTGGAGTTTCTGAACAATTTCCTTGGTTTGTAGGTTCCAGATGTAGACCATGTTGTCTTCAGATCCAGACACGATCCACTGAAGAAAACAACGCTTCTGATGGAGTGACCCACAAACACTTCCGAACAACAAACATGTCTGTTGAAAACCACTTCTTGTCAAAGGGGCACCTCTTCCAGGCGACTGTACGAGACTGTTTCTTGGCTCCAATTTCAAACCAAAGGAGGGTGGGGAGGAGTCGGGTTCAGATGCACACGGTCGATTCTCTCCGCATAGAGTCGCTAAAAAGATTGTGGTCTGAAACCAGTGAAGAAACAGCAGTTTCCTCTTAGTTTTAGGATGCTGCGTTGCCTCGTACCTTTCCACCAGTCACCGAGAAGTTCGCGAATATACAATATTTCTCGTTCTTATGGCCGGTGTATGTCTTCAAGCACTGCAAAAAGAGCAAAACGTCAAGTGCTATACAAGACACGACTCTGTTGTGACAACAGCAACTGTTTATGAAACCTCACCTTTCCCTTGCTGTAATCCCAGAGCTTCAGAGTGCTGCAACACAAGAAGATAACATCAGGAAAATGCAACCAAATAATTTGTCAACTAAGTATTCACAATAGCACCAAAGCAACAGAACTCAGGCGTACTTGTCCAAGGTTGCGGCGAGAATGTACTTTCCGTTGGGAGAAAACTTGACGAATGACACTGGAGGATTGTCATCGTCTGTAAAGCAAAGAAAATCGATGCGTGATGGTGTACTCGTCGTACATGACATCGCAGGTCCAAACTGTGCAGAAATCACGCGCCAGAAACAAACAAGCTTTGAACAGGGGAAGTTTCATTCTCCCTGTAGCCTTTAGTTTTATGAGTTGACGGGACATGCGATTTGAAACGTGTTGAAATACATATTCCCACTCTCATTTACGAGTTCATAAATATCAGAGAGATGCGACATTTTTTCTCAGTCAAGAACTGTTGAAGCTCTGACCTATCAACGTTTTCAGACACTGCCCTGACGCCGTGTCCCAGATTCGGCACAATCCGTCGTAGCTGCTGGACACGATGAGGGAACCGTCTCGGTTGAAATGCACCTGTGAAAGCAGTCGTCTTTCTCACTGATCACAGTTTGACGTGGTGGCTGACATTCCAAAGCTGGTCTGACTGCAAACCAACTTACTGCTGTGACTGGGTCCGAATGAGCTGGCAATGTTTTCAAGCTTTTCCCTGTTTTTACGTCCCAGATGCGGACACTTTCGTCAAACTGAAAGCAGAAATTATGTTCGGTGTTATTCTCTTGTCTTGTGATCAGGTCATCACATCCTGGACTTTTCGTCCTCCTGTGTTCCAATCAAAGGACTTGAACTGGACGGCACGTCACGGGCATCTCACCGATCCGGACACGATGAGGTTCGACTGAGGGTTGAAGTTGCAGCAGAATACATAATTGCTGTGGCCCTTCAGTGTCTTCAAGCACTTTCCCTGAAAAGCAAACACGACATCATGTCGTTGCTGTAAATGCTACACGCAGCTCGCCAATTTCTTTGTGGTTTCCACCACGTTCAATTTGCCAATGGACCGTTCCGGGAGTGGTGCTTGGACTTACCGAAGCCAACTCCCAGATTTTCAACGTTTTGTCATCAGACGCACTGACCAGTAACCTGCTGTCTGTCGACCACGCCACATCAGAAATACCCTGAAACAATTGGGACTCTTTGAAAGTGAAAATACAATCTTTTTTCCCATCAGTAAATCCATGCACAACAATCATTGGAACTTACCAATTTGTGGCCACTGATAGTTTTCTCAAATTTGCCGTCGTACGCACCCCATATTTTTATGAGTTTGTCTGCAGCTGAAGCAGCAAAACAAAGACATTTCAATGAAAGTGTCACTTTTTTTCGTCGCAATCTGTTATTCTGCTTGGGAAAAGAGATCCAAGTGAAGGTACGTACATGAGCTAGCAAGCCATTCGCCATTTGGACTGAACTTTACAGAAGATACGGCTTTCGTGTGTCCAGCTAAAGTGAATTTCAATGTGTAGTTCGGTTTCTGAAAACAGAAGAATGACAATGCATTGATCACAGCCGCGCCGAGGAACTGTGGTGGTCAGCCGACGTTCATGATTGGACATGGCATGGGGAGGGGTCCTTCCACACATTTTTGCAGCGTGGAAATGTGTCTCCCTTGACAGTCACGGATATCAGGGGAGAGGGAGGTGATGTCCACTTTACCACCACCACAAAGCACAGTTGTGAAGCTCAGGCCCACCACGCCCCCTCCTTGTGGGGGGGGGGGGAAGGGTGACTTCCACTTGTTACAAGAAACAAGACTAATTTTCAACGCGGATGTCGGGTCACTGTCAAACGCAATGGTCACTGCCAGCACGCTGCTCGTACGTATCAATGACCAGCACAGATTTTGTGTGTAACAATGTGCTTCAACTACTGTCAGAATGATCAGCAGTCAGATTTACCAAAGGAGTACTCTGTGGCTTGGCCGACGGGGCTGGGCCGCTCGGAGTGTTGGTCGATGTCGCTGTTAATGGCTGCTGTGGTGGCTGAGTCGTCTCTTTCGCGGCTCCAATATTTTCCACCGCCGGTTTTGTGTCTTCAGACATCCTGAAAATGAAGCCAACGTTTTCGTACACTCGGTTGTTTTGTGTTCAGAAACTTGACAACTGAATTATGAACAAGCACGGCGCCAAGTTTTTGACCCATTTCACTTTCCAATCAATTGGCCAATCATCTGGGTTGCCGGCAAAAATTGGGTTCACATACATGTGGCACTTTCTTTCAACTTTGTGAACCGCACCTGCAAAACACTAGACTACGTACACAACACGAAACGGTTGGGTGGTAGATCTTACGAGTGTGGTCAGAACATATTCAGTGCATGACACAGATGATGTCGTAACCGTTGTTGATAAAATTTCTGTTTCTTGCAACGTCAGGTTTTTGGCTTTCATCGCCGATTTCATAGTTTGCCAAGAACTACGAAAACACAAGTAATTTTCCCGCTGACTGTGTCCACGCACACCAACGATCATGCCCCGCACGTACGTGGACAAAATTGCTCTGCAGTATCAAAAACAAAAGGAGGAGACAGCTGTTTTTGAGGCGATCATGCAAAAGGTGAGTGCAAAGGGTTGAATCAACACACAGGTCCCTTCAATTGAATTTCAGGCACATTGCACACTGGTGATTACGCGCATTTTCGGTTGTGATGCGAAATGCCAACTGCATTCACACCAACGAAGATCGAGAAAGTGGCACATGCCGATGACTTGCCGTGCACGTTTCTTTGTGTTTTTCGAGTCTGGGCACGTTTCCAGTTTTGCACAGAAACCACAGTTGTGTTTGCACCAAAAGAAAAAATCTGGCGATCTTCGAGGATCACAGGAGCACAAAGGATTCTGCATTGGTCCTCTTCCGGTGAGCAAAAGCGATCAACGTTTGTGAAATTGCCGTTTGGGATCACGATCGAGGGTGTTTGACGACAGCTTTGATGAAACTGATCTTTCAGTTGTGCCTTACAACAAATTTTTCTGTGAAAGCTGTGCGACGCAACACTAGAAACCTTCATTATCGCTCACTGTCGGAAGCAGTCTGGGGGCTCACGCAAAGTTAGGATCACACAAAAACGACCTAAAGTAGCTTGATTAAACCTCGTGGGATTGCTACATGTGCAGAAATGTGTGCATTGATGCCCAAAAATCTGTCACATGAAGCTTGTTATTGCGGGATCAATTTTCCGCAACCGGAATTCCATTCACTCAACACAGTTCCAAAATCACGTCATTTTCATTCCGCTGCCTCAACTACTGCGAAGCCTCACGAGGATAAGACACAAACTCGAGTCAAAATAATGTTGCTACCTTGCTCATGAGTGAGAAAATGCCTTCATTACGAGCAGCAGACTCCACGCTACTTGCACAATGGCGGTTGACTAATCAGCACGGCTTCGGCGCAGCCGCCGCACATGCGCGCACCAAGCGACGCTGACTCCATGATTATGAAATGAGATTTGAAGTCGCACTTTTACGTGCAAATTATGGCTTGAAGAGCGAACATAGCTCCACTATTTTGGCCCAGCTAACTTGTTGTGAGTTCAGCTTGAGTTTAAAGAACCTAAAGTCCCATTTTGTGTTCAATTTTCGAAGAATTCACAAAAAATTCACCACACAAGGAGTTTGGCAAGTCATGTGACGTCATTCTTTAGCGAGGGAGAATGCCGGAAGGAGGATTTGGTCGGCGGGCATTAAATCCTTCAAATAGACCAGTTTAATCCAACCATCTGCATATTCTTTGTGTTCCAGAGGCACATAAGTATTTCAACGAGCGATTTCCGCAGGTTATTGCGAGATGTATTCGTGATCGCCATGGTCATCGCTGATCCGGGGTTCGGATTTCGCGTCAGAATGCCGCCATTGTGAGACTGCTTTTGAAAGTGAGTGCCCAAAATGCTAACAAAAATAGTAGTTTTAGAACCGCTGTTGGAGAATCGAAGCCTGTAGCTGGATTCTTGAAGGTCTCAGGGTCATCCAGGAAATGTTTTTGGAGTTTGAAAAGGTGAAATATAACTGGAAAAATTCATCAAAATTTTGAGCAAATTTTAACATGGCGGGGACCGTTTTTGCTTGGCTGGCAACTTGTGCCGCTCGGGTGTCTGTAGAATGGAATTTGAGGATCCAAGGCCTCCCACTGATCAAAATTGGAAGAGTTTGATGGGTTTGGGTGTTTGCAGACCATTTTGTTTGTCATGCATCAAGTCGAAAGTGCAACGACATCCCGAAGGAAGCCTCTTTGCAGTCGATTTCGAGCCGAGAAAGAAGCAAGCCGCTTCTGTGGTGCAATGGCTGCACGTAGCACCAAGTTGTGTTCCCTGCAGACCATGAGGTGCCGAGCACGTTTTGTGGTGCCCACTGGTCAAAGCGCCCGTTTTGGTGGAGTCGTTCTGACTCGTTTTGTCACTGGTAGCAGGTAGATGTAGACCTCACTGGTTCGTTATTTTTCAGGTGGGCCCAAATATTTCCAATGACCAATGGAGATATGGGTGACGAGAAGATCACGGTGAGTCTGGGGACACCGCACCCTTGGGATGAGGCTTGGTAGTTTTCAGAATGCCCTGGGCGTTGGCTGCAAGCAATGACTGTAATCAAAGCTGTTTGCTGTGGTTGAGTTGGTTTGAAACGGTGCTCTTGTCCGAATCGCATTTGCGTTTATTGTGGCCTCTGTAACGTTGCAGAGCACAGCAATGAGTGCAGAGAACGGCACGAACAGTTTGGATTCTGGCGGCGGTGACATGGGCCAGCCCAGGAGGCCTGGGAGGATGACGAACCAGCTTCAGTACCTGCAGAAAACGGTCATGAAGGGGTTGTGGAAGCATCAGTTCGCTTGGCCTTTTCACCAGCCAGTCGACACGCAAAGGTTGAATCTGCCTGTAAGTACATTTTGTTTGTGATTGAACGCACCCTCCTTCCCAGAAGTTTTTTTCCTGGGTGGATGGGCGCAGGATTGAACAGCCCGCGTCCAAGCTGCAATCTAATCGAGTTGCAAGGGAGGCCCACAAAATCCGTCACACTGGGCCAGATTCGCCACACCAACTGGTGGGGCCAGATTCACCACGCCAACTAGTGGGGCAAGCTTCACCACACCAACCGGTGGGGTCACCACACGAACGGGGAAGCCAGATTCACCACACCAACTGGGGGCCACCACACGAATTGGGGAAGCCAGATTTACCACACCAACTTGTGAAGTCAGATTCACCACACTAACTTGTGAAGTCAAATTCACCACACCCACTGGTGAAGCCAGTTTCAGCACGTGAACTGGTGGGGTCAGATTCACCACACCAACTGGCAGGGCCAGATTCTAACTGGTGGGTTGGGCAAGAGCTGCAGCTGAATGTCTTTGGTGGACGCGGGCTGTTCAATGCGCAAGTATTCTTGTCTGGATGATCGCAATCGTCATGTCGGTGTTGGTTGAACGAAACAAAACGAAAAGTCAGGTTTTGCCTTCGATCTGTTGATAGGATTATCACCGCATCATCAAGCATCCGATGGATCTTGGCACCATAAAGAAGCGACTTGAAAGCAACTACTACCACAGTGCGAAGGAGTGTATTCAGGACTTCAACACGATGTTCACGAACTGTTACGTGTACAACAAGCCAGGCGAGGACATCGTCATTATGTGTCAGTCACTGGAGAAAGTGTTTCTGCAGAAAGTTGCTCAGATGCCTGCCGACGTAAGTAACTTGTCGCACGTTCCGTGCAAGATTTGTAATTCATGAAATTCTGGGTAGTTTGCCAGGGTCGTTGAAAGCTTTGCTTCCCCTCTGACATTGGTCAATAACCAGTGGATGTTTCGTGCAGAACCGGTTTGGTGAATTTGGAATTTCTTTCGACAGGAGACCGAAATTCCGCCACCCTCCAGACGCCCCCCTGGCAAACCCAAGGCTGGGCTGAACTCTCAGCTGAAGCAAACCATCGCTGCACCTGCAACGTCCACAGCAGTGATGGCGCCTCGGAAAGAGGTGCCGCAGCCTCCCACCTCTACCGTCAACAGTGTGGCGTCCACGCCAAATTCCACGTCTGGTGGGGTGTCCACACCCGAAATAGACATTCGAGCTTCTGCAGTGCCGGGTGTGGTCCCTCCAGGTCCAGTCACAAAGGTTGGTCTCCCTGTTTTGCTGAGTCGGAAGCAGTTTTCGAAAAAAAGGAAAGAAGTGTTTGATTTCGTTCAATTGGGCCAGTTCAAAGACGTCATTGTGCGTGCATGTCTTTCAGTCAAAGAAGGGGATCAAAAGGAAAGCGGACACGACGACTCCTGCGTCGGTGCTGCCGACGGCGCCCTACGACCCTCCGTACGAGCCGGTCGGGAAGGGCGACGTCGCGGGGCGCATCGCTGCCGGCCGTCGTGAAAGCACGCGTCAGATCAAGAAGCCCAAGAAGGATCTGCCTGAAGACCAAGCTCAACATAGCACCAAACCCAAGAAAGGTCGCTTGACGGAGGCATTGAAGTTCTGCAACGGCATCCTCAAGGAGCTTTTCGCCAAGAAACACGCAGTAAGAAAAAGAAAAAACATTCAGTTTGTCAAATCTTTGTCATTTGGAATTGTACTTTTTCTCGTAAAATTTGTATTAGTGTTGTTGTTTCGGTTTCATTTTGACTGTGCCGATATTCCTTGTTTTATGAGTCGTACATGTCGCGCTTTGCAGCCAAAGAAAACCTTTCCCATATTTCAGAGCTATGCTCATCCGTTTTACACACCAGTGAAGGTTAATGAGTTGAAACTACATGATTACTATGACATCATAAAGAAGCCCATGGATCTTGGAACAATAAAGGTACATTTACCCACGTCCCTTTACCTTTTCCAGGGGTACGCGTGGCCATTTTATAAGCCCGTTGACGCAAATATGCTTGGTCTTCATGATTATCATGAGATCATCAAGAAGTCCATGGACCTTGGTACTGTGAAGGTACTCGTGTTTCTCATTTACATTGCTGGTCTACGGGTTATTTAGCGAGCGTTAGGGTTTACTAAGTTCTCTGCTATCGCTAACCACCCATCTGGCAATATGCGCGGGAAAACCTCACACAAACCTCAGGGTTTCTAACAAAAGCGAATTCGGTTTTCAGACGAAGATGGACGCGCGGGAATACCGATCAGCGACGGAGTTTGCCGAAGACGTCCGACTCATCTTCACCAACTGCTACAGATACAACCCTCCCGAAAGTGACGTCGTCATGATGGCCAAGAAGCTGCAGGTCCGTTGAAAGAAGTTTCTCCGCATTGCACGTGTTTTGAAAGGAACGACGAGTGCACTCTTTTGACGCGTGGGTGTGAACGTGACGTGGTGGCGTGGTTACAACCGCAGGACGTGTTCGAGATGCGGTACGCGAAGGCGCCTGAGGACGTACTCAACATGAGCACGGACGAGCCGTCGACCCCAGGACGCGACGACCTGTCGAGCGACTCGTTCGGCGGCAGCGAGTTGGACGACGAACTTGACGAAGACGACGAGAGCGAAGAGGAGCGCGAGCGGCGTCTCAAGGGTCTGCAGGACCAGGTGACCGACCTGTTTGCTTGATCCCATTCTGAGAAAGAAAACGAAACCTGCAAACTGCTTTGCCCTTTGTGTAAAAATTGACAATGAAAGTTAGTTCAGTGAGTGTAAAAATTGATTTCGTCAGTCAGTTGAGTGACCCCATTTCCCCTCTCCCTCCAAAGAGACCTCAAGCCGGGGACTGGACACACCTGTGGTGTTTGTCGTGCTTGTAATGCTGCTGGAGGAAAGGCTGTTCAATGCTTTACGTTCTCGTTTGTAGGTGAGGCGGTTGGAGGAGCAAGTTGTGAGCTTGACCAAGGAAAATGACCGCAAACACAAGGAGAAAAGTGAACGGAGAAAAATGCTTATGCAACGCCGGAAAAAGAGAAAGGAACGTGCTCTTGAAAAAGAGAAAGAAAAGCAGCTTGCTGCCGCAGAAACAGTGACAAAGGAAACTCCACAAACTGCAGCCGCAGCGCCCAGTGCTGCGGCGCCACTCGCCCAACCACCTGAACCTGTCGTTTTGACTGGAAAAGGCGCGGGTAAAGCTGGCAAGGCCAAGCAACAAAAGCCGAAAGCTGCCCCCAAAAGACCGCGTTCCACAAACAAAACTGCATCAAAAAGGAACAAGCAAGATGCTGTCCCGACAGTATTCGATAGTGACGATGAAGACAATGCCAAGCCGATGTCTTACGACGAAAAGCGACAGCTCAGTCTGGATATAAACAAGTTGCCAGGTAATGCATCCTTTCGTACATAAAAGGTGCATAAAAGAGAAGCGGATTTCTCGTTACGCTCTGGCCCCCAAATGGATATAACGTGATCAGTGAAAGTGCAAGTGAGGAACGAAGGAGTTCGGATTAAGCTCAAGGCAGTGCTCGCACAGAGTGCTTTTAAAAAGCACATGTGCTTTTTTTTGACCAGCTGCTTTTTTATATACTTTTTTGTGCTTTTTTTGGCCTTGAAGTGCTTTTTTTTTCCTGATTTTAGGGAAATAATGATAAAAATGGTAATTTTTATACATTTTAAGTATTTCAAGAGAAATATTTCAGAGCTTGCCTTGAGATAATAATTCATAAAATATAAGTTGCACATTTCTCAAGTATTTTGTACAGCTTGAAAAAAGTAAAGGTAAAATACTGC
>JAAUXT010143730.1_pt1 | contig 10700 bp, 13 predicted proteins | sample 7278171 | NCBI WGS metagenome assembly JAAUXT01 (sample SAMN14350112, study PRJNA611818) | marine sediment metagenome | isolation source: surface marine sediment (1.8m) | place: French Polynesia: Moorea | collected 2018-08 | reverse complement strand
CCTCAAATGTTAGAACCATCACTCACCAGATGGCATGATTGGAATGAGGTCAATAAATATGGAGGTTCCCACTCTCAGGGACAGTCTCTCTCCTGAGATACCAACCTGTGTGTTTGTGATATCACTACAAGGTATTGTTAACATTTCAATAACGTTTTGTAAGAATCATCTATGTGCAGAGATTTGCCATTTGAGGCTGATTTCTATCAAATCTGACTGAATTGGTTGATTCCCTCCCCCCTGGGGAGGGCCCTGGGAACCAGAGTGATGTCACATGACTGGAAAAACCCTCTTTTCAAAAATGTCTACTCCAAGCCTCCAGACTGTGGAGGAAATTGAGGCAAATTCAGCACTCAGTCTATTGTCAGACATTGAATCCTCAAGGCTTGTCACTTGGGTGTGCTGGCTACAGATCCCCGAGTTGTTTCAGCTGTTACAACAGTTCAATGGCCAAGTGCCGACACCCAACTTGTGCCTTGACAGGCTCATCAAGTGGCTGGTGCATTTGTGCCCATCGGCGCAGTGATGGTGTGTACACTACTTGGTGGTTTTCCCAGCCCCCAGTCGCACCACACCCCAAACCATTTCCCTCCTCCCAGGCCATTCTGTCCCCCACACAAGCCATAATCCCCACCCACACAGGCTGTTGCCTCCACTCAGGCCATTTACCTCCCACCACCCAGGCCATACCCCCTGGCCATACCCCCCCCCCAAGCCATTACCCCTGACCCACCACTCCCCCACGACATGCAGCGTGGACGACAAGACCGTGTGCGACGACCGGGTCCCCACTTCCGGGGAGCCTGGACCCACAGCAGCTACTTTTGTAACCACCCGGGCTGTGAGCTTTTCCATTTGCAAAAGGGTGACACCACCGTTACACCACCAGAAAGAAATTCGCCGGACTGTTTATACACCATTGCTTTGGTGGGAGTCTGCTGGTCAGTTCTGTCTGAACAGACTTCCGCCCCACTTGAATCACGCGATGTGGATATTTGAAGGGTGCCTGGTCTCGAGTGTCCAGCGTGCGCGAGAAGCAGCTCAGAACCCCTCCTGCGTGAGGCCCTCTGGTGGATGGCGCTGTCAGGAGCGCCGCCTCACCCAACATGTACCAATTTTGTTGCAGACGCGTACGCGGAGAAAGATGGGTCGTTTGATGGACAGCATCATGGCAGCTGTTGGGTTGAAACCTTCGGATCGCGTGACTTGCGCACCAGAAGCACCCAAGTCTGAACTCAAACCCAGCACCCGACGTTGGAATGAAATGCACTTCACCGCTGAGGAAGACAAATTCGTGTCGGAAATTCGGGGTGAGGAGAGGCAGTTGGATGCAATGAATCTGTTTCGCTTTCGCCAGTCACACCAATCACACCGAATGGAAGATAATGTTCAAGTGGACAATTCTTCAGATGAATACCGAGAAAGACTTGAAGCTTTGAACAAAATGGTGCCTTTCGAAGAAGGGCTTGGAAATAAGGAAGCAGCACACGAACAAAGGGACGGAAAAAAGGAGACAGACACCCAGGCAACTGATTGCGCAGGTTGTAGATTCGTGACAGCAGGAGGTGGAGTAGGTCTCTCGGCCTACCTCTGTTACGGTGCATACGCAAATCCCCGGAAGTTTGCTGGCGTTCAGTTGGCGGTGTTCAGAGCCGTACTTGTCAGCGTGGCAGCCTGTGAGTAGCTAAATCTCTGCTTTTTCATCACTCCATTGCGGATCTCAATTCTGCTGTCCCATCCCCCCCCCCATCCTGATCGAAAGGGGTGGGACCAATGCTGGGCTAAATCAATCACCTGTACCACAGCCTACCCCTCCAACAAAATACGCGTACACATGTACTCGAACAACATGGCCTTCTCAGCTTCGATGTTCCCTGTCGTGGTCTTTTTTCAAACCCCACTACACCCCTGCATGGAGGTTTGGACCAAAATCGGGCTGAATCTTTTGCCTGTGTTCACTCTCACCCAATCCCCCATACAAAGCGCGCATATTTTCTCAATACAGACAAATGGTTTCTCAGCCTGGATGCCCTTCCCACCCACCCACCCGCCCGTTGCTGTGTTTTTGCCCTTCAAAGTACATTTGTGAGTTTGCGCTGGGCACTGCTTCTCTTCTTCCAACTTGTTCCGGCCAAACACATGTGGTGTCAACCAGCGTACGACTAACAGACTGTCCAGTTCAGTCATTAAATTTCTGACAGCGTGACATCAGGCCAAATGTGTTGGTTCAATGGACACTTCCACTTGAGGTTTGTCGCAGGTGACACATTTGGTCGTCTGATCAGACCGAGGAAGCGTTATGAGGCTGCCCAATACGTATTATTTGGCGCTCTTCTGTACTTTCAGTCTGTTCTGTAGTGACGGTTCGGGCAGCTCTCCAAGACCCACCACGGAGAGTGGCCACTTGATAAGTTTTTGTCTCGAGTCTTCTCGTCGCAGAAAACGGACACACAACCAGAAGAACCAGCGTACACTGCTACGTCGACTTGACGTGTTGCGTCTCTCATTTGTTTCCCTTGAGAAGATCCAAATAAGCTCTGAAGTGATGTGGAGTTATTGAAATAAAGCGCAATGAAGGTGTCAACACTACTCTTTGAGTTTGCTCTTAAGTTTTGTCTGCAGAACCAAGATGTTGATCGGGCACTTGCTGGAACTTCCTCAAATTTGTGTGCGCAAACAATTCTTGCGTGAAACGACCAGGGATGTCAGCGAATCACGCAACAGTAATCTTCACGAGTTGATCCCGGGAGACTTCAGCTTGTAGCTTGACTCAGTGGTGCAATTCAGTTCATTCAAAATTTACGTGCAGCCGAGTCTCGTGAAGCTGCAAATTTTCTTGCTGCGCTGAAATTGTTCCCATCCTTCACAGAAGCAAACAACCGGTTCGTGCATTGATGAAGTTCTTTACGCAGACAGGTGAGCGTCATTGTGAAATTTGAACAAGTGAACAAGATATTTCAAGACGTTTGTAAACGTGGATCACGTGTTTGTCACAGGTAAGTTCAGTTTCACCTTCGATGACCACGCGACCGTCTTACGAGTTATCCTCGCGTTCGGGATTGCGTAAGACGCAGCAGGAAGAGCTTAGCGATGGAAGGACGGCGGCGAGCGGGCTGAGCGCAAACACGGCGGCGCCACTGCAGGAGTCGCGCGAACCAAGCCCCATACCCGGCTCCCTCGACCCCGACTCCGCCATAGACAGCACAGTTCCGACTCCTTGTAAGTTGCGAAAGACTGCACGCGTATGTGCTTCAGTTTCTTGTTCAAAATTGAGGGCAGAACAGGAAAAGTCGGCTGACAAGCAATAGGTCTTCTTATTTTCAGTGCACGCGGGCAAGCTTGGTGGGTTAGAGCCAGGCTACATGCCTTCGGGATTTCAGCAGTCGCCAGTACACTGTCCGCCTCCACCTCAAGGTCAGCACAGCAGGTGGCTTGTTTACACCTTGTGCGAGTATTTTCGTGCGTCTACTCCAGCAAAGTGACGCCATGTCGGTGTCGGAAACAACGACAATGTACGAGCTCGACATCAATTACCTGGACGTAGACTTGTTTCAAAAACACATCGCAAAAAACTCACGACACCTGAACCAGTACGCTGTGTTCTGAACTGCACACCAGATTGCGCGTTTGATTCAGTGTGGCACAGTGCGCAGAATACGACTGTCGTGGTGCAGCCGCTGTCTCCTCGCCCGGCGCCCGTCCAGCTCATCAGCGACGCGCACGACGCGACGCCCGTCACGTGCCACAATTGTGCGCGCGACGTCGTCGGATATACGTATCCAGTGCCCGGACACTGCACATACGCAGCCTGCATCGTGATTGCCATGCTCGGGTAGGTGATCGGACAGAGACCATAGCAATCAACATAATTTCAGTTGACAACCAGTGTAAAAAGCACCTGAAGCAACTTGAATGAACACTGATACATCACGATGCTCGACCGGCGGAACTGACTGCGACAAAACGATTCTTGTCCAAAATTGAGCTCGTCGGAACAAATTTGATCTTTGCTTCGACAGATGCGTGTGCGGATGCTGTCTCGTGCCATGTTTCCTTGACCCTTTCAAGGACACGATTCACAAGTGTCCGCATTGCCACGTCATCTTGGGCAAGCACCGGAAACTCTGACTGTCAAGTGGAAAATTCAGCGACACAAAACCCCCGCCTGTACATGTAAGCAAACAGGCTTGCGAGATGAAAAAGCGAGGGCGTGTGACCAGCTCTGTTTCTAATCTTGACACAATTCGACTGTTCAAAAAATTTTGGGGGTTTTCCGCATTTGTGTATTGATCAATACTGAATAAATCACACGTGGAAAACAAACCAGCTAACTCTCAGAATTTCCTGCAAAACGACGCGAAAGAACACACGGCGAAAGCTGCCAAAATATTTCACTGCTTATCAATGACTACTGTGTCGTCACTGCTCATGTGGACGGAAACACCTTCGTTGGGACGGAATGGTAATCATAATGCGATCGTGCACCTTGCAGGAAAGTTCGATGCTTCTGCAACTGCAGCTCCACTGGCAAAAGGCTCAACAAGATGGGCGATACCTGGTCCCTTGTTGCGCGTTGCAAGCCAATCAACAAAACGACCCTTCCCGCAATTAGGAGTCGAGTGAGTTTCTTACAATGGGGGAGAGTGTTCGCGGCCTCGTGCTGTTGGGAGGCTGGGGCTGGGCGGGTGGGGTGGGTGTGACCTGCTCACGACTGGTTGGGCGACCTTCACTGAAGCTGTTCCTGACGGTGACGGCCGAGCTGCGCCCCGAGCTCGTGGGGCGGCTCTGCTGCTCGTTGTTCAGACGGGTTCTGCTGTTGGGACGACTCGTTGCCATGCTGCCTGTCGGATCGATTTCCGGCAGAAACGGCTTCCGCTCAGGTTTCTCATCCTGTCCAAAATCGGGCCTGCTGGCGCTCATTTGCGTTTCATTTTGGCGCCTGTTGTGTCTCAGTGCGAAGAGTTCCTTGCGATTGTCAGTCATGTTGGATTCCGATTCGTATTCGTACTCGTCATCATCCAGATCGTTCCCGTTGTCAGCTGCACTGGTGCCAGGTTCCATGTCGCTGGGTCCCAGTGAAATCCGAGAAGTCGTTCTTGAATCCTTTAGCAACTCTCTGATGGTGTCCTCTGTGATCGACTCCAAAATTAACTCTGCAAGAGACATTCATAAGTTTACTGAACAATTTGTGTGTCGGGGACAAGCACAGAATTCGAGTTCACGGCGTGAACAGCCAAAAATTATTGAGATAGCAGCGAGCGAGCGATTGAGATGAGGGAAAAGAAATCAGCGTCACCTTGCGCCGGCGAGTCTGTGCGTGTGGTGGATGGCGCCGACTGGCCGAGCGCGCGGTGCGCGTCCGCCAGCAGCTGCTGCAGCACGTCCTCCGGGAGACGAGGCGCGTTCTCCAACAGAGCGCTGCGTGAAGACGTCTCCGACTTCTCAGACACTCTGAAAAGCGCAGTTGTTCAGGCGTGAGTTACAAAATGCTAGCCGCACGCTTGTGTGTTCTCTGCTGCTGTGACAACGACATCCACATGTCACTCGTGTATACACTCGCAGTGCAGTGCTGCACACCATTGTACGAACCTGGGAGAAGACTTCGATGTGATGGACGTCACGTCTTCTGTTGCGCGCGACATAGTTCTCGCGCACTGGTCGAGTAATTCCTGCAACTGCGTCTCTGTCAAAGTCGGTGACTCGATCTGGAAGTAGCAAGTTTCTCGGAATCAACATCAAAAGTGATGTAGCACAAAAAGCAAAGTTGAAAGAAGACGCAATTGTTTTCCAACAAACTACAAGTTCATGTTTCAGTGTACGTCGATGATGCAGAGGTGTCCAGCGCTTACCTCCAGCTCCACGGCAGACGTGAGGCGGCCCAGCTCGTGCTCGATGTCCTGCAGGCGTTGGCGCCGCGCCTGCGCCTCGCGCGTCTCGCGCAGCGCCGCCTCACCGAGCTCCTCGACGTCCACGCCCGTCCGCGTGAACAGGCGCAGCGACTGCTGCAAACATGAAGGAACATTTCTCAGTGAGTGACTTGCAGAACTTTTTGGGTTTGGTTAAACGACAAAGAGACGAGTCCGACAAGGTTTTCTTGAATTCCGCTGAGTAACAAGTTTGCGCTCGTTTGTGAAACTGACTTACAAACGCAATATCAGAAAATACCGGAAATCCACCCTGTCCCGTGATGCTCACTTTCTTGTGCACTAGTCATAGCATTCACGGTACCAGAAGGAAATTCAAAACACGAAAACAGAAAACAAAGTGCATCCTGAATGTGAGAAAGACTCGAACGGTTGCGAAAAGTGTGCTGCTGGACCACACAAGTTTTGCACGAGTGCACGAAGCAGTAATTCCACGCACAAACGCACGATATCTTTGCACACAATGTTCACGGGTGATTCCAACTGTTGGTTTGCGAATAGAGAAGAAAATCCGATTGCTTGAAGGTCCCATGGACTCATACTCCACAAAACTGACGTTTTCTTGAGGAGGAAAGACGAACGTCTAAAGGAGAAGATTCCACAATAAGAGTGTACCACACAGATTCACGAAACAAATTTTCAAGATGTCTACGAGCTTTGAAGACAAGTACTAATTCTTCATCTTCTTCCTCCTCTTCTTCACGCAGTGACAGATCGTCCATCACAGACTGGACCTGTGCGCGGGACACGGCGCGGGACGTGCAGCTGAGCCGGGTGCTCGCGCGGCTCAGGTACTCAATTGCTAAATTACTTTCCACGTGCAACTTGAAAGCAGAAAAGCGTCATATTGTGAGGATCAAATCTTGTTGCTCCACTTCAACCGGTCGTCACGTGTCAGCGTCTTCAGGGTGGGTGACCCCAGCCAAATATGCTGCACATTTCACGAGTGAAAGCAAGGCAAGCTTAGCATTATGTCGTTGACAAGAAACATTTGTTGTGTATTTACATCGCGCATGTATTTGTAACCATGTATTTCTTCGAACCGTAAAACTCTTGCTTTGGGAACACGCAGTTCAAAGCAAATACACCAGTGAAACTGCAGGAACGTGATTCAACATCAGTTGATATTTACAGCACAAATTATGAAGCCATGTTTTTGTTTCTTACTGCTGTGAAGCTATTTACATTTCAACATTGGAGATCAATTCACTTGCAGATAATGCTCTGACAACCCGTATGTCATACCTGGTTGGAAGTTTGCGAGCGGGGAGTCGTCGAGGCGATGGCCGAAAAGTCCTCCTCGGGAAGCAGCAGCTTCAGACGACTGTCAATGGCGGTCAGTCTCTGCATCTCGTCTGATGTGGGAAGGAAGCCCTCCCCATTGCCTACAGCAATCTGATATGGATTCTCCCCTTCCTGTTCATAGAACAACAATTTGCCAATGGACCGAATGCAGCAGACGAGAGATGTTCCAGTGATACAACAAAAACAGACAATGAAGTTACAGTGATGCAGAAAACGCTCAAGGTGGATCTACCAGAAGTTCGTCTTCCTCGATGACATCTGGCAGCGAGTCGAGATCAGCAAGGAGTCCCTCAATGCGCTGCTTTTCGTCGTCTGTCATCGCTATGGGGTTCGCAGCATCACTCGCCAGCTGAAATGTCGAGATGAGCAGACTCAAACGTGCAGGAACACTGGATCATCAAAAGGAATTGAATTTCGATCTGTTGAGCAAAGTAGCACACCGCGTTTCAGGTGCTGACCTTGATATTCCTTTGTATGAAATCCTTGTTCGTCTTTCTCTTTGTGCTTTCCGTCTCGGCGTTGCTGTCAGACTTCGGTTTTCCATCTGGATGTGCCGAACAGGTAAACACAACTTTCACACAAGAAACGAAATCCGAAATCTTGTTGAGCACACCACGACGCGCCCATCATCACAACGCACCGCCGCTTTCTGGCTGCTCTTTCCTTCCACGCATGCTTTCGTCGAGCAGTTGTGTCTGGAAGACGGGCGTCACTGGTGTTGCTGCTAGGTTGTGACTCTCTTCAGCAGCAGTGGCACCTGCAGTGCGTGAATGCCAGAATGTGAGTACAGACAAAGGCGTACGCTTTGAGACTTTTGTTGAAAAATAAAACATCGAAACAACGTCTCTCAGTGAAACGACTGGGCGCAAGTGCAGACAACTATCAGTCACAAAACAAGGTGAGTTGTTTGTGCAGGGTTTGCAAATGGTGCAAAAATTTTGCATTTGGGATCACTGCAATTTTCACAAAACAGGTCTACTCACTCTCACAGCCATTTTCGGCACTTCCTTCTTCAACTTTAGAAGAAAAGGACAACACAAATCAACCGAAGCAGCGACGTTTTTTTCTGTCCGACAGAGAGCCTGTCTGGACAAGGCTGCGTGCCCCGTGGTCTCTTGAACACGCCAGAGTGAAGAATGGTTTGACATGTCACTCGCTGCTCAGAAATCAATGATTGATCAATAATTGCTCAGCGAAACTGAAGTCAGGGCCGAAAGACCAAAACATCTTTCAATTTCGGAGGGGTTGTTGTGAACTTTTATCGTAATTCAAACACCTTCCAATGCACGGACTGCTCCCAAAAGAAAAGGGTCATGTTTCTGAGATGATGCTACAATTCAGAAAAACTTGAAAAGTAATGATGAGACTCCAAGGGAACGTGTCTGAAGGAAACGCTCCAGCCCCGTCAGCCCTGAGGGCAAGAGGTTTCGATCTCGTGAAATTTGGGTTGGCCTGAGGGCTGACCCCACACAGCCAAATCCTACTTGTGCTGCTCGGTCACACACGGGTGGTGCCTTGCAAGTCAAAAACCGCCAGGCACCAGACGCAGATTCTCAACACTTTGCAAGCTGACCTCGCCCGTCATTTGGAAACACCATCGTACACAACCTCATGCGACACGTACCTGCATTGTGGCTGGGCGGAAGCGTGAGAGCGAGGAAGCGCGACGTGTTCTGCTTCGCGTCGCGAGACTCGTCCGGGTTCTCGCTCCGGATACTCTCCAGCTCCTCCCGCAACCTGCAACGATGCAGAACAACCCCGCGGGATCACTCCGAATAAAATCTGACGTTTAGTGCAGTGTTTCGCAGATGCAGCCGTGCATTGTTATTGTTTGACAGCAGGTGTTCTTCGTGAATTGATGCCACAGTCTTGAAATTTTCGTGACGTGTGAAAATTTGTCAGTGATTTTTTACAATGCGGCTTCACACTTTTATTTCCACTTCAATACGTTTCCGACAGAACAAAAACAACGACGACATATGCACCTGAAGGCAATGATTTCGTTGAGTAGATCATCGTTGTCAAGGATCAAATCCGTATCAAGTTCAATTCTAGTTTTCTCTTTGATTTCTTCTTTCATGGAACCAATCTTGTTGTTCAACTTTGATCGTTTCAAAGTCGCCATTTTGTGACATTTACTCCGCATTTGTGACAAAAACTGTGGGTCGTTTGCCTGAAGTGCAGCTTCAGAATGCAGCTTCAATTAAAATAATTAAAAGTGGACATTTTGCGGCAGAAGACTGATCTATTATTCATTTCTAGCAACTGGGTGTCAGTTGATCATGCAAGCAATGAAATCCTAAGAAACTTTGTTTTCCAATCACAAAAAGGACACAGATAAGCACAGCTGTGTCAATGGTTCCAGTCTGGGTTCGCGGCAAATTGTCTCGGGTCCCTTCGAAACAAAAAGAAAAGGAAGTCAGAGACCACTCACCTTTTTTCCAACTGTAACCTGTCCCGTTTGACTTCTTTTTCTCGCTTCACTTTTTTCTGCAGTATTCTGTCCAACTTTTTCATTTTCAAGTACGCATCCTTCAACTGTGGTTCCATGGTTTCGACGTCGTTGTTTACCCCTGTGACAAAACAACAATAGTGTCTTCAGAAACACTTGTCCCTCTCTGATGACCAGGTTTTGGTTCCAAGGGTTTACGCAAACCAATCTTCAGCACAAGGAACAGAACGAACCTTGTCCAGGTGTTGTCAGCTGCTCACGTTTGCGTTTGAAGATCGCAAGTTCTCCACTCATTTCTTCCTTCACCTGTTTTCAAGATGAAAAGTTCGATCTCAAACGAATGGCATGGGCGACAAAACTCCTTGAAAATTCTCATCTTCAAAGGATTTGTACCTGATTTGTAATTTCTTCCCTGATCTGCTTGACAATGTCCCTTTCTTCGTCACTGTCGACAGGTACGTCCACTTCTGGTTCTTTTTCTGAGATGAGACAGGGATTTGACTAATGATGGTTGGGATTTGTGCAACTGAAGTGTGTTTACAGGTGCTTTGAACGGCTCAATTAGGTTTTGCTCAAAGCCGAAAGTCACCTTCCTGAAGGCGTCCAGTTCAAATTTCTAGTGCAAGCTTTAGTGGTCAGGTTTTTGGTTCACTGGTCTATTTGTTCTACTTTGAGTCCAAACTAATGCCCAAGGTCTCAAAAGGAAAAACAAAATATTTTAGAATTTTTAGTCTCACAAATGGTAAATTCTCAATTTTTGGATATTTGTGTTTTGTACTTTTTAGGTGATTTGAACTGTACATTGAATAATGTACAGTGGTGAAAAATCACCTGTAGGCATCAAGAGGCAAAGTGTGAACACGAGTTTTAAAGTGTTCTGTTTGTTCAATTTTAGTCATGTTTGGTTTTCAGGAGATTTGAACCATACATTGTATAATGTATGGTGGTGAAAATCACTTGTAGGCATCAAGAGGTAAAATGTGTGAACACGAGTTTGAAAGTATTCTATTTGTTCGATT
>JAAUXT010111616.1_pt1 | contig 10702 bp, 13 predicted proteins | sample 7278171 | NCBI WGS metagenome assembly JAAUXT01 (sample SAMN14350112, study PRJNA611818) | marine sediment metagenome | isolation source: surface marine sediment (1.8m) | place: French Polynesia: Moorea | collected 2018-08 | reverse complement strand
GGAGTAATAATAGCTCAGTCAGTGAATATGCATTAAGCAGTAGTGAAGTGTAAATGCCCGGATTGAAGGAAGCAGCAGCAAGCGCGTAGTGAGTACTCAAGGTGCAGAGTGCAATCTCCTCTGGTGGACCTAACAGCACGGCACAAAAAGTCTGCATTGGTTATCGGACCACTGCACCTGACTCAGTTGACTGTCACATGAGTGTGACAGCCGGGCATTAGCAGAGAAACTCAAATGCGTGCGTGACTATTAACAGATTTTATAAGCCGGTTTCACACTTATAGAGACTGAACAATATTTCTTGTAGAGTCTCACAATGTTGCAATAGAAATCAGAATGACCGTAAGCTTTCACCTGTTTAGGCATGTTCTTTCTGTTTTTCAAGCCACCTTGATTTATCTTTGAGTGGACATCCTCCTTGTACAGGAGGTACTCATTCCCCTCAGTGTCGACATGAACAGTAATTTGAGGATCATGAGGTGGACACCTCAAAGCTCTTTGCTCACGACAACCGCACAATGCAAATGTCAGCCCCAAAAGATACATGACTGTCGATCTCAGTTGGTCAAGTTGAAATTCACCTAACACACCTTCGTCCCAAAGCTTCTGCTCGTTGTCAACAGATATGGGTTTGGCAGACTTTGCTGCTTTGCTGATGCATGACAAGGCTCTCTGTTTCATGAGATTGTCGAGTGTGTTGCGCACACACAAGAAATTTGACCCTTCCATGAGCTTCCAATCTTTTCCTTGTTTTTCAAGGTGAAGTTGAATCATGACAAGGAGACTGTAAAGTGTGTTTCCCGGGTATTCTTTGCCATCCGCACAGCATACCTCATTCAGAAAGCAGCAAAGTGAGCATCCCAACTGACCTGGATCAACACATTTGTCATACAAATTTGCACCTTCGATATCACCCTGTGCTGTGTCAGCCTCAATTCTACTTCTTCGCCAAGACATATACAATTTCACTGCCCATGAAATTTTCTTGTCTGTTGAGTCTGCAAATGTTTTGCCACTTAGCTTTTTGAGATCATCGGAGGTGCTCGCAGACTTGAAACGTGATGCGGTTTGGGCTGGAACGGGGGGCGTGTCGACCTTCTGTTTTGCAGCAGTTTCCTGGGAAGTGAAATCCTCAGAGTCACTACCAACATAAGGCACAAGTCCTTTTTTCTTCAGAGTCTTGTCTGGACGTTGGTCACACACTGTTGAATCTGGAAAATTGTCACTCATATCATCATGGTCATTTTCACTGTCACCCGGTTGTAGCCATTCAGTGAAGGTCACGGAACTTTCATCGGAGTCATCATTGTTTCTGTTGGAATTTTCTGCCTCACCACCCAACTCGACTTGATAGCCCAGACTGAAGTTGGAATGCATCAAATTCTGTGTTGATGTGGCAACCACACTGCAAAAAACAAAAAAAAGAAATGCAAAATTTACTGTCAGTTGTCTGCCATGTTTGCAAAGGTCACAAGGTCATGCCAACATGAAAATCATCATAAATCAAAACCTACTGAATATTTCTCTTTGGTTGTAACATCAAAATACATGAAATTAAAAGAGCTTTCCAAAGATATGTGACTCGACATATTTCAATACATTTTTCTGTCACCGGATATTGAGTGCTCTGTGCAAAATTTGACTGGCGCAAATGTCATGGCTACCAAAACAAAAACAGTCGTGAGAAAAAGAAAAATTCAACTTACTCGCTGTCGGGATCAAAATCCAGGTTCGCAAACGTCCGGTCATGTTGAGACAAACCACTGAGACCAGTAACATCAACATTTGAGTCATCCTGATCACTGAGATCAGTATCCACTGATGTGTCAACCATAACTGATGGTTAGCAAAAACAAAACAGAATTTGGTCAGTGTTATTTGATCACTCGCTGAAACTAAAATGACAAGTTTTTGCATGTGAGAGGCAGCCGGTGACACGTAGCAGTAGATGTGACTTCAATCATGCGCAGCGAGACATGACCCACTTGATCATGTCATGTGATTTTGTGACCCGGTTTTGAGTCGCTGTCAACTTGTGTCGACATAGATGACCATGTTGGCTCTCGAGCTGACACTCTCGAGCTCAAACATGGTCATCTCTGTCTCCACAAGTCGACCAATGTGACACAAAACCGGTCACTCCAACGCGTGACACGATCTCGCAGTCACGTCTCGCTGCGGAGGACTGAACCCTGACGTGACGCACCGGCACCCACACAGGCACAACTACACCACGCACCCAGTTTGAAACTGACCCGTTGACCCGCACAGGTCATCCGTCTGCAGAACAGACAGAGCGCTGAGCACCACGCAGACACGCCATCACTCGAGAGGGTGCACACGGAGGTGGCGACGGCGGCATCGGCGGCGCATGGGCGCGGGACAGGCGAGACGCTCGCCGCGTGCGGGAGGGTGGCGTGGAGAGCAAGGTGGGACGCGCTCTATTTGACTCTATTTTCTGCAGAGACGCAACATGCATGACGTCTGCATTGCACGCGACGCAATGACCGAGTGGTCAGCACAGGCACGCACCAGTGTGAACTTGACCCGTTGGCTTTGACCACGATGCCTGCTTTGTACCCGGGACCCACGGATGGACGTCTCGCTCGACGTGAGTAGCATGTAGCGGGGGGGGGGGTCGGTGAGGGACAAGTGGGACTTGCCAAGCGTGCAGTGAGTTGGGACGCGCGCAGCGTGCACGGGGCGGCGGGGCGGTCGAGAGGCAGGAGCTGTGATTGGGAAACATGTGGAGACGAGGCGAGAAGTGGGGGCCACTCGAGGTGGAGAGCTGCAATCTCACAATTGGCACCGTGTCGGAGCCAACCCCGTTCTGATACACGGTGCCGGCGTCAATGCTCAAATGTGTGATGCCGTGCCGATGCCGACCCAGACTGTCAATCCATGCTGACATCTGCCTGACCAGACCCAGAAGGAAACTGCCACCAGCTTGTCGTGAACAGTCCCCGGAGTCACGTACGTCAGAATAACAGCGCGTTCTTTTGGATCCAGGGGCGTCTTGGGCCTCGTCTCAGAATCCTGAGAAACTGACCCACTGCCTGCTGTGCCACACAAAACTGTCTCCCGTTTCTTTGCGACCTTTCTTCTCAAAGACACTGTTTTTCAAAACTGGAGACATCCAAAAGTATCGGACCCCACCCAGGACCGAGTTGGGCTCCCCCCCTCCCCTTGTTCAGTGTCCCTCGTGATTCCGTCTACTTTGTGAAGTGGTAGATACACGGGCGCTGACTCCCGACAAATGAGTTTGTAATTTACTCAGGCCATTGTCCCCAACACAACACCTCCTGCAAAGGAAGATTCCTTCTTTTTGCTTCGCACTGGTGAATTTTTCAAAATTGGGGTTGAGTCTCATCGGACAGGTTGGACTCTACTTTGGACTTCACTCATGAGTCATGCATGTCACAATTTCTGTGCATTCGTGAGGATCCAGGGACCCAGGGGTGTTGCCCCTGAATCATGAGAAGTTTGAGGGCCCTGTGGTTCCACCAACTTTGGCAGCCATGGAGACACAGGCCCTGATCCCCAACAAATGCGTCGGGCCCAATTTGCTCAGGTTATCAGCCTGAGACACGATAATGTGGAAGCAACACCAGCTAACCCGGTCTTATTTCGTCGGAGCTAGTTCAGTTCAGAGAAGTGTCGCTTTGTCTGCACCCTGAATCCCATGGCCCTGACCCCAGTGCATCCCCATCCCGATCCTAAATACGCTCCTGCCCTCATACCTCACCAGCTCAGAACGCTCCTCGCCCCACACCTTGTCACCTGCCCGGTGTCTCAACATCCCAGTGCACCCTGGCCCCGCACCCTGCCTCGGTTGCCTGCATGTGGCCCCGAGCCTGAGAACACTCTGGTCCTCAGTATGCACCTGGCTCCTGCACCCTATCCTGTGTCCCTTGCCTCACCACCTCAGAACGCCCTTGGCGCTCACACCTTGTCCCCTGCCCGGGGTCTCAATACCTCAGTACACTCCTGGCCCCCTACCCTGCCTTGGTTGTCTGAGTGTGACCCTGAGCCTGAGAATACCTTGATCCCCAGTACGCCCCTGGCTCCAACACACTGCCCCGTATCTCAGCACCTCTCCTCGCCTGCACTCTCTGTTATCAACGTCTGTGCGCTCCTTGCCCCCACACCCTGTCCTGTGCCCCGTGCCTCATCACCTCAGCGAGCCGCTGGCGCCGGCACCGTGCCTCGAGTACTCTCTCGCAGATCGATGTAATTGCAACGTGAGAGGCCCTATTGATCGGCGTGTTTCTCCTTCCGTCGCTCCTCTCCGAATACGCGCTCTCCTCCAACACCGGGCCAGGGCGACGAGCTGCCCAGGGGCTGATCCAGGGAGAGGGTGGATCCAAGGAGCCGATCCAGGCAGAGGGTGGATCCAGGGGCTGTTCCAGGGAGGGGCAGAGACAGAGCTCGGTCCTCAACAGGAACACCGGGCCAGTGTGACGAGCTGCCCGGGGGCCAATCCAGGGGCGGGGCTCCCCTCCAGGGTGATCCAGGAAGGGAACTGAGACAGGGAGGGAACTGAGACAGGGAGGGAACGGAGGCAGGGAGGGAACTGAGACAAGGAGGGAACGGAGGCAGGGAGGGAACGGAGGCAGGGAGGGAACGGAGGCAGGGAGGGAACGGAGGCAGGGGGGGAACGGAGGCAGGGGCTGATCCAGGGAGGAGGGGTCTTCAAGCAGGAAAACAGTACGAGTAGTGATGAATTGACCAGACCCTTGTTTCAGGTGAGGCTCACCTGGGCTCCGAGTGGCTGGTGTCTGGAGAACCGTGTGTCGCGTCACAAATGCATTCCACATGGCAAACAATTCACAGGTTCGTCGTACGAGGCCGAGTCAGGGAGAGAAACTCTGGTCCCTTGGACACCAACCTCAACCCTTTGACCTGGGCATCGGTGTGACTGCGGAGACCAGACGGGGGGATTTTTGCAAACTGACATGAACCCATAAAGACAAGTGTGACTACGGAGACAGGGCCTTTTTGGAAGCTGAATATGAAGCCAGAAAGACAAGTCTGCAGCCACGCCTCCACGGAAACTGACAAATGTTACAAATTCGTGTTCTGATCCCCCAAGGTTGTCAGTGCGTACAGAAAGTTGCTTCAATTGTTCCACTCCTTCAAAACTTTCATTCAAAAGGGCAAAAGTTCAAGACTTTCTCACAACACACGACACTTCAAAAGCGCAAGGAAAGTCTCTTGTTGACAAAAGGTCGTTCGCGGCCCTGCAGGGCGCACTGCAGTTTCAATCGCTTCCACCTTCCTCCTCCTCCTGCTCCTTCTGCAGGAATGTGAGGAAATCCTGCAGGAAGCGTCTACGGGCGGCGTTCCCATGACAACCCCGCAGCGGCAACTAATGGGGAATTTCCTTGGAAACTGGAGGAAACGTGTGAACAGCAGGTCCCGTTCCGTCAGTCGGGCTGCTTCACACAGGGTGCGTCAAGTGACGTCAAGGCTTTTGACGTCCACGTCAAATTTTTGCGTTCACGTCAAGGAATGGCCTGAACCATTTTTTGACCCCCACTCACATTGTCCTGTTCTCAAGTTGACGTCTACAGACAAATTTTGACGTCAACGTCTCTGTTTTGTTTGACGCCGACAGCGCCAACTGGTGTGAAACCGGCTTCGTACGTCGCGTCTCCTTGACAACGAGCACCACGTCCTTCAACGTTTGTCCCGTTGGATGCGATGTGCGTTGCGTCCGTCTGCCAGTTTGAGCACTTGTGTGTAAGATGGACGCAACGCACCTGACGCATTTCTACGTGAACCCTGCTCTATGCACATGACGCAGCACCCTTTGTTCACACCAGGGGACCAACTCGTAACGAATCAGCCGCTCGAGACGCAGCCTGCGTCAGTTGATGCAGAGACGCAACGCGCGTCGCATCAGGTGGAGCACGCCTTCGTCAGCCCGAGGTGCTGGGACAGGGATCCTCGAAGAAAACAGGCAAAAACAAATGAACAACAAACCTGTTTTGAAGCCAGTGTTGTTGTTGCTGTCGTTGCTGTTGTTGTTGCTGCTGCTGCTTCTGCTGCTGCTGCCGCGCCTTCAGTCTTGAAACCCATGTTATTCCTCTCAAAAATCAAAAATCCAGTTCAATATCCTCTCAATTGTACCAGCGAAAGAATTGTTTGTGTGCGATGCGAAACGTAAGAGTTCCCGAACGCATGGAGATTGTGAGTGGGAGATCGCAGAATGCGCTCGAGAGGCAGTCGAGAGCAAGTTTTGCGATGTCCCACAAGCAATCTTCATGTTTGGGAACTCACTTCTCGTTGCAGCACCTGTGAGCTTGAGTTCGCAGCACGTTCACACAAACATGAGAGAACGAAAGCTCGCCTGTGCTGCAATGAGAACATTGTTTCGCACCCGTTCTGGGTGAATGGAAACGCAGACCGTTCAAAACAGACTCCTGGCCTACTACTGATCGTCAACATGCACTCACTTCGAACTCTTGACACACTTGAGTCTGTGTGAGTTCGCAAACAGGACAGTCTCGATTATCACTGCGGGGTCGGGTGTTTGGGGTCCAGAATACAGTGTGGAAGGGGAAATGTTTGTCGTGTGGCGATGCTCAAGACAATGGACCCATTGTTGGGGCAAAGGTGTGTTTGACGTCGCAGCGCACGCTACTCCGGGTACTCGAACTCTTGGTGGTGTTCCTGACATGGTCGTACGAGTCTCCACTTTCACTGAAAAGGCGCGCGCACACATCGTGCACGCACACACAAACACGCACACACAAACACGCACACACAGACACACACACACGCGCGCGCGCGCAACGACAAAGCACATTCCCTCTGGGTACCACAACCACCACAAACAAATAGTTTAGTTCTTGTCTTCATATTTTTCTACCAGCCTGTGATTTGAATGTGCCTCGGAAGGAAAAACCACATCGCCTTTAAGGAAGGCTCCAAACTTCAGCGAAATGGTGAAAGTCTCCTTGAGATGTTTCCTCACTGGGCTTCAAGCTGAGGAAACCCTCAATAAAAGGGCTAACAGTTCGGTGAGGGTCCTGGGTCTTCTGACCTGGACAGGAGTGGATCCAGAGGGTCCCGAGTCTTATCTGGAGCCCGAGGATGGACAGCAGCGAATCTGGAGGGGCTCAAGAACGCTGAGGGTCCAGAGATGCCCCCATGTGCTCACGACAAGAGAAGTTGCAGCGGGGCCAGAGTCCCCTGACCTTGGGACACACAATTAATTTCCAGTTTGGGGTCATTGGGAGCAGAATTGTTTGGTTTTTGGCATCTTTTGTTGTTGAAGTGGGAGTCGGTCCCCACAGCCTGAATTAGAGTCTACGAGGATGAATCAGTAACCGTGAGAATTTGCATGTTCAGCGTCGACCTGAATCATTCACGGGTGGTTGATTTTTGACAGACCAGCCGATACCATACCAGACTAGCCGATTCTGTTCTCTTGGATGCATAAATTGACTTCGCCGCCGATCAGGAAAAACTCCCACTATATTTTCTGATTCGTCCTGAAAGAACCATTCATTCACCCACGACAGCTCAACGCAAGCGACGCCAGATTGAGGACTTTTAGCGCGCTGGGATGCAGCACGTGACCCATCCAACGCGCACGCGCAACAGGATCACGAATCCGCCCCCGAGGCATTTGGTTGAGGAAACCGTCTTCGGAAAACAAGACTGATGCCAGGATGGGAAGTGGGGGATAAAGGCGCGCTCACGAACTTCTGTCGTTTTCCGTATTTTTATCCTGAAAGAGAATAATTCTATTTGACGCTCAGCTTTGATGTGTTGTTCCTTCGCTTGTTTTTCTCCTTTGCTTTCCTCTGCGGTTTTGTTTCGGTGCTCCTGAAAAGCACAATGTTTGACCTTTGTGAAAATGCGTCTTTCTTGCGGAGTCAGGGATGAGGGTCACGGATGACGCCAGAGGTTCAGGAAAGGGGCTGAGGTTGCGGACAGTGGGGCAGAGACCAGGGTACAGGGACCAGATACCAGGTCCAGGGACAAGGGACCAGGAGCCAGGGGTCGGGGACTCATGGTCTGAGGGGACGAAGGGGTCTGGCGTTTCAAGGGGCCGAAGGAAGGGCAGGGTCCAGGACTGGGACAGAGAGAGAGAGAGAGAGAGAGAGAGAGAGAGAGAGAGAGAGAGAGAAAGAAAGAAAGAAAGAAAGAAAGAAAGAAAGAAAGAGGGGGGAAATGGGTGGTTGCTGGGACTGCAGGGGCTGAGGGCCAGGACCAAGTTCTGGTCAGGGGCAGATCTGGGGCTGATGAAATTGGGACTGAACTCAGGCGAAAAGTTCGCGGTTTTGCTCCGCTTTTTACACTGATGACTACCAGATCGAATTTGTCCAAAAATGGAAAGCCAACTTCCAAATCCACAAGAACCTGTTTTCACCCAATCCAGCCACTTCGCTGCTAGAGAGACAAACAAGTATCGAATGGCGCGTGAATCCGGCCGCGCTGACGGCTCCTCAGCTACTGTGGCGCCTAATAAGGCAAATGAGGGAGTGTGTCGGGAGTGGAGAGTCGTGTACGCTCGTGTATCCGTCCGCGGTGCCGGGCACGTGCTGCCACCGCGTGGCTGCTTCACACCGGAAGCGTGGGTCACGTGGGTATGATTCACACCGGGTGTGTCAGGCGTTTTGTGCGTGTGGAACTTGGTGAGTGTTGCGTCACAGCTAATTGGGACGCAGAGCAGAGCGCATGTGGTGTGAATCAGGCATCTCAGGTGTCATTATGCTGCATTACAGGTGTGAGGAGGACTGGGCGTAATGAGACTGAGGGGACAGGGAGGGTCTTCACACCGGGTGCGCCACGCACAGAGTGGACAGGGGAATCATCACACCGGGTGCGTCAAGGAAGGGTCATACACCGGGTACGTCACACATTGAGGGGACAGTGGCCGCCTTCACACTGGACGCGTTACGCTTTGAGTCCCGAGGAAAGTCGTCACGGGTGGCGCGCAGCGCCCACTGGCGTCCACACACACAGAGGCACGCAACGCATAATGCATCCAGGCAGGTCCGGTTGATACCAGAAGGGGCAGGCGGTTGCAGCCACGAGCAGAGAAACCAGTAGTCTACTGTTTCTCACTTCCAGACAAACGTGAGCTCGACGCGTGACGCACCCGCGCAACGCTTTTGGATTGCCGGTCAACAGACACTGCAGCAAGTAACAACGAAGCAGAACCCATCCACATACACTTGCAGAGACGCATGCGTGACACACCCAATGTGAACCTGGCCTCAGCCCTGGCGTCAGAGCCACCGTTTCCTCATGTTCACTTCCGCGATGACGCCAGGCACCACAAAATTGAGATCGAGGGGCGGGATCCAGGGGTGGACCCACAGATCTGGATCAGAAGAGAGATTCTTGGACCGGAATGGAGCCAGAGAAGAGGGGGAATCCTGAGAGCTGAGTTTGCATTGGGAGAGGAGGATTTGACTTGGAGGGGCGGGATCCAGGGGATCCACAGATGGAAAGAGATAATCAGTTGGGATGCAGATCCACAGTTCTGATCGAGTGGGATGTTCCAACCATGGACGCACCAGCCCAGACTGGATCCAAGGAAGAGGATTTAGGGTGATCTGCTTTGGGTGAGTTGGAGGGGAGGAAACACACACAAGACTGACACGGTGTGGTTCTCTGTGACCCACACAGGCTTCGTTGGTCTTGCGAACATGACAGCTGGGGGCCAGGGATTCAGGGGAGGATTCACACATATCTAGAGACCTGTCTCACAGGCCCTGTTCCTCCACTCCTGAATATTCTGGGAGTTGTGTACCCCCTTGCATCCGCCCCACAACGCAGTCCCCATTCATTAGCACAGGGCGCGATCCTTGTGAGATTCAGCGCGAAACAAGCAATAAAAATATTCACACGCACGCACGCAGGGTCTCACAACCCAGCGGAAGCCCCCAATCTGCCGGCTGCGGTTATTCTCCCCAAATTACTGACATTTTACAGGCAAATCAATAGAGTCTGAGATTAATTGAGTGAGTACGCTGATTTACCGTCTGATTGGCTGCGCTATTAATCTCCCGGCCAATCACAGCGTCGGGCGCCACTCGCCCGGAGCGCCTGCCAGGAACTGGCGCAATCACCTATTGTTTACGCGATAACATCGTGCTGGGCCGCAAATAAGGGAGTTTGTTTGGCTCAGTGGCAGTAGCGAGGTGAGATTTGGAATCAGAAACCAGGAGCTGGTCTGGTCTGTTTGAACCTCTGGGTGACCGTTGTTCCAGGGGTAGGATTTGTTCTTCAGGCGATCCCCAACTGGGCCTTTGTGCCAGTGGTTATGGGGCCCGAGTCCCTTGGGACCCCTTGATCTGACGGTGCACAGAACCTGTTGAGTTGTCTGCAAAGGGCACAATCTGCCATAAAGGTGCCTCAAGGATCTCAACTCACACTCAAGAGGCGCAATTGCCAGGATGGGGGCAGCCACTTCAGCAAATTCAGTGTCTTTCCCAGCTGGCTTGTGAGGGGACAATGGGCGTAAGGACGCTCCGAATCCCCCTCCCTGTCCCTGCAATGGCCCCGGCCCCGGCCCCGGCCCCGGCTCCCCTCCGCCCTCCACCCTCCGCCCTCTCCCCTCCGCCCTCTCCCCGGCTCCTCTCCACCCTCTCCCCTCCGCCCTCCACCCTCCGCCCTCTCCCCTCCGCCCTCCACCCTCTGCCCTCTCCCCTCCGCCCTCTCCCCGGCTCCTCTCCACCCT
>JAAUXT010110482.1_pt1 | contig 10704 bp, 1 predicted proteins | sample 7278171 | NCBI WGS metagenome assembly JAAUXT01 (sample SAMN14350112, study PRJNA611818) | marine sediment metagenome | isolation source: surface marine sediment (1.8m) | place: French Polynesia: Moorea | collected 2018-08 | reverse complement strand
CCATTTGGGTGTGTGCTAAATGAGTTCCCAAGTTGTGAGTATGAAGTGAAAAAAGTGAGAATTTTTGATGAAAAGTGACTGAAATCAGAATGACTAGACTAAAATCAGAGTGACCAGAATCAGAGCAATCAAAATCAAAGCAACTGAAATCAGAATTTCCTCAAACCACCACGAGCTCCATGGAGCTATTTTTAACACTGACATGCAACGTAAACGCTGCGTACAGGTGATTTGTTTCGGTCGCCCTGTTTAGGTTTTAAATTTTCATTTTTCGTTGAGCTCCCTTCAACAAGGCAGCCTCCTCAAATCACCGAAAAACATACATCCACATTCTGTGCCTGATTTAAAAAGGAATTGAGGTTCTCATATCTGAAGAAAACGCAGTGCGCTACTGTTTAACGATCATGAATGGGTAAAAGCTGTGCGTGATGCGTTGCATGGCGCACGCAGTGTGAACTCGGGGTAGATCCAAAGAACTTTCCCAGCCGTTCGAGTCATGACCACGCAACCCCCACGCAGCAGGCTAAGGCACCACGTTTGGAAAACAACTCCCCCACGTTGCCAATTGGGTCGTTCGAATTTTGTGCGCATGTGTCTCACCGGCGGCGAAGCACAGTTTCACAGTTCGCCCCTGTATTGCAGACAGGGCTCGAAGGCAGCCAGTTCGGCCAGTCGCACGCGTCAATGGAAAATGGCCCAATGTGAGCCGCTTGCGAAGTCACGATTCTTTCACGCTCTGCGTCGCAATTGTGCGTTTCTCTGCGTCAAAAATCTTCTTGCCTGAATGCAGAGATTTCTGTGTTTTTCTGTGACACAGAAGCACAGAGCCCTCATCTGCTCTGTTCTGCTGTGAATTCTTGTCTTTTTCACGCAACGCAGAGAAACGCAGCCCTCAGTGCTGATCTGCGGAAAAAAGAATAGTCCCCGGTTTGCCGCACGCGAAATGGAACAGACCAAAGAGAAACATCGCGTCGGGAAAGGAATTTGTGGTCAGATGATGTGCGTGGGCGATAAATCTACTGGTGCAACGGAGCGATTTCAAACATCCTGCTTAAACTTTCCACGAACAAACGCCCTCTGAAAAAAGCTGGCAAAATTGCAAACTTTCCTCATGTTTCAGGTCAAAGTTTTCAAGTTGAAGTGAAGTGTGACCACTCGCGGGGGGGGGATCATTCCCACGGGGGGTTGATTCCCTCCCTTTGCGTCCATCCGTTCGCAGATTCTCACTCATGGGAAACATAAGGTAAAATTTCCTTTCAATTCTAAAAATCAGTTTATTGAAATAGAATTTTTCTTTTTGTAAAATTGAAATATGAATGGAATACTACTGTTCTGTGCAATACGTAAAACTCACGCACCGTTCAAAACGCTGATCAAATAAAGTTTCCGACGACGACGCTCAAGCGAAAGTCTAAACTCATAAAACCAACGGCGCACACTGACACACACGCACACTGACACACACGCACACACACGCACGTACACACGCACGCACACACGCACGCACACACGCACACACACACACACGTCCCCTCGCACACAATATAAAATCTCATGAGAAAAATTTTCTGCCGACATTCCCAAATGTGTCGGATTTGGCATGCGGCAATTTGCACACAAGCGACAGACTGACAGATCTAAAGCACATTTCTGAAGAGACCACTGGAAAACCAAATTCGTCTCACTTTTCTGCACAAGGCCACATCACCATAGTTACGCATCAAGGTCACGTTACGCACGCTTTCCCAGACGAATCTTCACGGCGCGCAGGAGCCTCCCTGGAAATTCCCACGGCGACCGGAAGCTGGGTTTGGGCGAGTTACGTGGGGTGGGCCGGGTCACGTGGTGTGGGCGCTGAGTCGACTGGGCACCACGTGGTTTCTGATCCACGTGCTTTGGCTTTTGCTGCGTCGCACCGCGAGCGTGTGTGGTCACGTGGATGGGATGTGGTGGCTGTTGCGCAGGACCGGAAACACGTGGTGCGGACTTCGCGGACTTTGCTTCCGGTTCCGGTCTGTGCTCCCACTCCGAGATGAGGTTCTCGGCCTCGAGCGAGGCGTCCAGGGCCACAGCGCCCTCAGCGATCACCTGGTACGCGTCGTCGCTGCTGTTGCTGCTGCTGTTGTTCTTGCGCCTGTTGTTGCTGCTTTTGCAGCTGTTTCTGCAGTTTTGGTTTCTGGTGACCCGGTTGTTTTTGTTCTTTTTGCTGCTTTTGTCGTTTCTACTGCTGCTGCCGCCGCTTTGCCTGATCTTGTTGCTGCTGTTGCTGCTCTTGCTCTTTGCGTTGTTGTTGTCACTTTTGTATGTGCTGTTGATCTTCCTGTATGGACACTTCCTGCTCCTGTTGCTGCTTGGGCCCTTGGAGGCACGATGCGACCTACGGAGGGCGGTATTGACAACCCAGTGCGTGGCGTGGTCCCGGATGTCAAAGCTTCGTCCACCAGAGTGCGCTGGCTTCAAAACGCCGTCGGGCACCTTCGCTATGACGGCGTCATCCCACATCTCGAAGGCGTCGGAATCATCCTCGTTCGTCTCAGATATGGTGCAGCTGGCGGCGTCGGATTCCGTCGGTCGCGATGGAACCGGAAGTAAACCTAGATCAACCGGAAGTAGGTTCTGGGTCGGGTAGACGGCGTCCCTGACTATAGCTCGCCGGCAGGGGGGGACGATGTTGCTGTTGTTCATGCTCATGTTCGTGTTGGATTCTTCAAGAATGCTCGTGTCCGAACTCTGCTCCTGGGATGAGGTGGATGTGTTGGCAGCATGTGATGCGGGCTCTGGCTCTGGTGGTGCTGCTTCTGCCTGACGGGCGTTCGGCAAGCTCCGATGCGGCAACCGGACTTGTTGTCTTGCCCGCCTTTCCGAGTCTTCCAGCGTCTTCTTCCCTTTCTTGCCGACTTTCTCTGGTGGAGTCTTGCTTGAAGATCCTGACCGTGGTCCAATGTTTGCTCCTGCCCGTGGTGATCTTTTGCCTGGCCTCCTGTGATCTGCCATCAGAGGCTGGTCCGCTGGGCCTTGAAACGCCAGCTCAAACGCCTTCACGTCACCAGGGGTCGACGCCAGCGCCACGTCACAACCGTCCAGCCACGCCTCTGCGTCCTCGCCCTCGTCACATCGCAGAAACCTGCTTCTTGCGCGCAGTCGGTACGGAGACCTATCTCTCAATGAGAACCGGGGGTATGACCCAGGCTCCTCCAAATCCTTATTGGCCTCCTCATAGCTGCTGACGTCACTCGAAGCAGCGTCACTGTTGGCATGACTCGAAGTGTCCATGACGTCACAGCGTTCCAGCCTTCGGCTCGGAGGGGATGGAGACCCGTCTCTCAACAAGAAGCACCCTGGCTCCTCCGTCGGGACAATCTCAAAAACGCGACGGTCCATAGATGGCACCTCTGTCTCACACGGTTCAGTGTTGTAAACCCGCTTACACCACTCCAGTCGTTGGGCGTCACTCAGGTTCATCAAGTCCTTCCTGGATTTGACAAAATAAAGATCTTTGGCATCCAAATCCTTGTTGGCCTCATACCTGCAAGCGTCACTGGGAGAGTCATCGCTGTGGGCATCACTCATAGCATCGTCACTTTTGGCATGACTCGGAGTGTCCACGTCACTGCGGTCAGTGTTGTAAAACCACTTACACCACTCCAGTAGTTCGGCGTCGCTCAGGTTCATCAAGTCCTCCCTGAATTTGACGAAATAAAGATCTATGGCATCCAAATCCTCGTCGGTCTCCTCGTCGTCTTTAGTGCTGGCGTCACTGGAGGCGTCGTCGCTTTTGGCGTCACTCAATTTGTGGTTGTTGTTGGCATCGACGAAATAAAAATCGTTGGTATCCAATTCCTCGTCGGCCTTCTGGTCGTCACTGCTGGCGTCACTGGAGGCGTCGTCACTTTTGGCGTCACTCAAATCGTCGTCGTAGCTGGCGTCACTCAAATCGTCGTCGTTGACGTCATAAACAATGTCGGCGATGCCGTGGCGCTTCGGGTTCGGGAAGACGTTGACGCCGTGCATGGCGTTGTTCTTGGCGTAGTTTGCGATGGCGTCATCGATGGCCTTCATGTTGCCCGAGTCGATGGCGTTATCGTCAGAGGCGTCGGTCCTGACGGCGTCCCCGTTGTTGACCTTGACGTGGGACGGCGCTCGCTTCTCGGTCCCACAGTGGCGTCTTGTCTCTGATGGCGCGCAGTTGCACCTAGCGTCAGTAGGGGACGCGTTGGGCGTCGCATCGCGGTTGCACCATCGTTTCCATGCCGACGCCCTCGAGCACCGGCAATACGCGGCGTCTTTTGCAGCGTGTGACGCCGCCGACGTAACTACGTCATCTCGACGGCGCTGTCCGGAGGATGTTCTGCCTGTAAAACCAAGGTTCTCCTCAGGTTGAGCCGTGCTCTCGCGGTCCCAAGTGCGTTCGGAGATGTTGCGATTTTCAGCGTACATTGAAACTTCCGGGTTGATCTCGAACTCAGGGCACAGCATCTCAGTGGGTGAGGGCAACTGGATCACAGTGGGTGAGGGTGCAGAAGACATGTCCGACTCACCCAGCGACACTGACGACGCCACGGACGACGCCGTCTCGGCCTCGGCGGGTGCGGGACCAGACGCCGGCGCTGCGGAGAATGGCGCACGTGACGTCACCGACGCCCACAGTTTGGCGCAGCCGTGGAGTCCCCGTATCGCCGCGGGTGACGCCGTCACGCTCAGTAGCGCCGCCGCCGCCGCCCCCTCGTCCTCCAACAGCTGCAGCATCGCCGTGTTCCGGGACAGGGTCACGTGGTTCAGAGACCACGCCTCTTCCGGTTCAGCAACGCCGCCACTTCCGGTTTCAGACACGCCGTCCAGAAGTGGACCTTCAGAAAGTAGTGCGCGCGCACGTTGATCCGCTTCCCTTTCAAACGGCGTTTCTTCTTCCGTTCGTTGCTGGCCTCGTTCCCTTGGTGACCCAGAGCTTGGTTTCTCTGACGACACGAAGCTTTCTCCTCCAGGAGACAACCACGCTCCGTCCAACTGTCGCACCCGTTGCCATGGTGACTTGGCGGACCGAGGCGTCGCCTTCCGTGCGTACTCGGCCCATTTCCGGTTCCACTCGGGCGTTGTCGGCGCCACGATGCGCGTCGTGTCGATCGCGTCCTCCAGGCACAGGAGCACGAGAAGCCAGGCGTGGCCCACGTCCTCCGCGCATGCGTCAGGCCCCAGCTCCCGAAGAACTTCCTTTCCGATGAGTCCCTCAACGACCTTGACGAGGACGCGCATGTAGTCGCCACGCCCGACGGCGTGACGTAACAGGCTGCGGAGACACAGCAGCTGCGCGCGCATGTCCTGCAGCGCTTTCGGGCAGGGCACAGGGGGCGTGGCTGGGGGCACTGACGACGTTGCCAGGGACTCCGTTGAGGTTGTTAGGGGCCGTGTTGAGGTTCCTATGGGCTGTGATGACGTTGCTATGGATTCTGATGATGTTTCTGTGGGCTGATTTGATGTTGCTAGGGGCACCGATGGCGCTGCTAGGCAGGTGGTTGTTGATGTTTGGGGTCTTGACGGCTTTGCCATTGGCTCTCCTGGTTTTGCTGAGTCCTTTGCATCCAGAGCCTCAGCAACGCCCTGGATCTGGTGTCCACGGCTGTTGTTGTTTCTGCTGTTGTAACTGTTGCTGCTGGTCTTGTTCGAGTTATTGTTGGTGTTGTTACCATGGTAACGATTGGATCGCATTTCTCGCATCGGCAGCGGTGATGTGACCAGGGGCGCTGATGGGGTTACCACGGAAACCAATGGCGTTGTCAGGGACGCTGGAGGCGTGGTTGAGGGCTTTGCGTGGAGTTCTGGTGGCGTTGTCAAGGAAACTGACGGAAGTGTTGCTGGAGACGCTGACTCAGGAACGGTCAGTTGTCTCCATGGAGACCACGGCGCTGTCGGGGATGACGCTGGTGGCGGCGTCGCTTCCTTCGGCACGTTGTTGTTGGCGTCCTTCCCGCATTTTGTGTTGAGAGTCTGTTCCACCAGATGGAGACAGTTGTGCATGAAGGCCCACAGCATGACGGTCCCTTTATGGTGCTTCTGCAGACCGGTGCGCACCGCCGCCATCCACTTCCACGTCGCCGTCAGGCGGCGCATTTTTAACTCCTCAGCGGTGGCGTTCTCCACGTCGTGCGCCGACGCCATCTCGCGGCACTTCTTTTGTATCTCCTCCAGCACCGTCACCAGCGCTTGCGCACGCAGGGACAGCGTCCCTTCACTCTGCGCACGCTCGAGTTTCGCCTCGTTGTCAACGTCTTCCCACCTGACCCGTACTCGCGGGCGCGAACCAACCTCGTCCACAGTCGCAAACAAAGCATCGCCGCTCTCCGCCAGAGGGAGACTGCAGTGCGCAGGCGCGTCGTAATGTCGTCCTCGTGGCCACTGCCACGACAAGGGTTCCTCCTCCGTAGACTTCCGGTAGAGGTACTTCCGGTACGTCGCCTCTGGTTCTGTATCCGTGTCCGTATCCACGTGGTCAGCTTCGCTTGACGCATGCGCAGAGAACACGTTTTTGGGAGTCCACGAGCCGACGCCACTCACCGCGCTCAGCATTCGTAGGTTGTCTTCAGTGAAATATATTTTCTGGGATTTATCCACTTTGTCGAAGATTGTTTTGGCGAGGGCGATGAACGCGCAGTCTATGACTTCCGCCGGGGTGTCGTCAGCCAGCAGCGTTCTTTTCAGCACGACTTCCGGCCTCACTTCCTGTCCTCCTTCCGGTCCCATTTCCGGTTTCGCTGACGACGATGGTCGCGTCTCCCCGTCAACGTCGTCCTTCGCACCATCGCGTCTTTCTTCGCGTCGCGACAGCCAGTCCAGAAACGACGACGTCCTGTCCCGGAAGTCCTCCGTCCACTCGAAGAACGCCTGTATTATCGCCCGCGCGGGTCGGCCGGACAGCGGCGGGCTCAGGTTGACGAACTCCGTGTCTCTGACCGGCTCACCTCGCTGCCGATGCATCTTCTCCTCGAAGTCCTTGAGCAGCCCCCTCATCTCCACTGAGTCCACCAGCAGCCCGCGTCCGAACGAGTCCACCCTGAACACGAGGCGTGAACGTTTCCCCTCGGGCCTAGCGCCGTCCCCTGGTGGCGAGAGGTGGCGTTCCTGGTCAGGCGTGGCGCCACCTGGCGATGAACGGGGGCGTTCGGGCGTGGCGTCCCGCAGTAGTAACTCGTCATAAAGCGTCGGCGTCTCAATAGGGGGCGCTGATGCAGACTCCACCCATCCCGTTTCGGTCACTTCCGGCGCGCACGATGACACTTCCGGTTCGTAGAAACGGTCTTCCGTGGCGTCCTCCACCCGTCTGGTGTCGCTCTCTATCGCGCGACGATACGCCAGTTCCTCTTCGAAAAGCCGTTCATTGAGGCTCAATGCGTAGTCAGGGTCGTCTTCACCATACTGTTCGTTTTCGTATTCGCGGTAATCGTCGAACAGACGCTCGCTGAGGCTCGTCGCGTGACCTGGATTTGGCTGCGCATGCGTCGTGTATTCGGAGTAATCCGGGTAGTCGCCTTCATTCAGGTATTCGTATCCAAATGCGTAGTAATCGTCTCCTGTCGCAAAGGGAACGGCGTGCGAGTCACCGTACCTTCCGGTTTCTATGTCGGGTCCACGTCCGTCTGGTCCACTATTGGATTCACTTCCGCTTTTGTTATCGTCAGAGCCACTTGCGTCGGATTCACTTCCGCTTTCACTTCCGGTGTCAGTTCCGCTGGACGCACTTTCGGTGGATCCCGAGCATCGGCACGCGCGCGCTACGCGTGACGTCATCTGACTCAGATCCACGTCATCGCAGTGGCCGCAGCACAGATCCCGGCACCAACGTCGTGGCGGCGGCATCTCAGACTGCAGCGTGCAATGGCGTCGCATATGCTGTTGTTGCCATAGAAACGACTCGTCGCGGTCCAGCAGGACTTTTCTCCAGTGCATCTCCCTGCTGCGCATGCGCGCAGTCCTCCAGAGGGCGTCCTGGTCTTCGTCCCACTTCTCCAGGGTCTCGTGCGTCTGCTCGAGCTCGGCGAGGCGCGCCGCCTCCGGGCGTAGCGTTTCCGGGTCAGGGTCGTGCAGCAAGGGCCACTTCCGGTTCCAGCTCTCGTGCTCCGGTCGCGGGGGCACCCCGCGCGTGACGTGGTCCTTACGCGCCGAGAGAAGGTCTTCGTGCTTAGTCCACGGGTACCCGGGTAAGTTGGACGGATCCGTACCGAATGCCCACTCGGTGATGTGTTTGGATGCGTCAAAGTTCGGATGATCCATGCTAGAGTCCATGACGTCAGCGTGAACGACCTGATACGGCGTCTTGTCTGCGTCGTAGATCCAGTGACGGAAGTAGCGGGACTTGAGAAGCTTTGCCTTGGGGGAATTCTCGCGGGATTCCTCTGACTGGAGTGACGTCACGTCATCGTCGGGGTCGTCCGTCGGAAGTGACGTCAGAGCGTCGTCCCACACCTCCCACGTGTTCTCGTCATCCACTTCCGCCAGTTTCCAGGGCAAGATCTGGAGCACGTGACTTTTATACGGGTCTTCGCCAGCAGACGGGTCATCAAAAAGAGTCACGTGATCTTCCAGGGCTTCCACGACGATTCGATCCCACATGTTGTCCCGGAAGTTTCGGAAGCGCGTCTCGAAGTCGGCGTTGCTGCCGGGCATCACGACGTAGCGGCCGCCGCCGAGCCGGAGCTGCCAGAGGGCGCGCGCGTGCCGCGACGCCCGCAGCCGCTCCTCGAGCACGTGGCGCGGCGGCTCCGGTCCCGCCGCGTTCCGCAGCAGCTCCACAACGAGGCTGTGCGCCTCGGTGCCCGTCGCCCCGAGGTCCCGCAGCCACGTGCGGCGGTCCCAGGGCCCGCGCCGCTGCAGGAAGTCCAGGTAAGCCTGCTGCCAGGGGGATAGAGGCGGAGGCGAGGTTGGGGGGTTGGGCGGAGGCGTGGGCGGGGGCGAGGGCAGGGTGGGCGAGGGTGTGGGCGTACGGGAGGCGTCCTGGCTGGGCGTGGGGGAAATGGTCTGGCTGGACGGGGGCGTGGGCGTGGGCGTGGTGGTCTGGCTGGGCGTGGGGGAAGCGGCCTGACCAGGCGGGGGCGTGGGTTGGGTGGTGGTGGTGATGAGTGAGACCTGGGTGTTGGGTGTGAGAACAGGCAGGACCTGAGTGATGGGTGTGATCATGGGCGGCACGTCACCACCAGAGTGGGCTGCAGCGGCACCCTGCATCCCAGCCTCCATCTGGTGCGGGTCACTCTGGGTCCCCTCTGGAACCACCTGTTCAGGTCTCCGAGGGAAACACATACTGCACGAAATGCCACAGTCGCTTCCGAACTGGATCTCGCCTGTGTCGTCCTGCTTTTCACCTGGATCATCATGGATCACGTATGTGTCGTCATGGTTCAGGTCAGCTTCACCCTGGTTCAGGTCTGCATCGTCCTGAGTTTGACCCTGATCCTCCTGGGTGGGATCTGGAGGACCTCGGACCTGGTCCGCACCATCCTGGACCTGATCCACATGGTTCTGGATCTGATCCACAGAGATCTGGATCCCTTCCGCATGACCCCGTGTCTGGGCACGGTGCAGCTTCAGGTCTTCGGCCACAGCCTTGATCTGTTCACGCAGATCCTGTATCGTTTCCTCCAGAGCCTGGATCCTCGATTGAATGCAGCGTCCAGGATCCTCCTGCATCTGGCCTGGATCCTCCTGCATCTGGCCTGGATCCCTCTGCATCTGGCCTGGATCCCCCTGCATCTGGCCTGGATCCCTCTGCATCTGGCCTGGATCCCCCTGCATCTGCCCTGGATCCCCCTGCATCTGCCCTGGATCCCCCTGCATCTGCCCTGGATCCCTCTGCATCTGCCCTGGATCCCCCTGCATCTGCCCTGGATCCCCCTGCTTCTGCCCTGGATCCCCCTGCGTCTGCCCTGGATCCCTCTGGACCCCTTGTGGATCCTCAGTGGCTCCCTCGCCATCGCCCGGCATCTGTCTCACCAGATGTCGCAGCTGTTCTGCGAGTCTCTGGAACTCTCCCTGCAGCGCCACGATGTTGAGAAGGACCGAGACTATTGGATTCAGTCTCGCGTTGTAGCTCGCCGCCAGGTGTCGCGACGTATTGAGCAGCTGCAGGCAGCGCCACGCCTCGCGCAACATGACTTCCGCCTGGGTCCCGCTCCCTTCTGATCCACCCTGGGTGCCGGTTCTTTCCGATTTAGCCTGGGTCGATTCCATCTGCGCCTGGATCTGCAGCACTCTGTCCTGTACCTCGTCCCGTATGACCTCCAGTTGTCTCAGCACAGCCTCGTGCTCGTCCCGTACACCCTGGATCCTTGCAGCCCGACCCGGCACCTGGTCTTCAATGGCCCTCCGCAGTGTGGCATAGAATTGCTGGAGGAAGGCAGTGACTTCGGGCTCGGTCCTCGGGTGCTGAGACCCGGACGTCCTGGTTTGGTCGTCAGAAGGCGTCCCTGCCGGATCCTGCTGCGACTCCTCAATATCGCCCTGGACCTCCTGTGTTTGACCTTGGATCTCTTGTGGTTGACCTTGGATCTCTTGTGGTTGACCTTGGATCTCTTGTGGTTGACCTTGGACCTCTTGTGGTTGACCTTGGACCTCTTGTGGTTGACCTTGGATCTCTTGTGGTTGACCTTGGATCTCTTGTGGTTGACCTTGGATCTCTTGTGGTTGACCTTGGATCTCTTGTGGTTGACCTTGGATCTCTTG
>JAAUXT010011090.1_pt1 | contig 10706 bp, 9 predicted proteins | sample 7278171 | NCBI WGS metagenome assembly JAAUXT01 (sample SAMN14350112, study PRJNA611818) | marine sediment metagenome | isolation source: surface marine sediment (1.8m) | place: French Polynesia: Moorea | collected 2018-08 | reverse complement strand
CTCACTCTCTCTCTCTCTCTCTCTCTCTCTCTCTCTCTCTCTCTCTCTCTCTCTCTCTCTCTCTCTCTCTCTCTCTCTCCTTTGCTCTTCACCTTCTAAATGTCTTTCTTCCCAACACAGCACTGATGAGAAGCGCTTGATCCTTCCAGATTGACCCTTCTAAATAGCTCTTGCGGTTCCAGGATTGGTTGGGGGGGTCGGCCTCGGCCATCGCTGTCAGTATCTCACCTCCGACTCTAAACTTGGGTGTGAATTTGTTTTGGGGGGTCAGAAGGGCAAACTTCATTTCTGTAAACGTCATTTGATTGAACATGTCACAAAAAATGAAAAGAAGGCAGCGGATGGAGGCCGCTCCCCCGGAGCCGTCAGACGACGGACGTGAGGCAAGTGCTGTGGATGTCAGCAAAACGGGTTTGGGATGAGTGACCCTGGCCTGTGAGCAGTATGACAAGCTTCCCAGTTTGGTCTGAATCATCTGTTCAAGATCTATTCAAGGTTCAATGCATGCGACTGTGCACAGAATGGAGGAACAACGAACAACGCTGCTCACAAAGCTGCACATTGGTTGAGAAGTGGACAAATATGGTCAGACGCTGGGTTTTACCAGGTTGATTTCTGCTGATTTCGGCCGGGGGCCTGCGTGAAAAGGCGTGAAACGTTCACGTATGGCACTGCAATTTACAGAGCTGTACAGTTTTCAAGACTCAAGGCCCGACCTCCGGCATTTATCCACTGGGAATAGAATATCTAATCGTCGTCACCTCCATCTTTTCGTTGGCTTCGCAGGTTTTGTTGATGAAGGCACCAACCACAAAACGAACGAGGCATCACTAAAACTGCACAGGTGGCTTCTTGTGAACCCTGGGTGTTCGGTTCACCACAAAAAATGGCGGTGTTGCCACAGGACAAGTGTTTGTGTGGTGAACCACAGTTACGGGAAGAAGCCTCTGGACTCCTGTGTGGTTGGTTGGTGGGGAACAAACCACAGTTCTGCGATTGACGGAGCAAAGCGTCCTCACTCTTTCTCGCGAACCATGGACCAGAGCAATTGACGAATGGAAGTTCAGTTTGTTGCTAAAGTTTTGGGTGACCAGAACCGTTGCAACCCTCTGCTGCGAAGAGAAATGGAAACAAAGCACAGGTCTGGGCTTTGGTTTTGTTCTCTTGGCTTGCAAGACTGGAATTACTTGCATGTCGCGTGAGCACCTCCCCAAAAAATAAAAGTGTGGTGCTCCCCAGTCCGATTTGCTTCCCCTGCACCTGGTCGGCAATGCTGCGTGGCAATGCTGCACGCCTCGACAGAAAGGAAGTACTTTCAACTCCGGTGAATTGCGCGACTGATCCACTTCCAGAGTTTGACCATTTTAATTAAACTTTCTCGCGCAGGAATCGGATTCGGACGAAGAAAGTTGCGAGGAGAGGACACCACCCGACAAGCGAACGAAAGTCAGGATCCACCCAAACACCCCGTCTGTACCCGCCGCGCCCACACCCAGCAGCCAGAAGATCAAAGCGGAACAAACACCGCAGCCCATCCCTACCCAAGGTGGAAGCGTGAACACCCACCTTGACCGCTCCAACTCAACCAGAAACCAATCGGCCCCAGAATCCACAAAGCCCAAGCGTTACGTGAAACCATGGACGAAAGTGATTGGATCTGCTGTGTTCGAGATCTATGACTACAAAAGCAATGCTGACGAGCACAGTGCTGGCGGAAAATCCAACGGGTTCGTTTCCAAAGAAGAAGTGAACAACAAGGACCAGAGCAACAAGTCTCCCGGCCGCAGCTGCAGAGAGAACCACGTGCTCGGCTCCTACACGCACTACAACGTGGACGTGGAGAACGATTGGAGGAATGCAAATCTTCACAGAAACGGGACCCAGCCAGACGGCCCCAGCAACGGAAATCACGGTTATCAAGATATTACAGGGTGTTATCCGGTTGCGAACAGGAGGGACAGTGGCGACAAAAGTAGCAACAAATCCAGTGAAGCTGTTAGCACGGGTGAGGAACAATCCGGTGTTGACAGATCCGGATTCAGACTGGATGCGGCGGTGCGAGTGAAGCAGGAAAGTATTGATTCGGAAATTCTGCCGCATCAGCAGCGGGGATTCGGCGCTAACTGCGCAATAGACGGAGACAATGGAGACACGTGCAAAACATGTGCTGTTGAACCCAACATGGCATCTCCGAGTACAGGAGACAGAACCCAGGAGGAAAACAGTGACAGTTGCCTCACTCGTCACCGGAATGAAAGGGCTTTCATCCCTGAGAATGACTACTGCAAAATTACCCCCATCAAGAAATGGTCCACATCGTCTGCGATGTCCTTGAGTGCAGACAATGGACAAGAAGACCACTTTTCCTCGGGGGCCATCAAAGTGGAAAGAACTGAGAAAGGGTCTCCGACGGGTAAAGGACCGGAAATGGCGTTCCTTCCGCCAACCCCGACCTCGCTGCCATCAGATGGGGACGAGAGTCAATCAGAGGGGGAGACCAAGTCCCCCAACCTGCTGGCCCCCAGTGGGATGAGCCATAGGGTCCTGGGCTCACCCAGCGGACACCCCAGCAGTCGTGATCACAACAGTCCGACATCATCCAGTAATGGTTGCGGCATCAGCGCTCCGAGGACCTTGGGTCTCACGCTCTCACCTCCGGCTCTTTTGGATCCCCAGTCGCCGGGAGGCCGAGTCTCTCCCGGAAGGTTGTCCCCCGGCGGGCTGTCCCCTGGCGGGCTGTCGCCCTCGGAGGACCGGTGGTGGCGAGTGCCACCCAAAAAACGGTGGCTGCCACAGACGCCCGACTACCACGGCCAGGTGTTGGTGACGGACGTGACGTACCGCGACGTGACCGTCACCTTCATGGAGAGTTCCACCGACAAGGGCTTCTTCAAAAACGCCGCGTGATGCCACCGTGAGGTTCACTCTGCTTCAGACAGTCGTTCGTGTTTGTCTCGTGCTGACTGTGTTGCTCGTCAGTTCTTTGTCGTTCAACAGAAAAATGCTGGGTTTGGACCAGAATCAAAAGTTCACCCCGTGACTGTGCTTTGTTATGAACCCATTTTGCTTCCACCCTGCAACGGCAATTCTGTTGAACGTTTTGGTTTCGTGAGGTTTGGTTTGTCGTTTTCTAACCGCAACAGGAGTGGTTCCTGCACCTGGTCCCTCCACATGCATTTACCTCGAAAAAAAGACGATCTTACCCCGAGGGGTCTCAATCAAATCCTGGATCTGCTCCTTACATCATGCTCTGACTGCCAAGTGAGCAACTTTCTCCTTTTTGTTGCGATCCTACAAGGTTCGTAGCACTGTGGTCTTGTTTCTCAGATTCATTTTTGCTCGGTTTTTCTCGCATAAATTTTTGCCCGATGCAGTTCAGTTTTACGTGTGTTCGAGATACCGACCGATGTATCAAGATTTTCGTAAACATGTACATGCGTGTTCTTGTTTGTAATTTTGTCTGTTGCATTTGCTTTGAATGAATTAGTTGTTAGAAATGTGTTCTTTCTCGTCCTTTTCGTGTTGTTTTTTGATGCTGACGCACGAATGTTTCACGCGCAATTCGTACACGTACAGAAAGGGATTTGAGGTGTGGCCCACAGAAAAGACTGACGTCTTCGGATTAAATTTGACACAGTGGTGTTCTCTTGGAAAAAAAGAGAAAGACGTCTTGTCCTGTTCGGAAGCGTCTTACTCTTGTGGTTTGGTATCCTTCTGAATCAGTTTTTCCACCTGTCAAAGGTTCCTTCACATGTGTGAATGGGCGCGTCTCTTTTCTCTCCTGTCGGTTCTGTGTGTACGGGCACAGGTACGGGAGGATAATGTGCGCAAGTTTCCACACATGACACTGCTCGTCATCAGTCACTCGAGACACAAGGCCGGTCCTCAAGGCGCGATCGATGCGTCTTGTCGCTTCGCTGTGGAAACGCCACCAGAGCTGGACGCGGGTCAAATTACAACTGCAGTCAAAACGAACACAAAATTATTTGAGACCATAAAGTTCCGTGTTTTTGAAGCACTTTTTGACCCACTGCAGAAGGAATCTGAAATCGTGGTGCTTCCAAAAAAGCAGTTTTTGGCAAACGGCTATGTGGAATATGTATGGGATGAAAATAACTGATTCAGCACGACAGAAAAACTCACGAACAAGGAACACAATGTGCACGATTTGACTTTCCTCAGCCTTTGGTGGAAATCCCACGGACGGGGCGACATTGATCGTTTTGAGGAAAGAATTGCTGATGCGCGCCATTTTTCATCGCCTGAGTGACTCAGCTCTGCATGGTGGAGAGAAATGCCGCTCGTGGTCTGTTTCGAATTCAACCTGTTCGAAATTCTGGGGTGGTGGACCATGCAGGATTTTGTGACGATAGAGTGGCGACAAACGAACAAACTGCATGCTTTTGTGTTTTTGTGTGACTGGTCCAGAAAGCATTTGGATTTTCCAGAAAGCGATATTCTTTCCGTTGCTGGCGACACTCCATGGTCACAGAGATGGCGCGCTCTGTTTATCTGATCAGAGTTGAACGGAGAGTGAAACACACGTGTGTATGAGTCAGAAAGTTCAAAAATAGCCAAAAATGCAATTGTGATGAAAGGTCAGAGAACAATTTGGGGAAGGAATGTTCGTGGTACGAGGCTTCATCACTTTGTCTCAAAAAGTGGCGTTTTTGGCTCAGGCAAAAACAAATCAAAACTGTAATCGCACGTTCCAGTTTGTCAGACCCGTTTTGGAAAGTCTATCTGCATTTGGAAAGTCCAGCTGCATGTGAACAGCGTAGCAGTACAACAATGTCATAACCATGGCGCTTGCAGAAAGGGTTTTCCATGCAGTCGCGGAACATGTGTGTGCCCTCATCGTTACATAAATGTTTTCACCCAGCAAAAATGGTTCCTGTTCAATCACACAGCTCTATTCTCGGCACAAGCAAAGTGTCAAAAGATTGTGTGACTTCACAGGAATTTTGTTGAGTGTGAGAAGAACCCTGACGTTGCACTCGAGTTTGTAAGCCCGAGGGAATGGTGAAAACCGGCGTCCCAACCTCCATGCGTGTTCAAGCAGGAGCACATCGGTTGACCCAAGGCAGGTGAGACTTCATCATCTGACCCGAGACTGTCAGAACAGAAACTAATTTGTGTTCTTTTCGGATAACAGCAACTCTGATTCTGGTTCTGTTTGTCAATATGGGCACCAGGTGACTGCATGTGTGGAGGGACTGTAAACGCATTGGAATCTGTTCTCAAACTTGCTGCAGGGTTGTCAGTGAACGGCAGGTAGAAACACCCGGAGCATCTGCACGTATACGCGTGTCTTGGCTTGGAAGTGAAGATGTTCACCCTTTGAAACGAACCGGGGCGAGACTCCACGTTTTCAGTGTTGATTCCAATGAGGATGGTGACAGGTGTGTGTTGACAAAAAAGTGCGGAGAGCAATAGCGAATTGGTTCTCTCAAATTGTGTCGCCTAGATTATGAGTTTTATTCAAACATCCCCGTCTGAAATTGGCGCGAACAGGATATCAGACGTGCGATTGAGGTGTTCAACTGTTTTATTGCTCTCTGGTCTTGTGGGCCACATGTCTGGACCAATTTAGATCGACGCCAGGTTTATTCACAATTTTGGTATTCCCTGGCGTCAGCTCTCGCACAACGACGAATTATCTGATGCGGAGGCTTTTAATTGAGTGAATCATCGGTGTGTCTTTTGATCAACACCCCACACAGTGGTTAGACTAAACAGCATAAAATAATAGGGGCGTGCACATTCATCGAACAGCAAGCCTTCGTTTCGAACATGACCACTCAAGAGTGCACAGAACTTGCCTCCCTCATTTGGGTTTTAGTCTGGATCCGCTGTGTGAATGACACAACAGAACGCAAAATTTTAGCTCGCGTATACGTACATTTGAAAATACCAACGAATTTTTGAATGCCTGCTCACCACAAAAGGGCTCACCGCAAAGGTCAGAAGGAAATTTGGCACGCGTGGGCAGATGTTGCATGCAGTTGTGCAAACATTTGAGACACATTCACGAGAGAACGATGCAGCAGAACCTGCATGAGCCAGAAAACAATCACTTCAGTTTGTTCCTTTGTGTTTGAGGGACTGAAGGGACGGCGTCTCCGGATCCGCTCCTCCTGCCCCTTGTGCAAACAGTTGGGTTCAGAAAACCCTCAAAAATGTGAGTCATTGTTGCTTCGTAATCCGATATTGCAAATGAGTTACGCACCTTTTAGCAGTGCCGTCGTCGAAAAATTTTATTTCAAAATATTTTTGCGTGGGTATTGATTTTTCAAGAAACTCGTTTTCATGTGCTCGCATGATGAACACTGAAATGTCTTATTTTACTCTGTGTGCAATTTTTGAATGATTTTTCAATATTGGACTGTGATGGCTCGACAGTAATGTGCCAAACGAGTGCGTCAAGAATTCTTGAATCGCCGCGTTTGCCGAGGGTTTTTTTTTTCGTGTCAAAACGAATGATCCGGTGAAAGCAGGGTTTGCAATGAGAGCCACTTGAAAAAGTGCTGTTGTTGTTTTGAATAAAAAGAAAACTGTTTTCAGATGAGAAAAATGTTCAAATCGTTCCCGGTGGATTCGAGTTTTACACAATGAGTTCTCAATGTCGTGCTCCTCTCTGAACTGAAGTTTATCCGCAGTGAAGTTTGTAGCATTTCGTGCATGTGTACAAATGGACAGGTATTCCAAAACAATGTGAAGTATTTTTGTTGTCAATATGCAAGCGCTGCGTGGACAGGTGACCATTTCACAATTCTGTACAGCATTTTCAATTCCCGAATTGTACATAACGTGCACGTGAACACGGACCAAAATGCTGAAAAAAATTGCGAACACATTTGTACATTGAAAAAGTCTGATTCGTCTTGAACCTCAAGTGGTTTTCTTGTCATGTTCTTTTTTCAGGAGGACTACATGTACAAAATAATGCACGCATTGTGAGACTTGAACAGCTTTGAGCAGATGCGAACTTGGTACACTTGAATGTGTGCAATTTACAGAAACAAATGTACACAAGTAGATCTATCATGTCGACAGGCAAAGGTGCATGTTTGTGTTCAAGTGATAGAAAATCGAACTTTTGTTTCTGCTACAAGCACTCAACGCCACTGTGAAAAAGGGGTTGACGTTTGAAGACAGAATCCAAAGATACTCGAACGTCGAGTTGAGGCCATATATAGGTACCAATCCAAAATAGATCCTGCTTTTCTTCCGTCACTCTCTCAATCAACTCCGTTCATTTTGTTGTGTTTTCTGTCATTGGTTTATCACTCACAGTTTACATATTTGCCGCATAAAGTGGCAGTCATTCTGAGTCAGCTTCTTCTCAAAGGTGACAGAAAAGAATCTGGCTCCATTGACACAAGAACAGGTTCAGATTCTCAGAAGGAAAACAAGAACTTTGCTTCTTGGTCTGGCTGCTTGTATGTATGTTCTTGGTCTGTTTTGTTCTGTTTTGTAGTGGTTGACTGGAGCTTCAGAAGTGAAGTTTTGGATATGCCACACCAGAAACATGACCAGAAGGGACCATCACCTTTTTAGATTCTAACGGACTTGTCATTTTTACGCTTGTCCACAAACATCAGTTGCTACTGATTTGGTGGGAGGCCTTCCAAACATGTGTGACTGCAATATTATGGAGGCTCAATGACAATGCAGCTGGGCCAGCAGAGAACAAGAGAAAAGAACCACCAGGATTGCATGCAGTGTGTACGAGCCCGACACACAACCGACTGGGGTTTTTTTACCTCAGAGTACTGGACATTTTCCAGTTGATGGCTGGAAGCTTGCAAACCGAGGTTCGAACCACGATGAAGTCAAAAAGCCACAATGCGACTCAAGCGGGACTCAACCGAAGTCCCCTCGAACACAACAGAGGTGGTCGTCACAAGCTGTTCGGGTTTCCGTTCAAAGTGTTTGTTTGTTTTTCACAAGTAAATTTTACAAATCCTCGTTGGTCCCGGTGCAAATTCCTGCAAAGAAAGCGCGTTGAATATAAAATGTATGTTGTTGTCCTGAGATATTTCCAGACACAAAGAACAGAAATAAAACTGTAGCAATTCAAAATCCAGCCTTGTTTTCTTCTTTCAAGTGACCATTTTTGGCAAGAACGGACGCTCGTGTAGAGGACGCTTTGCAACTGTTTGCGTGTTTGTCCTTTGCGTTCCTGTGTTTGCGCATCTGGTCCTGCCCTATCGAACTCGCCTGATTCGGACAGACTGTCACTGGAATGTCAACCTTTGTTGCAGAAACTTCTTGATGCCAGGAAAAACATTTATTGGTGACCATTCTGAAAGAAATGGAAAAAAAAATCCAAATTTGGAACCCCATTTGGACAGGCGATCGGGCAATCTGGCCGGCAGGAAAAATGAACTGACGATATGTTCGTGCACGAGTCATTTCCCCTGGATCCTCACTCCCTACACCCACCTCTCTTGACCATTCAACAAACACATCCGGCAGCTTTTGCTGCGGGGGGGGGGGCGAACAAGCGCGGATCCGGGACGCACGGAATCAGAGTCCCTGCGGCTCACTGAGCAAATCCATACACTCCCCCATCTGCCTGGAAATCCTTTTTGTTTCTACCCGACCATGGAAGCTGTCAGCTGTGAAAACATGACAAATTTGTGTCTGCTTGTGTGTCTGACAACAGCCCAAATTTGCAGACAGACCTGTGAAACAAAGAACAGCAGAATGTAACTTGATTTGTGCAATAAATGTTTGCAAGAAATTATGGCAGCCACAGACAGAGGGAACTTGCTTTTTCCTTCATCCTTGGTCATTCACTTTTCACACACACACACACACACACACACACACACACACACACACTCGCGAGTCCAATGTCACAGAAGACTCGACCGCCCATAACGTCGCTCTTTTTCGGCACGCATTGCGTGAATGCATCCCCAATGTTCTCCGAAGACGGCAGGACCATCTCTTTTCGCATACTGCTGTTGTTTCGTTCCAGTCGTGAAAAATAATGTTTTACCGCCATTTGTCCTTTCCATCTCAGCTTCACTCATATCTTACCCAAATCTATCTCTCTCAAAGAGGCATCTGTTGCTGTTTTCCTGTCATGATTGGGCTGGTTGTGCTGCTTGTGAGCCAGAGTGGGTTGATTGTGCCTGATGATGGACAGATTTTTCTCTGCTAGATTCTCCGTACCCAGGGCAGGCCTTGTCCTGCATGTGGGAGAGAAGGGGAGATTTCTCTCTTGTGGACAACAGTCATGCACTTGTGGAGTGTGTGAACTTGTGTGCACCACCTTGTTCCAGCATGGGCTTGGGAAGAGGATGTTTCTGCCGATTCTTTGGATTTTAGATTTTGTCATCCACGCAGTTTATTCTTCTCCTCATTTGAGTCCACCGTGGGAGTGAACCGTCCAGAAACATTGCCTGCACCTGAAAAAAGAAATCAACTTTGGACTCGACCAGGTGAGGTACCAACTGCCACTCCTTGAAATGCTGGAAAAAACAGTGTGTCCCGAGAGCCTTCACCAGAACGCCACGATGCTCCTCTTGCCTCTAACGAAAGGCAATTGCGTTGCGCCTCCCACACCAACTGCATGAGCGTCATCGTGTGTAAAACAAACACTCGGTGCGGATCGGGCTTTCGATCTGAGTCGGCATTGCAGGCCCATGGTGCACATGTTGCGATAAAGCCTCTGCAAGGTGATCTGTGATGGTCTGCACGCACACGGACACGTGTGTGCGTGTGTGTACACGTTTTACGGGTTTGTGAGGAAATCCTCTGGGACAAGCAAAATGAACCAACGCACGGTTCACGGTTGCACTGCTCTTCGTTTTATACCGAAACTAGAAAGGATGGTTCTGAGTTTCTGTGAGTCCTGATTCAGGGGCGGCTTTGTGGGCAGCCCAAGGCCCTGCAAACAAATGGAATGACCAGAAACTGGTTGAGCGTCTTCTTGGTCGTGTACTTGTTTTTCTTCTCGCTTTTCGTCTGAAGTAAATGTACCTTGCTGGATCTCTTGTCGACTCAACTCTTGCGTCAATATTTTTTTTTCGTTTTCCTCAATCCCCTACTGTTGCTGGATCCACGACCGCCTCTCCTGGACATGCGTGAAGCGGTCCATCAGCGCAAGTCAGAGTGCTCCGCGTGGGAGGGCCTGACGCACACAGCGCACATCTGACTGCAACCGTAGGACCGACTCCACATGTAGCGCTGTCCTTGCAACTGCGTCTGCGTGGCATCAAAAGTATCGTTTGCACAGTCCATTCATTTGATCTGGTGATTGATGTCGCAGCAAAAAAAATAAAGAAAAGTGCACTGGAGCAATGCCAGGCCACATGTGCTGCACTGCTGCTTTCTTGTGCTCCAAGGACGGCGCGGTAGCTCACAGTGTTGCACTGCTGTGGCGAAGTACGTGGTCAAGAGATTTCAAATGCCCCGTTTGGGAGGTTGAGAACGTTCCCGATCCTGTGCTCCAATCAGAGGCGAGAGGCTTCATTTTTTGGGTCGGGTCATGACCCCGGTCATGTAATTCGTTTTTTAGGTCATGGCAGCTGTTGAGGGATCCCTCATTTTCTTACTTGGAAGGAAATAAAAAAGAAGAAGAATGGAATGGAAAAACAAGTGGAGAGCAACACAATCATCAAACTACAAGAATTGTTGCTTGCCACTTGGGGTGTTCACAGATTTGGTGTTGAGAAAAAGTCATCAATCTG